>Ga0307509_10002019_pt1 | contig 33526 bp, 29 predicted proteins | sample 10_EM_MG_FD_202245 | JGI IMG/M metagenome (GOLD analysis project Ga0307509, IMG submission 202245) | Populus trichocarpa ectomycorrhiza microbial communities from riparian zone in the Pacific Northwest, United States - 10_EM | ecosystem: Host-associated > Plants > Roots > Unclassified | place...
CGTGGAATGTGGCGGGGCGTTGCAACGCAAGTCAGGACGCACAGGACGCATGGGACGCAGAAAATACGTCGCTTGCGTCAGGACGCAACGCCGACGGATCAGACGCAGGGTCCGTTTTTGCTGATGTGCATTTACTTTTCCGTTGTGTGATACGGTACTTTTATAGATCTTGTGTACCGCTGCATTTACTTTTCCGTTGTGTGATACGGTACTTTTATTAGGCAAGATTGGGAGATACCCCAAAAGAAATTCTGCCGTGGGATGATACTTGTATGATACTGTAAAAAATGGTGCGTTCTAACCCAAGTCTCTTCTATTGTCAAGAAAAGGAACAGAGAAATACAAGAATAGCAGGAGAAGGATTTGTGCCAGAGAACATCCAAGTTTAGTATCCGAAATACGAGAAAAAAGAAAAGGAGAATCAAAAAATGAATCTACTTCATATATCTTAGACTAGATGACAAAGGCTCTGCCTACCGAACTAAAATTTCTGGTACTGATAGACAGCGATATGCGCAGGGCAATCTCATCTCCCTAAGGAGCCAAATGAAAAGCAGAGACTATCGGAGGGGCAAGAAAGTGTCTGCGGATATTGTCCACGAGGCACGTGTTTCGACTCGGAAACGCTGGGAGGAGCTACATCTCCGGGGCCTAATACGAGGCGGGGGTTCCAGCTTTTCAAGCCTCGAGCAGCTTTACTACTTCATGATGCCGGTTCTGAGAGGCAAAAAAGAGCGTCGTTTTGGCATAGTTGTCGAGCCTATCGGGGTTAACGTCTTTCCGCTATAGAAGTAGCTTACTCCATCACGCCCGTTCCCGGCGGCCCACGAAGGCCGCGTTTTCCCATAACTGTTTGGCTTATCGCACTTCAATTTCTGGGTAAACAGCTAGGTAGAGCCACTTCACGCTAGAGGATGGAAGATACTATTGGTATAGTTCATATGGTGGGTCTGGTTCCATAGCTGCAAAATTCTGCGGTACCCAGAAACGTGCATTCCATTGGGATTTCGAGGGAGTTGGGAGTACCATGCTACGGTCGTACCTGGCCTTGCGCATGCAGCCTAATTACCGCTTATCTCGAGAAGCTGCGAGGATCACCGAGGAAGCCTCTTTTAAATCTCGGACCGAGTCCGAGGTGTTTGGGCCCTGTTTTGTTCTTTCGATTTTTCCTTTCCTTTCCTTGTTCTGCTCAGCCTTCTAGATATGCTTCGATATTAGGTGGTGGGAGGGGATAGGTAAGAAGGAAGAAAAGGAGTGTAATGGATCTGGTTTGGTCCCTCGGCTCGCCGCATTTGTCTTTTCATTGTGTAGAAATTTACATATCAGGGGAGGCGACAAGACTAAGAGATCTCACAAAGAAAATTCGGCCATACAATATTCTACACCTTAACCAAAACCCGTTCTATTATTAGGCAATGGGATGAGAGGGTGCAAGAAGGGTAAAGACGGGTCTTATCCGAAAAAACTCCTAACTTTAGTTCCCGAAGCACTAGGCAGAGGAGAGAAAGAAGAATGCAATTCACACACTTCAGAGCAGAAAACATAAGCTCCGCAGGTTCGCCTGATGCTCCAGGTACTATCAAACGGTGAGTATCCAGAAGGCAGCCTTAGCGCCCTGGGCGGTGGAATGACAATCAGAGGAGAGGTTGGAGACGGTCGAAGCTCAAGTTAATATTGTAAACGGGGTACATGGCTAATCTCGAAGGCGCCGAAAGGAGTCATATCTCTGGGGCATTATAGTAGGCGGGGGTTGTGGCCATTCGGGCCTCGAGTAGCTTCACTACTGTATCATGTCCATTCCGAGTGGCCAGCAAAAGCGGTGTTTCGCCATGGCTGTCCGGCCTACCTGGGCTAACGTCTTCTCTTCTTAGTAGTAGCTTCACTACTCCATCGTGTCCACCCCGGGAGGCCCATGAGAGCGGCGTTTTGCCATAATTGTCAGGCATATCGGGATTAACGTCTTCCCGCTCCAAGAGCAGCTTCACTACGCTATCGTGCCCATTACAAGCAGCGAACGAGAGCGGCGCTCGGCCATCAATGTCTGGCCTATCGGAGATAACTTCTTCCCGCCCCAATAGTAGCTCCACTACTCCATCCCGTCCATTCCAGGCGGCCGACAAGAGTGGTGTCAGGCCAAAGTTGTCTAGCCTGTCAGGACTAACGTCTTCCCGCTCTAAGAGCAGCTTCACTACTTTATCATGCCCATTCTTGGCGGCGTGCCTGAGCGGTGTTTGGCCTCGATTGTCTGGCCTATCAGGTCTAACGTCTTCCCTCTCCAACAGTAGCTTCACTACTCCGTCGTGCCCATTACGGGCGGCACACGAGAGGGGTGTTTGGCCGCAGTCGCCTGGAACATCAGGGATAATGCCTTCTAGCCCCAACAGCAGCTCCACTACTCTCTCATGCCCATTCCCGGCCGCCCAGAAGAGCGGCGTTCGGCGACCACCGTCCTGTTTATTGGGGTTGACGTATTTCCTCCTAGATAGCACATTGATTACTTGCGCTGTTTTTCCCCACCGACGGCCTATGCTCCCAAGGTTGACCAATCGCCGACCAAGAAGTAGACTGACAACTCCTTCGTGCCCACTCCCAGCGGCCCATGAGAGTGCTGTTCGACCATATCGCATATCCGACATATCAGGCTGAGTATCCTTTTGTTGCAAGAGCATTTCCACTACTTCTTCACACCCATACCTCGCAGCCCACATGAGTGGCGTCAGACCCGCACTATCTCTTTGATTCACATCCCGTTCTTTCGTGCTTATCAGATCAATCGCAAGCTCGGCGATGCCGAAATAAGAAACACAGTGGAGCGCAAAAAATGGCATGCGGGAATTCAAGTGCTCGGGGATGGCCGACCTCCGACATAATTCGCTAGGTGCGCTGTCATCGGATCCGATGCGGCTAGTGAAGAACTGCTTGTTGACTGACCCCCAAAGTTGTTCGGCAGCTATGTGATTATCGTATTGATCAAGAAGCTCCCGGGCGAGGTGTCTGGAGCGATCCGAGAGCTCCATCCGCATATGGGCTCCCCAGTACAATGAAGAATATCTCAGGAAGGGTGTGCCTCGGGGGTCACGAGAGGGGCTAGCCGAAAGATCTTTAATGGCCTGGAAATTAAGATACGTCAAACAAGTCTCCGCTATTTTCGAGTGAGGTTTGTCAAAAAAGTCTGCGTGACGGGAGAGGTACTGTTTCAACGTGAAATGGATTAGCCTAATAGTCGAGGACCCTGTATTGGCGGTTACAAGTCCTTGACAACAACTTAACACTGTCTGTATCGAAGGCACATTGTTGATTTTAAGGGTTGTTGATCCTATCTCAACAGCTAGGGCGTGACACAACTCATCCGCACTCAGCAGCCGCTCCGAATGTGAAATCCACATCAGAGCGCCCATTCCGAGTCTTGCTCTATCTTCTGTCTGTGACTTTATCTGTCGTATGGTTGCATCGTACGCATCCCCCAACCCCAAGCCATTTGTCACTCTGCCGAGCTTCTCTAGCCTCCGATGGAGAGCTGTTTCCTGTAGGATCGCCTTGATGTTTAGAGATACTAGTAGGAATCTAGAAACATATCTATCAGCTCCGTGGCTTTAGATCCCCGCGCTAGAATTGTTGCTCCCAACTTACATTTCTGGAACCGTATGGGGGATGATGCTCTTTATAATGCCCTCCACCAAGTTCCCATCCATCGCGTCCGGTGTTGTATCCTCTGATAGTTTCGCTCGGAGGAATCGAACGATATCATCGTTAGTCGGTGTGATGGATGCAGCCACTATCCTCCCAGCCAGATGTTTTTCCACCTCATCCTGTATATGTAATCCTCCGGCCAGAAATACCCGGGTGCTTGGGGACTTGTGTAGGATTTGTTTTAGTGAATCAAGAAGGGTTGCCCGATGCTCGGCTATGCACTCGTCGAGAGCGTCAACGCATATGAAGGTGGTCCGCGAGGACGAGATATCCTGTAACATCTCTACAACCTCGCCCAGTCCCAGCTTTCGCCCCCCAATGACGTTTTCCTGGTCCCGAAAAGCCCGGGCAATCTTTGCCGGAATCTCCTCCAGTCCACCAACAACCTGTTTTAGGAGGGACCCTAGGATGCTCGTTGGGGATTGCTCCTTCTGGGCGGCGAAATCGCAGTAGAAGAACGCCACTGCGGTATCTTGTCCTCTTGTCCAATCGCTTAACGTATCTATAACTAAGGAGCTAGCATCGCAGCTTCTTAGCAACACCTTCGCTTCATCGAGAACATGGTTTCATACCTAATGTAGGTCTTCCCGACCCCCGGATATCCGTAGCAAAACAAAGCTGAATTATCGGGTTCCCCACCGTGAATGCCCTCGGACCAGCTCCGATATTCCTTTCTCCGTAAGAGCCAGTCTCCCACATGTTCGAGTCGGTGGGCTCTAATATCATGGTGCCGTATCCGGGGCTCCAATGGGGAGATCCATGCGAGGATCTCAGCCCTCTCCTCCGCGGTACCAAAGTTGACCGCATGATACACATCGTTAAATTGAGTGTTGAATGAGTTTACGTTATGGGGGACGGTGTTAAAAGAGTTTACATTATGAGGGGTGTAAATGTTATTAAAACGGCGCTCGGACATTTCCCGTTTTTGTTGTGGTTTGGGAGGGTGTAGATTCGATGCAAAGAGGATTCAAAGAGGTGTGTAGTTGGATATGGTGGGATCGAATAATGGAGTTCGCGGGTGAAGAAAGGCAGGGTTTATACTGTATTACCTTGAGCCTTGCAGACTTTTTAGAAAGCACGTGTTCTAGTTACCTCGCCAAAAGTACTCGTGCATGAGTTGCAACGCTGGCTACCGTGCCCACGATCGTGTATTTTTGACCCCCGTCTATAAGCTATCGCGACGGTCAGGGATGCACTGTACCTCACATAGTGAGTTCACACAAGCACCTTCAAATCATTTCCTAGAGGTTAAGTTTCCTCAGTGCTGGTGTCGAGCGCTCTTACGGGGGAACTTCAAAGAGTCACTGGCAAAGCAAGGTGATGGGGGAGCGCTCTGCGATGCAATACCCGTATCGCGCTGGATCAGTCATAAGCCAGTTTGTAAAAGCTTTCTCCAGCCGGAGTCTGCCAGCTGTGACGAAGAGATGGCAATCCACGGTCTTGGTGTAGAAATGACAAGCTGGGGCATGCATATGACACACGACTAGCGAGCATATGAACAGAGCGAGGCCCGCTTTCCCTTGGCCAAGGGAATGAGGACCCTCATCAATATCTCTGTTAAGCTATCCTACTGATAGCATAGAATGAGTGAAAAAAATAAGCTTAAATATACAGCCAAGATGGAAGCAATCTTGAATTCAATACCGGTAAGCTCCAGGGGCGAAGGGCAGTGTGCTCCAATGTTTCGGATTTTCTTAGACCTAGGCAGCTCGCTTGATAGATAAGGAAATTTGATACCTGCATGGCAAAGCATGATGTTGGTAGCACCGGAATAAAAATGTTTGGTTTCTTTATGGCACGGACCTCACACTAAAATAGAGTATCCAAATGAGACACTTGCAGGGCCTGGCCGTCCGTCCCGGGCGACGGACTACAAATTGAGCCTCCATCCCGGGCAAGGGTCGAGAAGACGGCATCCGTCTCATCCTACGTGTTGCGGGGGATAAATCGCGCGATGGTCAAACGGTCGAACTAAACGAGGGCTCAACTAAAAGGGTAAGTTACTAGGGAATATCAGAAACTTCATGCTCTCGTCATCATCTAAACTAACTAACCAAACATAAGTCTATATAAGAATAATAAAGCTCTCTCAATCATTCTATCGTCTGCCACACCTATTGATCTCTCCTTCATGCGTAATGCTATTTGCCTGCGTACCTCCGTACTCTGAATAAGGAAAGACATAATCAAAAACCTTTCTGTCTATCTTTTTGCCTATAACAAATGAAACAACTAAAACTATTATCCTGTCTTGTCCCTCATATATCCGCTTTCTTTATCTCGGACAACTATCCCCTTCCGTCAACTCTAACACTGAGCAAAAGATGGACGGACTGGACGCTTGGGGACACTGCCCACATTGACAGGTTACAGGCTTTCGGGCCTTGAGTTGGTTCACAACTCCCTCGTGCCCATTCCGGGCGGCCCACGAGAGCGGTGTTTGGCCCCGATTGTCTGGCCAACCGAGGCCAATGTCTTCCCGTTCCAATAGAAGTCCCACTACCCCGGCACATCCATTCCGGGAGGCCCACGAAAGCGGTGTTTGGCCATCATTGTCTAGCCTATTGAGGGTAACGTCTTCCCGTCCCAAAAGTAGCTTCACTACTCCACCATGCCCATTCCGGGAGGCCCACGAGAGCGGCGTTCGGCCATCGTTGTCTGGCATATCGGGGCTAACGTCTTGCCGCTCCAACAGCAGCTTCGCTACTCCATCGCATCCATTCCGAGAGGCCCACGAGAGTGGTGTTTTGCCGTAATTGTCTGGCTTATCAGGGCTAACGTCTGCCTGCCCCAACAGTAGTTTCACAACTCTATCATGTCCATTACAGGCGGCCCAGGAGAGCGGTGTTTGGCCATCGGTGTTTGGCATATCGGGGCTAACGTCTCCTCGTCTTAGCAGTAGCTTCGCCACTCCATCGTGCCCCGTCCGGGCGGCCCAAGAGAGAGGCGTTTGGCCACTGCCGTCCGGCCAGTCAGGATTGATGTGCTTTCTTCCGAATCCCGGTAGCAGGCTCATTACTCGCGGTGTTTTCCCCCACCGACGGCGTATGCTCCCAAGATTGATGAATCGCCGACCGAGGAGTAGTCTGACCACTCCTTCGTGTCCACTCCCAGCAGCCCATGAGAGTGCCGTTCGACCATATCGCATATCCGACATATTAGGCTGAGTATCCTTCTGTCGCAAGAGTAATTCTACTACTTGTCCACGCCCGTACCTTGCGGCCCATATGAGTGGCGTTAGACCTGCACTGTCTCTTTGGTTCACATCCAATTTTTTCGTCCTTATAAGATCAGTCGCAAGCTCGGCGATGCCGAAATAAGAAACACAGTGGAGGGCAGAAAATAACTTGAGGGAATTGAAGTGCCACTCAACGGTGGACTCCCAAAGTAACTCGGCAGATATGTGGTGATCGTATTGGTCAAGAAGATCGAGCGCAAGGCGGGTTGAGCGCTCTGAGAGCTCCATTCGCATGTGGGCTCCCCAATAGAAAGAAGAATATCCCAGGAAGGGGGTTCCTCGGGTGTCACGAGAGGGGCTAGAGGAAATACCCCTTATAGTCTGGAAATTTAGATATGTCAAACAGGTCTCGGCTATTTTCGAGTGAGGTCCGCCAAACAATTCGCCATGGCCAGAAAGATATTCTTTCAGCGTGAAATGGGTCAGCCTAATAGTCGAGGACCCTTTATCAATGGTGGCCAGCCCTTGGCAATAGTTTAACACTGTCCGGATCGAAGGAACATTGTCGGTATTAACGTCCGTTGTCCCTATCTCGACTGCCAGGGCGTGGCATAGCTCATCCACACTCAACGGCCGCTCCGAATGTGAAATCCACATTAGCGCGTCAATCCCGAGTCTTGCTTTATCTCCTTCCTGTGCCTTTATCCGTCCTATGGTTGCATCGTATGCATCACCCAAGCCCCAGCCATTTGCCATTTTACCGAGTTTCTCCCGCCTTCGATGGAGTGTCGTTTCCTGTAGGATCGCCTTGATATTTAGAGATACCAGCAGGAATCTAGACACAGGGCTATCAGCTCATAATTCTAAGTACTCTCTCTCTAGCGCCGTGGCTCCCTACTTACATTTCTGAAACCGTGTCGGGAATGGTCCTTATAATGTCCTCCTCCAAACTCTCGTCCATCGCGTCCGGTGTTGTATCCTGTCCCAGTTTCACTCGGAGGAATCGAATAATATCGTCCTTGGTGGGTGTGATGGATACATCCACTACCCTTCCAGCAAAATATTTCTCTACCTCATCCCGGATATGAAATCTTCCAGCAAGAAATATCCGAGTTCTCGGGGACCTGTGGAGAATTTGTTTTAGTGAACCAAGCAGCTGTGCCCGATATTCAGCCATGCATTCGTCGAGGGCATCAATACATATGAAGATGGGCTGTGAGGAAGCTATATCCTGTAACATCTCTACCACTTGGTCGAGTCCCAGTCTCCGTCCCCCCATGACCTTTTTCTGGCCTCGGAAAGTGCTGACGATCTCTGCTGGAACCTTTTCTAGCCCACTGACAACCTGATTGAGGAGTGAGCCCAGGATAGTCTTTGGGGATTGTTCCTTCTGGGCCGCGAAGTCGAAGTAGAAGCACGCAACCGCAGCATCTTGTTTCCCTGCGCAATCGCCTAACGTATCTAGTACTAAGGAGCTAGCATCACAGCTTCTTAGCAACACCTTTCCTTCATGGAGGATACGCCTCTTACCTGATGTAGGTCTTGCCGACCCCCGGATCTCCGTAGCAGAACAAGACCGAACTATCGGGTTGTTCGCGACGAATGCCATCGAACCAATTTTGATATTCAGCTGTTCGTAAAAGCCAGTCACCCACAAGATCGACTCGCTGGGCTCTAATATCGTCGTGCCGTATCCTGGGTTCCAGTGGAGATAACCATGCGAGAATCTCTGCCCTCTCTGCCCTCTCGTCGGCACTACCAAAGCCATTCGCGCTGCACACATTATTGATTGAGATGGTATTATTGAGTGATATGGTGTTATTAAACGAGTTGGTATTATTAAAGGAGTGGTCGTTATTAAAGGAATTGTTATTATTGAAAGAGTTACTATTTTCCCCGTCATGAGATTGCGACATTTTCCTCATTTTTTTGTTAGTGACTTGAAGGTTGTGGATCAGTGCAGAGGATGGGCTCGTGAGTATAGTAGGGCCAATTGATACAGTTTACGAGGCTGAAGAAAAGCAGAGTCACCTTATTCTCGCCGCATTTTGGCGAACGCCGGGCCAATCAGCCTCTCTTGGAGACCATATTTCCACTGCCAAGCTTTGTGACACAAAGGGCGCTGATCTAATGTCCTATCTCACATTAAAATGCAGTTTGTGGTAACTGCAATGCTGGCAAGGGCTCTTCCCGAGGACATGTTTGCTGAAGGAAGCTCCCACATCCATAGTCAGCCTGCCCAAGATAAAAAAACCCCCCGGAGTGCCAAGTTTCTAGCTGATCTGTCAGTTTCGCATGCAAAAAGGCGTTCCACACGCTGAAGCTTTTCGACTCGAAAAACCTGCTTTACAGTCTTCCAACCCTGGGCTGAATGCCTCTGATATGATGAGTTATATAAAATGAGAATCACTAGGTCCTCAGCTCCTCAAATACGCATTTTTATAATAACCTAGAGGGTGTTGGGGCTGTGGATATGCTTTGGTTTTGCCTGGTTTAGACTAGGCCCAATGCCCCACCTGCCACCCAAGACATGCTAAATTTACCAAGTAAAATTGATATATATTCTTATTTCCCCAGCTTAAGAATCTTAGAAGTACAGTCGCACCCCGCTATAACCAAAGCCAAGTATCAGGCCATTTTTGTTCAGTATAGCAGATGTTCAGTATAGATATTTGTGAAATCTGTGATGATAATGATGAATAAGCAATGGGGAGGGTTTTTCTGGAGGAAGTATGTATTAAAATGACGGCACCTCCAAATTATCTACTTGATCAATACTTTACTATCATCTAATCTCTTAGTACAGGGCGCGGCAAAGGGAAAGGAAAAGGAGAAGGCAATGAAGGGAATCGGGGGTGTGGTGGACAAAGGGCATGGTTCTGGAGGGCTGGTTGTCAGCAGGATTGAAAGCAGGGATGGAGGAAGTGAAACCGGCGAAGAGGAAGAAGATTTTGCTGAAGATGCTATCTATGATAGAGATCAAGTGGGCCCTAGAAACCACCATCTCTACCTGCGTCCTTATGACTCCTAAGGCCCAAATCTCTATCCTTCGCAATATGATCATGGTTTCGGCCAGACATATGCAAATCACCTACTTTAATCATCAAGAATTCATCAGGAATCCATTCTAGCAGATTAAACCTGTATGAGGGCAAGGGGCGGACATTAGAAAATTTAATTGGGATTCATTGCCGGCTAGGATCCATTATTGCGGGGAAACTTGTATGGGGAAATCAAACTCCCAAGTGATTTGTTCGTAATAACGGTTTTTCCAGAATAAAGGGGTCCATTATAGCGGGGCGACTGCAAGCAAGGTTAACACCAGCCGTGCGTCGTGCTCCCCTGTTGCGCCTAGTGACGACGAGGATAGATAGCTCGTGAAGAATTCTCCCAGAGGTGCTCCGTTTAATAAGCTCATCATAAGTCACTGAATTCAAAGATTCACCCTACACCCGAGCCACTAGAGCAGAATTCTCAATGAAGCCTAGACTATTTAACTCAAACGAGGCTCAGAGTATCATGAGGTTCCCCTCAGCTAACCCGCTTAGACATCTTTTACAACAGTGGCTATTAATGAAGGAAAAGAGAAAACAAAATTATATCTACAGGGATACGACTTACAACATCCAGGAGCCATGGAAGTGCCAGAGCAGATGTTTTCGTACAAGGCAGGGGCAGTTGGCTTGTGGGATAATGCCTGGCTGCCAAAAACTTTCTTGGCACTAGTAAGATGTGAACTAGGATAACACAAGTTGGGGCATATTGTAGAACCTCTCCTATTGTGGGGGAATCCTGAAATTCCCAATTTCCACATCTTCATGATCACTTGATATCACTTTTTTTGAGGGGCTTCTGAGGGTAAGAAAAGTGCCTGTTTTGTTATATGTTAGTTCAACCATCCGACTGGGGTCATGATACCCTACTGAAGTGCGTATGAGTGAATCGTTTTGCTACGGGATTCCTTCTTGGCTCCTTCAATTAATTGCATGGCCTCCAGCCCTCCATCCCAAGCAGGGTTCCGAATAGTCCGACCGGTCAAGTCTTGGAGGCAGGACCAGACTGGCCCGTCATGGTTGATATCGATGACTGGACCCGACTAACTTGGGTGGGCCGGTCCGGTTTGGACCGGTCCCAGACCAGTGTTTATAAAAGATCGCATGAGTGTCAGAATGGCACCCAGGCGAACAATCGCTAATAGATGTAACTTATAGCTATGGTAGGATTTTAAAGCCGTTTGCCACGGTATAAATCAACAGGCCCTCAATACAGGTTGATAGAACATCCTGGAGATGGATAGCATGTGGTGGAAATGCAATTACCCGATGGATAAGTCGCATCGAATACCCATATTATGGCAGTTGGTCATGTAATATCACTCACTTGATGCACAAAAAATACCTCTTGTTCGATACTTGAGAACCTATTTTCGCCACCCCTAATCAAAGCGAGGCACTATCTCCACCGTATAATCCATGGAAACTATAAGTTTTATTAAGAAAAGCTTTATTTGAACATAACAAATTGTGATAAAAATAGCATATCCTATTACTTGGTGGGCCTGGTCGGACTAGTCCTGGTCGAGTCGGTTTCGATAATCCTGACTGTCAGGTCGGTCTAATTTCCACCATTAGACTAGACTTGACTTTCGACCGGACTAGCTACCGGTAGATTAAGTTACCAGGGAAATAATTCTTTAGGAATATTTCGGACGCCACAGTTTTCTCAAATTGTTTTTCCCATCCGGTTTCAAACCAGGACTTACCAAACAGTCTCTCGGGTGGTGTTTTATTGCAACTATTTATAAATTGCTTACAGCGGGGGGATGAGGTGGATATATCCTTTGTCAGCTTTCTCGCCTACTCCAAATTGGGGTATATTGGACCCGTGTCTCTTGCCTGGAAATGCATTCCTTTATTTTTGAAATGACCACGCGACAGAAGAGTGGAATTTCCCTAATCGAATCGCTGACCATGGCGACGCTATGGAGTCCTAGAGAGTCCTAGGAGCTCTAAAGCCATCTGGGCAGATGCTCATCGTCCCCCGAGTTTAGTGATACTTCCTAACAAGGGTCATTATATTGGACCATGGACCTTGCCGATGACGAATTGAGATTGATCAGTAAGGACATGGTTCTAGGATGCATCAAATAGGCCAACCGACCAATAGCCCGAGTGAAGCGTGGGGATTGCGGGAGCTCAAAGGCAGAAAGGCGCAGTAAAGACCAGGACCGAATCTGTTTTAAAGACTGCACTCCGGTAGAACAAATGCTCGGTTGCCGAGTGGCAATGCGGTTGTGTAGTTATGCGGTGGCGCGGATATGCAGATATGTGGTAATGTGGCTAGGAGACATATGACTCTAGGGTAAGTGTAGTGATATTCTATGTAACTATGATAGCTAGAACTTAGGGTTCCGTGGAGGATGGGTGCTTAGGGTTGGTGCCTTGTGAGCACTCTGAGCCAGGGTTCCGAATAGTCCGACCGGTCAAGTCTTGGAGGCGGGACTGGGCTGGCCAGTCCTGGTGATGGCGATGACTGGACCCGACTAACTTGGGTGGTCCGGTCCGGTTTGAACTGGTCCCAGACCAGTCTTTATAAAAGATCGCATGAGTCTGAATGGCACCAAGCCCAACACTCACTAAGAATAGAAGTATGGCTATACTAGGATCTTAAAGTCGCTTGTCACGCTATGAATCAACAGCCCCTCAATACAAGTTGATAGAATATCCTGGAGAGGATAATATGCGGTGGAAATACGATTACCTGATGGATAACTCGCATCCAATACCTGTATTGTAGCATGTGGTCATGTAATATCACTCACTTAGTGAACCAAAAATGGTTCGATACTCAAGAACCTATTTTTGCCACCCCTAATCTAAGCGAGGCACTATCTCCACCATATAATTCATGGAAACAATAAGTTTAATTAAGAAAAGCTTTATTTGAACGTAATATATAGTGATAAAAATAGCATATCCTATTGCTTGGCAGGCCTGGTCAGACCAGTCTTGGTCAAGTCGGTTTCCATAATCCTGACTGTCCGGTCGGTCTAATTTCCACCATTGGACTAGACTTGACTTTCGACCTGACTAGCTAGTCCAGTCTAGTCTTCCGCCGACCATTCGGAACCCTGCTCTGAGCCGATAGCTTATTAGAAGGAAACATGGAGAGGAAGGGAACTCAACCAATTACCATCATCCTTCAGATCCGTTCCTCATTCGTTCCTATCAGTAAGTAGCTTTGTGACGTGTAGCGACCAGGGACTTATCATACTCTTCACGTCTTCGAGTGCGACAAAGTCGGTGAGTATTCCCCGGTCTCGGTTTGGAGCTGTCCCCGTTCGACTTATCCTGTTGACCTTTTCTTTCACGCCATCTCTCGATCAATTGATCAGATATGCAACTCTGTTCTTATCGATTTTCCCTTATCTTCCGTATTGTTTCCTATAATCTCTATTCCACTGCCAATATATGTCGCTATTTCACAGAAAAACATTGTCTGTCTCTCCGGCCCTCTCATATTGAATGAAGTGATTAAGTATCTCTCGCCCTCTGAAGTCTCCGGTATTCAGTTGAGCTATTCCATCTTTCGCAGCTATAACTATCAAAGGAGAAGAGAAAAACAAAATTATATCTACAGGAGGGGTACGACTGTTGCATCCAAGAGTCATGCATGGGCCAAGGGGGGTGTTTTCGTACAATGCGGGGGCGGCTGACTGGCGGAATAATCCCTGTCTTGTACCAAAATTTCTCAGGGCACTTGAGAGATATGAACCAGAATAACATAAGTTGGGGCATATTGCAGGGGCTCCACCTTTATAGGAACGTCTTGAAATCCCCAGTTTCCTCATATGACATGATCACTCTTTTTGAGGGGTTTCTGAGCGTAATAAAAGTGCCTGTTTTGTTTTTCTTATTTTAGCTTACTTATCCGGCCGGGGGCCATGAAAACCTACTGAAGTGCGTAAGAGTGAATCTTTTTGCTACGGAATTCCTTCTTGGCTCCTTCAATCAATTTCACGGCTTCCGGAGCCTCCATCCCAAGTGTCCTGGTGAAGAGCGCCATTCCAAAACTTTCGAAGCCATGCTCAGTGGTAAGCAACATAAAGGAACCAAGATCCTTTTGTTTTTTATCGGCCGGCCAAGTTCCGAGGGGGATTTTAATCTCTTCATGACTCACTTTGTCGAAACCGGCGTCTAGAATAAATTTATCTAAAGAGGCAGCAATCTTAAACTCTTGTCCTTTATGCTCAGTTAGCCTAGATGAGTGCTGGGGGTTGGCCATGTCTTATCTACTTACCCAATTTATCCGCAGCTTCGTTCACCAAGTCATAATACCTGATCAGGTCACCCTCAACGGGCAAAGTTCCATCATCGCTCTTCAATCTGCACTCATACTCGGCAACATCTATCCAGCCTCCAGGCTTCAATGCACTATTATCCAAAAGGTCAGCCATCTCCATGTTTCCCGCACAGTCGAGATACCCACTCAAATGACTGTTTTATGAGCTTCCCCCAATCTTTGATTCCACCATTCAAATGGCGGATATGAACTAAGTCAAATGAATCTTTTGCGAAAGTCCAATCCGATTCTGCGTCGTCAATCTGGAAACTCACATTGGGAGGAACCCTAAAAATGTGGAATGAGTGATTAGACTCTAGAAGCTCGGGTGGGAGACACACCAACTGGGTTGAATTGGGCTAAGATCTGTTCCAATGACCTGTGAAGATGGGTAGGTTCTGTATGGGATTATAAACAGAGGCCCTTAATCACTATTAAGGTCGGCACCTACTCAGCGGCATCAATAGCCCAGATTCCCGTACCCGTTCCAATATCCAATATCCTCTGAATGGTATCAGGGACAGGTGCTCTAACTAACTTTCCATCCAGCAGAAGGAGATAGATGTGGTGAGCGATATCTAGTCTATTATTGTTCAACAACGCCATCTAAACCGGGATATCAACCCTGCAACTAACCTCTCTTGCTCAGCCTCGTCGTTCGGAAAGGGGTATTTCCTACTCAAAGTTAGTATGATTGGATACCAACCCCGGATCCAAGCCTCTTACCCGTCTTTGAAAGCATGATATCGACGCCCATTTTCGAATCGATACCTAGAATATTGAGTGAGTAAAAAAGAAGACACTTTTCCAGACTAAAGTAATTAGGGCTTTTGTTTATTGATTTTTTACTTACGCTCGGATAGACTCAGAAAGTGAAGCGGTGGAATATTCGCTCCTAATGATAGTTAGCATTATACTACAAACAAAATATGAAGCCAAATACTGTGTAGTCTCGTAATCTGATGTGTCTTTCTGTTTTACCCCTCCGACGTTAGCCCCAGTATTTCAATGTTTTTGTCAGCAATTTGCGTACCAAAGTAGGGTCGACCTCAAGGACCCCCGCTTGGACATGGTGGGCCTTACTGGCCATAACAAATCTGGGTCGGGAAACTAACAACAATTCTCTCCAAAACAGTCGTTTGTTGCTTGGTAATGGCTCAAGTTGTGTGTAGTTGGCAAGTAGTAAAAATATATCATCAGGGGGCGGGGTGCACTACTCTAATATACGCGAATTGCGATGTGCAAGGGTAATACAGTGAGTACAGCATCCTCTCCGCCGTGATGCTGCCGGTAGATCAGTCCTCCAAAGCCCCATAGTATCATCTCCATTACCGGATGTTGCACCTGTCGGCGGAGTAAGCCGGATTAGGATGTTCGAGTGATAGCGAGTGAGTGCTCTTGATGGCCGCAGAAGGTCGGGACAGGTAACAAAGAGCTCATCCAGCCCTCACTCAAGCGGTAGGTTTGACGAGGGTTTGCGTTACCGAGCCCCAAATACCCTTGCATCCGAGCGCACTAATCTGCTATCGAATCCTATCAGGTGTTGGTTTTAAAAATGACTGGAGAAAAAGACACCAGTATCCTACTGTATTCCTGGAATCGCCATCAACCTTGAGTGGAAGATAAGGAGTTACAGCCGACCCGGGAAGCATTCTATGCGCAGGCATATCACTCTGGAGAATCAACACTCTCCATCCTCCCCCCTGAAAACACAATTACCCGCCTGCTGGGGTCTCTTGTACCACAAGCCAAGGTATAGCATGAGCTTCTGTATGCGAATGGCTTATGTCATGCATTCCGCACCCCGTATCCATGCGCTCTACACTCAAGGGCTACAGGTATTATAGGCGCATTACCGGTACTAGTAACCGTTCTGGGGCTAACTTCAATTTGTCAGATGTGGCATGTTTTGTTTATTCCTGCGTTTATGGCGCCAAGATCCCACCCCCCAACTCGAGCACAAAATAAGCTCAACCACATATTTCAATCGCCACCGCGTGTCAGCGGTAGAGTAAGAAAAAGCGATTAGAACCAATTTGCGAAGTCCAGCGTATGATTCAGTAGTGACTTGTGATATCAATTGCCAGTTATTGTTGCACCTCTCGTGAAGCAACGAAGAGGAAATCCTTTAGTTATTTACGGGACCCGCAACCGGGGTATTACCGGCAGCACATTTCACTGATGATGCCTCCTGGTCAAGATGCACAAACCCTGCGAGCTAGGTGATCGGCTATTTATCCGTGCTCCTCAAGGCATAAAGTCCTAGAAGAGCAACCGATAATTTCCCCTGTTCTTTAGGTCCCCTCCCTTTGGAAGTAGCTAGGATACAAACGGGCGTCCGCTCATAAATGTCGCTTATACTCGAGTATAGTGCCATACGATACTCAAGTATGGTGTCCATGCATCCGAGGGGCATGCTTGTTCCGGGCCCATTCAACCTATTCCGGTGTCATGCGGTTATCGACCACCAAATCAACTACTGTGATGCCGGCTTCTGTACAGTACTCAAAGCTTATCAGTACTGTGAGGCTAGAATATGGGCTATAGGCTTTATCAAAGGTGCTTGTTTTTATTTCTTTTAAATTGCACGATGGATATGTTAGCTAGGTGGCGGAGGTTTAGGCAGTACCCTTTGCTACGGAATGGGATTGATTTGTCATAGCTAGTGGGGATTGTGGGCGTTTAAGCTAGGGAGTGGGATAGAGCGACGAAGAGAGGGACAGTGACAGCGGGAAGTGAGCTCGCCGGTGAATAGATTTTTCTCCTTGTTTTTATCTACGATTATTTTATTTTATAATTCATGCATCTTTCTGCTTCAATTCTACGGCGCTACTTTACTGGATCCAGCTGTGTGAGCGGTGATTGCCCACTCCCGGTCCCTTGGTTTGTTTTCCTACTTTGCTGTCATTTCCTACTCCAAGCCCGTTCAATCCTTTTTCACCCTTCTGCTCGGAGCTAGGGATTACTTACCTTTGGACTAAAGCCATCTTTTCATTACCTTATGAGTTATGCACTAGGGGAGTCACTATAACTACTTGTATTCCGCTACCGCAGTATCCCAACACGCACTGGGCTCTCCTGGGGTTTCCTCCTAGATATAGATTAAGTTACTAGGGAAATAATTCCTTGGGAATATTTCGGACGCCAGTTTTCTCAAATTGTTTTTCCATCCTGTTTCAAACCAGGACTTACCAAACGGTCTCTCTGGTGGTATTTTATTGTAACTATTTATGAATTACCTGCAGGGGGGGGATGAAGCGGATATATCATATATCCTTTCTCAGCTTTCTCGCCTACTCCAAATTGGGGTATATTGGACCCGTGTCTCTTGCCTGGAAATGCATTCCTTTATTTTTGAAATGACCACGCGACAGAAGAGTGGAATTTCCCTAATCGAATCACTAGACTTGGCGACGCTATGGGTCCCAGAGACTCCCAGGAGCTCTAAACCCACCTGGGTAGATGTTCATCGCGCCACGAGTTTGGTGATAGTTCCTAACAAGGGTCATTATATTGGACCATGGACCTTGCCGATGACGAATTGAGGTTGGTCGGTAAGGGCAGGGCTCTAGGATGCATCAAATAGGCTCACCGGCCAATAGCCCGAGTGAAGCGTGAGGATTGGGGGAGCTCAAGGTTAGAAAGTGACAGTAAAGACCAGGACCGAATCTGTTTTAAAGACTGCACTCCAGTAGAACAAATGCTCGGTTGCCGAGTGGCCATGCGGTTGTGCGGTTATGCAGTGGCGCGGATATGCAGATATGTGGGCATGTGGCTAGGAGGCATACTACAGTAGGGTAAGTAGCATAGTGATGTGTTGCGACCGGGGACTTATACTTTTCAGGTCTTCGAGTGCGACAATGCCGGTAAGTATTCCCCGCTCTCGGTTTAAAGCTGTCCGCGTTCGACTTATCCTGTTTGCCTTTCTTTCACGCCATCTCTCGATCAATTGATCAGATATGCAGCTCTGTTCTCATCGATTTTCCCATATCTTCCGTATTGTTTCCTATAATCTCTTTCCCACTGCCAATATATGTCGCCGTTTCACAGAAAAACACGGTCTGTCTCTCCAGCCCTCTCATATAAAATGAAGTTATTAAGTATCTCTCGCACTCTGAAGTCTCCGGTATGCAGTTGAGCTATTCCATCTTTTGCAGCGATAACTATCAAAGGACAAGAGCAAAACAAAATTATATCTACAGGGGTACGACTGTTGCACCCAAGAGTCATGCATGGGCCAAGGGAGATGTTTTCGTACAATGCGAGGGCGGTTGGCTGGCGGAATAATCCCTGTCTTGTACCAAAATTTCCCAGGGCACTTGAGAGATATGAACCAGAATAACACAAGTTGGGGTTGCAGAAGCTCTACCTTTATAGGAACGTCTTGAAATCCCCAGTTTCCTCATATGACATGATCACTCTTTTTGAGGGGTTTCTGAGCGTAATAAAGGTGCCTGTTTTGACATATGTTAGCTTAAGTATCCGACTGGGGGCCATGAAAGCCTACTGAAGTGAGTAAGAGTGAATCTTTTTGCTACGGGATTCCTTCTTGGCTCCTTCAATCAATTCCACGGCTTCCGGAGCCTCCATCCCAAGTGTCCTGGTGAAGAGGGCCATTCCAAAACTTTCGAAGCCATGCTCGGTGGTAAGCAATGTAAATGCACCAATATCCTTTTGTTTTTGATCCGCCGGCCAAGTTCCGAGGGGGATTTTCATCTCTTCATGGCTCACTTTGTCGAAACCGGCGTCTAGAATAAATTTATCTAAAGAGGCAGCAATCTTAAACTCTTGGCCTTTGTACTCAGTTAGCCTAGATGAGTGCTAGAGGTCGGCCATGTCTTATCTACTTACCCAATTTATCGGCAGCTTCGTTTACCAGGTCATAATACCTGATCAGGTCACCCTCAACGGGCAAAGTTCCATCATCGCTCTTCAATCTGCATTCATACTCTGAAATATCTATCCAGCCTCCGGGCTTCAATGCACTATTATCCAAAAGGTCAGCCATCTCCATGTTTCCCGCAGAGTCGAGATAGCTACTCAAACGATTGTCTGATGAGTTTCCCCCAATCTTTGATTCCGCCGTTCAAATGGCGGATATGAACTAAGTCAAATGAATCTCTTGCGAAAGTCCAATCCGATTCTGCGTCGTCAATCTGAAAACTCACATTGGGAGGAACCCTAAAAATGTGGAATGAGTGATTAGACTCTAGAAGCTCGGGCGGGAGACACACCAACTGGGTTGAATTGGGCTAAGATCTGTTCCAATGACCTGTGAAGATGGGTAGGTTCTGTATGGGATTGTAAGTAGCGGCCCTTAATCACTATCAAGGTCGGCACCTACTCAGCGGCATCAATAGCCCAGAGACCCGTTCCCGTTCCAATATCCAATATCCTCTGAATTGTATCAGGGACAGGTGCTCTAACCAAGTTGCCATCCAGTAGAAGGAGATAGATGTGATGAATAATATCTAGTCTATTATTGTTCAACAGCACCATCTAAACCGGGATATCAACCCTGCAACTAACCTCTCTTGCTCAGCCTCGTCGTTTGGAAAGGGGTATTTCCTACTCAAAGTTAGTATGATTGGATACCAACCCGGATCCAAGCCTCTTACCCGTCTTTAAAAGCATGGTACCGACGCCCATTTTCGTATCGATACCTAGAATATTATTGGGTGAGTAAAAATAATACACTTTTCCAGACTAAGTAATTAGGACTTCTGTTTATTGATTTTTTACTTACGCTCGGATAGACTCAGAAAGTGAAGCGGTGGAATATTCGCTCCTAATGATAGTTAGCATTATATTACAAACAAAAATATGAAGCGAAATACTGTGTAGTCTCGTAATCTGACGTGTCTTTCTGTTTTACACCTCCGACGTTAGCCCCAGTATTTCAATCCTTTTTCGGCAATTTGCTCACCAAGGTAGTGTCGACCTCAAGGACCCCCGCTTGGACATGGTGGGCCTTACTGGCCATAACAAATCTGGGTCAGAAAACTAATAACGATTCTCTTCAAAACAGCCGTTTGCTCTTTGTAACGGCGGCTCAAGTTGTGTGTAGTTGGCAAGTAGTAAAAAGATATCATCAGGGGGCGGGATGCACTACTCTAATATATACGCGAATTGCGATGTGCAAGGGTAATACAGTGAGTACAGCATCCCCTCCGCCGTGATGCTGCCGGTAGATCAGTCCTCCAAAGCTCCACAGTATCACCTCTATTACCGGATGATGCATCTGTCGGGGGAGTAGGCCTGATTAGGATGTTCGAGTGATAGCGAGTGAGTGCTTTTGCTGGCGGAAGAAAGTAGAGACAGGTAACAGGAGAGCTCACCCAGCACTCGCTCAAGCGGTAGGCTTGACGAGTGTTTGCGTTACCGAGCCCCAAATACCCTTGCATCTGAGCACACTAATCTGCCATCGAATCCTATCAGGTGTTGGTTTTAAAAATTACTGAAGGAGAAAAAGACATCAATATCATATTGTATTCTAGGAATCGCCATCAACCGTGAGCGGAAGATAAGGAGTTACAGCCGACCCGGGAAGCATTCTGTGCGCAGGCATATCACCGTGGAGAATCAACACCCTCCACCCTCCCCCCTGAAAACACAATTACCCGTGTGCTGGGGTCTCTTGTGCTACAAGTCAAGGGATAGCATGAGCCTCTGTATGCGAATGGCTTATGTCATGCATTCCCACCCCCTACCAATACCCTCTACACTCAAGGGCTACAGGTATTATGGGCGCATTGCTAGTAACCGTTCTGGGGCTAACTTCAACTTGTCGGGTGTGGCCTGTTTTGTTTATTCTTGCGTTTACTGCGCCAAGATCCCACCATTACTCGAGCACAAAATAAGCTCAACCACATACTGGTATTTCAATGGCCACCGCGTGTCAGCGGTAGAATAGGAAAAAGCTATTAGAACCAATCTGCGAAGTCCAGCGTATGATTCAGTAGCGACTATCAATTGCAGATTATTATTGCACCTCTCGTCAAGCAACGAATATGCAATCCATTAGTTCTTTACGAGACCCGCGACCGATGTAAATTATTACCGGCAGCGCATTCCACTGCCGATACCTCTGGGCCAAGAGGCACAAACAGTACGAGCCCAGTGATCGGGGATTTGTCCGTACTGCTCAAAAAATAATGTCCCGGAAGAGCAACCGATAACTCTCACTATCCTTTGGCTCCCCTCAATTTGGAAGGAACCAGGATACAAACGGGAGTCCGCTCGGAAATATCCCTTATACTTGAGTATAGTACCTTAGTTAAGTGTAGTATCTAAAGTTATGCATTGGCGGGGTATGTTTGTGCTTTGCCTATTCAACTTATTCAGGTGTCATGCAGCAATCGACCATCAAATCAGCTGTCCCGACAGTCTGTACCCAAGGCTTATCGATACCCTATCGATTACCGTAAAAACCGAAATAATTGGGCATGGTGCTAGGACCTCCAGAATCCCCCCTTTGGATTAGGGGGAGAAAACATATGATACCGAGAAGATTCTCTTTCGGCCCTCTCTTGAGACAACAGACCTTACTGGGAGAGGCAACTCCCACGTCTTAGCGTGATGCCCAATTATTTCAATTTTTACGGTATGCAATAGGGTAATCCCTATAACAACTAGTATTCCGCCACCTTAGTATCCCAATGTGCACTGTTCTCTCCTAGTTTTCCTCTTACCCATAGACAACCGGGGAAACAATCCATCGGGAGTATTCGGGACCCCACAATTTTCTCAGATTGTTTTCCCATTCCGTTCCAAACCAGGACTTACCAAGCAGTGACCCGGGTGATGTTTTAAGTATCATATTTACTAGAATAATTGAACCTCGCGGTGGGACTTTGGAGCTGGTAAGTTTCGGCACTTTTATGTCTTTTTTTGTCTTAAGCTGGGGCTTAGGTGGTCAGTTTTGGTAATGCTTTTGCCCCTCTACCCAAGAGATGGAATTTTGGATATCTTAGGGCGAGGTTCGGTCGTTCTACTAGCAGTAAATACGGAAATGACTACCGTACTTGAAAGAAGAGAGGAATTTCCCCACACCCACACCCCGCCACCCCGGATCTCGATAATCCGGATACCTCGCTGTCTCGTATGAATCTCAGTAAGTTCTGAATTTCTTTATACCAAAGCCTGGGCTGTTGTCCCTAATCGCTCGCTCGGCCGGACAAATTCTTCGGATTTTGGCCGTCTGAGATGGCTGGGTGTGAGTGAAATTGAATTACTGGACTTGGCAACCCTACGGGTCCCGGAGAGTCCCAGAAGCGCGCTAGACAGATTTGGGCAAATCCTCATATTCCCTCGAGTTGGGTGATACTTCCTGACAAGGGTCATTATATTGTACGAGAGGCCTTGCTGATGGCAGATTGAGATTGACCGGTAAGGGTAGGACTCCAAGATGCATCAAATAGGTCCATCGACCAATAACCCGAGTGAGGCGTGAGGATCGGGGGAGCTGAAAGGAAGAAAGTGGCAGGAAAGGCCAGGACCGAATCTGTCTTAAAATTGCATTCCGGTAGAACAAATATTCGATTCCGGATAGGCCTTACTGTTACGGTTTAAAATTGGCTTTGTTAACTTGCTGTTTTCTAGCTTATCTCCGATTAACTTATGCTAGATAGATAGTTAGTCAGGATCTTAGCCTTAGGAGGTTGCGCGGTTCTGCATGCAGGGGTGGTTGCTGCCTAGGCTTGGCGGACAGGGGCTTCTATGTAAGTTAGGTTTTGTCTTCTCTCAGGCTTCCCTTCCTTCTTCCTCACCGCAGAACGACCTCCCATGGAAGAGAGGATAACGGCAACGCGCATCGTGTGGTTTAAGGAAGGAAATTGGACCTGTATTTAGATAGTTGGACAGCCTGCTGGGTTGGGCTTTCTTTGGGACTGGAACTTTCTCTTTTGTGCGATTTGTGGGGTCAGTTTTGCAAGATAGCTTAGTGAATTGAGATTGATCGTGACTTGTGAGGTTTTGTTTCCTACTTGAGTGTTCTTTGAAAGTGACAGTTGGTTTTCCGTACTTGTCCACTGCCATTAAGTAGATACTATACTCCCGATTTTCTTGTCCTCATTACGGTTATGCGGTTATGGGGGCATGTGACTAGGAGACATACTGCTTTGTACTGTAGAGTGAAGCCACCAGGGGCTTCTCATACTTTTAACGCCTTCGAGTGCGACAAAAATGGTCAGTATTCTTTAGTCTCGGCTAAAGATGTCCGTGTTTGACTTATCTATCCGGTTTACCTTTTCTCTCATGCCATCTCTCGATCAGTTGATCAGATATACAATTCTGCTCTCATCGATTTTTTCATGCCTTCCATATTAACTTACTTGGTATAATCTCTTTTCCATTGCAAATATATGTCGCTGTTCCACGGAAAAACATAGTCTCTCCGGCCTTCTCATGTAGAATGAAGTTTCTCTCGCCCTCTGAAATCCCCGGTACGCGGTGGAGCCATTCCATCTTTTACAGCAATAACGATCAAAGGAGGAGAGCAAAGCAAAATTATATCTACAGGGGTACAACTGCTGCATCGAAGAGTCATGCAAGTGCCAAGGGAGATGTTTTCGTACAAGGCAGGGGTAGTTGGCCGGCGAAATAATCCCTGTCTTGTACGAAAATTTCCCCGAGCACATGAGAAAGATGAACCAGAATAACATTAGTTGGGGCTTATTGCAGAAGCTCTCCCGCTATAGGAACATCTTGAAACCCCGAATTTCCTCATCTACCGTTATCACTTGGGATCACTCTTCAAGGGGTTTCTGAGCGTAATAAAGGTGTCTGTTTTGAGATATGTTAGCTCAAGTATCCGGCTGGTGGTCATGAGAACCTACTGAATTGCGTAAGAGTGAATCTTTTTGCTATAAGATTCCTTCTTGGCTCCTTCAATCAATCCCATGGATTCCAGAGCCTCCATCCCAAGTGTCCTAGTGAAGAGGGCCATTCCAAAACTTTCGAAGGCATGCTCCATGGCAAGCAGCGCAAATGCGCCAATATCCTTTTGTTTTTTATCGGCCGGCCAAGTCCCAACGGGCAGTTTGGCCTCTTCATGACTCACTTTGTCGAAACCTGCTTCTAGAATAAATTTATCTAAAGAGGCGGCAATCTTAAACTCTTGGCCTATGTGTTCAGTTAGCCTATATAAGTGTTAGAGGTTGACCATGTCTCATCTGCTTACCCAATTTATCCGCAGCTTCATTTATTAGGTCATAATACCTGATCAAGTTACCCTCGACTGGCAAAGTTCCATCATCGCTCTTCAGTCGGGCTTCATATTCGGCAACATCTATCCAGCCTCCGGGCTTCAATGCACTAATATCCAAAAGTCAGCCATCTCCATGTTTCCCGCACAGTCGAGATACCCACTCAAATGCTTGTTTAATGAGTTTCCCCCAATCTTTGATTCCACCATTCAAATGACGAATATGAACTAAGTCAGATGAATCCTTTGCGAAAGTCCAATCCGATTCTGCGTCGTCAATCTGAAAACTCACATTGGGGGGAACCCTAAAAATGTTGAATGCGTGAGTGGACTCGGGGGACTCGGGTGGGAAACACACCAACTGGGCTGGATTGGGCTAAGATCTGTTCCAATGACCTCCGAAGACGGGTAGGTTCTGTAGGGGATTGTGAATAGAGGCCCTTCATCACTATTAAGGTCGGTACTTACTCCGCAGCATCAATAGCCCAAATTCCCGTTCCCGTTCCAACATCCAATATTCTCTGAATGCCATCAGGGATTGGCGCTTTAACCAAGTTGCCATCCATCAGAAGGAGATAGATGTGATGAACAATATCTAGTCTATTATTGTTCAATAGCACCATCTAAACCGGGATATTAACCCTGCAACTAACCTCTCTTGCTCAGCCTCGTCGTTTGGAATAGGATATTTCCTACTCAAAGTTAGTATGATTGGATACCAACCTCGGAGCCAAGCTCCTTACCCATCTTTGAAAGCATGGTATCGACGCCCATTTTCGTACCGGTACCTAGAACACTATAGTGTGAGTAAAAATAAGACACTTTGCCAGACTGAGTAATTAGGACTTCTGTTTATCGATTTTTTACTTACGCTCGGATGGACTCAGAGAGTGAAGCGGTAGAATATTCGCTCCTAAAAATAGTTAGCATTATACTACAAGCGAAATACGAAGCGAAAATACTGTGTAGTCTCGTAATCTGATATATCTTTCTGCTTCACCCCTCCGACGTCAGCTCCGATATTGCACCGTGTTTGTCGGCACTCTGCCTACCCAAGCAGGATCGACCTCAAGCACCCCGGCTAGGACATGGTGGGTCATAGTGGCCATAGCAAATCTGGGTCAGAAAACTAATAAAGATTATCTTCAACACAGCTGGGTATTGTTTCGTAATTGCTCAAGTAGTGTGTAGTTGACAAGTAGTAAGAAGATATGATCAGGGAGCGGAGTGCACTACTCTAATATACACGAACTGCGATGTGCAAGGGCAATGCCGTGGGTGCAGTATCCCTCCGCCGTGATGCTGCCGGTAGTTCAGTCTTCCAACACTCCACAGTATCACTTGTATTACGAGATGGTGCATTTGTATGTTGAGTAAGCCAGATTAGGAGGTTCGAGTGATAGCGTATGAGTGTTTTTGATGGCTGCAAAGAAGTTGGGACCGGTAACACAAGGGCTCGCCCAGCACTTGCCCGAGCGGTAGGCTTCACGGGTGTTTGTGTTACCAGGCCCCAAATGCCCCCACACCTGACCACGCTAACCTTCAAGTCCTATCAAATGCTAGATTTGATAATGAGTGAAAAAGAAAAGGACACCGGTATCATATTGTATTCCAGGAATCAGCGCCAACCGTGAGTGGAAGATAAATCTCACAGACGGCTCGGGAAGCATCCTATGCGTAGACATACAGCCATGGAGAATCGACACTCCCCATGCTCCCCCATAAAAACACAATTACCCGTCTGCTGGGGCCTCTCGTGCTACCAGTCAGGGAAGAACCTCGACTTCAGTATGCGCATGGCTTATGCCATGCATTTCGCACCACCCACACATGCGGGCCCCGCCCTCAAGGGGTATGAGTGACGCATTACATGCACTAGGAGCCGTTCCGCTGCTAACTTTAACTTATTAGGTGTGGTATGCCCTTCCCATCCCTACGTTTACGGCGCTTATCAAGATCTCTCTCCTACTCTAGCATAAAGCAAGCTTAATCATATGCTTCAATCGCCACCGCGTATCAGCGGAAAACCGGTAAGGGCGATCGGAACAAGTTTGCGATGTTCAGCATACTATACACTTGTGATATCAACGGCCGATTATTATCGCTCCTCCAGTCTACGGGTAGAAGCCAGTAGTTAATCCATCACAGCTTTGCGGGACCCGCAGCCGAGGTATTACAAGCAACACATTTCACTATCTGTGCTTCTTGGCCAAGAGGCACAAACAGTACGAGCCCGGTGATCGGCGATCTGTCAAAGCATATTTTCCAGAAGTGCAGCCGATAACTTCCCGTCCATTGAGTTCATTCTCTTTGGAAGTACTCGTACAGTAGCCAGGATGCAAGCGGTGGGCCGCTTATAAATATCGCTTATACCCCCTTCAAGCACAGTATCTATCCATTAGCCGGGATGCTTATTTTAGGCCTCCTCAACTTATTCCGTGTCATGCAGCAACTGGCCATCATATCGGCTATCGCGGTGAAAGCTTTAGTACTGTGGGGGTGGAAAGCTTGGCAATAAGGTCTACTTTAGTTTTCATTTATTTTTTACAGTTTGGAGCGGCTAGTCAGGTGGGAGGATTGGTGGTGTTCGTTGCTCGCCTATTGTAGATGGTTTGTAACAGCTGTCCTGGATCGCGGGGTTATTAAGCGGAGGAGAGACAGGGGAAACAACCGGAGATGGGACTGTGACAGCATACCTATGTCTATAGTCCTCTGCAGTGAATAAAAAATTTCTCTGGGGTTTCTTTCTTTTGATCATCATCAACTATTCTTTTCACCTCCTATTGTGTGAGAGGCGATTGCCCACTTAGGTTTTGCTTAAGACTTTTCTACGGTTTGATCATTTCTCTTTGTTCCGGTTCCTTCTCAGCACTGAAAATATCCACGCGGGAAGAAACCTACTCCGGCCGGAAATCATCGTTCCAGTACACAAGGTTTATCGATACCCTGTCGGTTACGGAAAAGGGGAATCCCCATAACAACCACCTGAATTCCGCTACCACAGTATCCTAATACACCCCAGGCTCTCCTAGTTTTTCCTCCTAGCGATAGATTACCGGGGAGATAACCCCGCAGTAATTCTTGAGAGGCCATAATATCCTTAAATAGTTTTTCTACCGTGGCTCAAACCAAGACTCATCAAAAGACGCCTAGGGGGTAATGTTTTATTGTAGCTATTTTGTGAGTTACTTGAGGGGGGTGAGGTGGATATCTCCTTTCTCAGATCTCTCGCCTACTGTGGGTCTGGGTATAGTAGACCTGTGCCTCTTGCCTGGAAATTCGCTCCTGAATTTTTGAAATGCTACCAGGTGACCGCGGGGGGGATTTCCCGAATAAAATCCTTGTGCTTCGCAATCCAAAGGGTCCAGGAGACTCCAAGGAGCGCTGGACGGATCTGGGCGGGTTCTCATAGTCCCTCATGATGTGTGATACATCCTAAAAAGTGTAATTATGTTGGGAGATTGACCTTACTGATGACAAATTAACATTGATCAGTGAGCGGAGGACTCCAGGATGCATCAAATACCGGTAGGTCCATTGACCAGTAACCCGTGTGGGGAATGGGGATCGTGCGAGCCGAAAGGCAGAAAGTGGTAGAAAGCCAGGACCGAATCTGTCTTAAATATTGCATTCCGGTAGATCAAATGACCGATTACCGATAGGCCATGCGGTTGTGCGGTTATGCAGTAGCGCGGATATGCGGGCACGTGACTAGGACATATACGGCTATGCGGTAAGCGGCTCTGCGGAGTGTAGGGACCAGGAAGTTATGGTTCTGAAACCTATGGAAGACTGGTATCCAAAAGACATGAATCTCACCGACAAGTGAATATGGTCTAAGATTCTCACAATGCAATTATGTGATATTCTCATTAGGTTTACTATCAATCTGGATTTTAAATTTTTCCTCTCATATATCAGAGGCATTGGCAATACCGACAAATAATATCAAAGATCAAAAATATAAAGTTGGGTGACAAGAAGCTCGTGCCGTTGGCTATTTTACACCAAAAATATCCTTTTTCAGAAACTCATAGCTTGGCACTACCTACGTGGGGAATTTCGGGCGGTTGCAAGGAGTATGAGAAAAACCATTGCTTTCTATCGTGGGACTATAAAGCCTATAGAATAATAACTCATGATTTTTTTGCGCGGTGGTGTGGTATAGGACCAGAAAGTGACTTGAGATTTTGAACGAGGCTTCCATACAAAAGGTACATGACAACCACCTTTGTTATAAGTCCTCTCCGGTTTCTAAATTACATAAACCCTCTAGCCAATTTTCTTTCTTAAAAACTACTCACTACCTGTTCCCTAGCTTGATTGGGGCCTAAGGTAGAACCCCCAGAGTCATTGGGGGTGATTGAGTGGTTGGTAAAGAGTGCTCAGTTTTGGTGTAAAATAGCCATCGGCCCGAGTTTTTTGTCACCCGACTTTAGAATATAAATATACATAAAAATATGCCACAAGCGATAGGAAATGTCTCAAGTGTCCTACTAATTTAAACCTAGACAATCGTTGTTCGGCGGGATTAAATGCCAAGGCATCCCCCGTTGCGTCCCCGGAGTCCCACTAGGTGCTGTTTCTAGAGGCATCTACGATACCATACTTTCCACGGCTTCGAGTGCGAAAAAGCCGGTCAGTATTCCCTAGTCTCGGTTTAGGGCTGTCCGCGTCCTATCTCATTCACTTTATTATGGCACCTCTCGGTCGATCAATCAGGTATCCCTTGGACGGTGTGAAACAGTAAAATTCGCACCACAGTTAGCTAAGCTAGGTTTGGCTATAGTCCGCCAGGTTTGGCCAAAAACTCAGATTTTCGATCGCCTCAGTGCTCAAATGACTCAGCACTCTTAGCAAATCAAAGCAAATCGCGGAGCTCTTATCATCCTCGGATAGGCTTAGCGCAAGTGTGGTGCGAATTTTACTGTTTCACACCGATTCTCTCAACCATTTTCTCATGTCCTCCGGGATATTTCCCTTGATCTCTTTTCCACGGCTAATACATGTCGCTGTTTCACGACAAAAAAATAGTCCACCTCGCCGGCCATCTCATAGAGAATAAATTTCTTAGGTAACACTCGCTCTCTGAAGTCTGCGGTATGCAGTTGAGCCATTCCGCTTTTTACAAAGATATATATCAAAGGACAAGAGAAAAACAAAATCATATCTGCAGGGGCACGACCACCACATCCATTAGCCGGAGGGGATGTATTCGTACAAAACAAAACCAATTGGCAGGTGGAATAATCCTTGTCTTGCACGAAAATGTCCATGAGCACCTGTAAGAAATGAACAAGAAGAACACAAGTTGGGGCATATTGCAGAAGCTAGAAAAATCTTGAAATTCCAAATTTCCCAATCTGGCGCGATCACTCATTGAGGGGTTTCTGAGCGTAATAAAAGTGCCTGTTTTGACATATGTTAGCTCAAGTATCTGGCTGGCGTTCATGAAAACCTACTGAATTACGTGAGAGTGAATCCTTCTGCTACGGGATTCCTTCTTGGCTCCTTCAATCAATTCCATGGCCTCCCGAGCCTCCATCCCAAGTGTCCTGGTGAAGAGGGCCATTCCAAACCCTTCCAAGGCTTGCTCGGCGGCAAGTAACGCAAACGCACCAATCTCCTTTTGTTTTTTTTCTGCCGGCCAAGTTCCCATGGGCAATTTCATCTCTTCGTGATTCACTTTGTCGAAGCCGGCGTCTAGAATAAATTTATCCAAAGAGGAAGCAATCTTAAACTCTTGGCCTTTATGCTCAGTTAGCCTGGATAAGTGCTAGATGTTGGCCATGTCTCATCTACTTACCCAATTTATCCGCAGCTTCGTTCATTAGGTTTTCATACTTGAACAAGTCACCCTCAACGGGGTAAGTTCTATCGTCGCTCTTCCGTCGGCCTTCATATTCGGCAATATCTAACCAGCCTCCGGGCTTCAATACACTATTGCTCAAAATATCAGCTATCTCTATGTTTCCCGAATAGCCGAGACACGCACTCAAACGACTGTTTGATGAGTTTCCCCCAATCTTTGATTCCACCATTCAAATGACGAATATGAACTAAGTCAAATGAATCCTTCGCGAAAGTCCAATCCGATTCTGCATCGTCAATCTGAAAACTCACATTGGGGGGAACCCTAAAAATGTGGAATGAGTGAGTAGACTCAGGAAACTCGGGTGGGAGACACACCAATTGGGCTGAATTGGGCTAAGATCTGTTCCAATGACCTGTGAAGATGGGTAAGCCCTGTATGAGATTATAAGCAGAGGCCCTTTATCACTGTTGGAGTCGGCACTTACTCAGCGGCATCAATAGCCCAGATTCCCGTTCCCGTTCCAACATCCAATATCCTCTGAATGCCATCAAGGATTGGCGCTTTAACCAACTTGCCACCCAGCAGAAGGAGATAGATGTGATGAGCAATATCTAGTCTATTATTGTTCAACAGCACCATCTAAACCGGGATATCAACTCTGCAACTAACCTGTCTTGCTCAGTCTCATCGTTTGGAATAGGATATTTCCTACTCAAAGTTAGCCTAATGGGATACAAAGCCCCGGATCCAAACCCCTTACCCGTCTCTAAAAGCATGGTATCGACGCCCATGTTCGAATCGATACCTAGTATATTACGGTGTGAGTGAAACGAAGACACTTTGCCAGCCCGAGTAATTAGGGCCTCTTTTTCTTTATTTTCTACTTACGCTCGGATGGATTCAGAGAGTGATGCAGTAGAGTATTCACTCCTAGTAGTAGTTAGCATTATACTACAAACAGACTATGAAGCGAAATACTCTGCAGTCTCGTAATCTGATGTCTCTTTCTGCTTCACCCCTCCAACGTCAGCTCCAATATTTCAATGTGTTTGTCGGCAACTCGCATACCAAAGTAGGGTCGACCTCAAGGACCCCTGCTACCACATGTTGGGCCATCGCAAATCTCGGGCAGAAAACCAATAACGATTATCTTTAAAAACGGCCGTCTATGGTTTGGCAATGGATCAGGTTGTGCGTAGTTGGCAAGTGGTAAGAAGATGTGATCAGGTGGGGTGTACTACTCTATTATACTCGAACTGCGGTGTGCAAGAATACCGTGGGTGCACCACCCTCTCCGCCGTGATGCTGCCGGTAGTTCAGTCCTGCAGAACCCCACAACATCACTTTCATTTAGACACTTTCGACAGATCCCTGTTTTTCAGTTCGAATTCGAGATCGAAAAATGATAGACAAGTTTAGCGACGTTTCCAAAATCGCCAAATAATGCTATTCCATAAATATATTAGTTCAGTACCAAGATAGATGTGATCCTCAGGAAATCATACAGCCCCCCGGTAGAAAAAATCGGGAAACGGGTGATCGGGCCTCTGGGGCTTTGGTTGGAGGGTTCGGTGTGCTCGAGCCAATCGAGCAACCGTGTTTCTAACTTTTAATTTCCACAATTCCCGATCTTTTTCGACCGGAGGCTGTAGCATAGCTTACCCGATCTGGTGCCAAACGTCTAAGCTAACCCAATCTAACAGCTTGTGCCATCTAGGCACTTGTCCAGTTACCGTGCCAAGGTTCCCACCCCGTCGAACGCCGCTAAGCTACCTTTGGCACCCGTTCGGAGTGCCAATCGGCTCAACGATACTCGTAGATTTACGCTTAATTGAAATAAAATTCCCATCACACGAGAATAAAAGTTGGAAAAATAATGGAAGACTTATTTGGAAAGGCCTAAAACAGTGTACGGGAAAGTCAGAAGGCCATTTAAAGCATCAGAGGATGTTTAGTAGTGGTTCGTAATTCTTAAATTCACATGCAAATAAATCTCTCCTTGAGCCGATTCTATCGTTGAGCCGATTGGCACTCCAAAGGAGTGCCCACCTCCTTCAAAGGGCGCTTAGCGTCGTTCTGAGAGGTAGGAACCTTGGCACGGTTTGTGCCTATCACTTTTGGAAACTCAAATTCGAACTCAAAACAGGGATCTGCTGAAAGTGTCTACGAGTACGGTAGTATGAGATGTTAGGGGCGCTCGCCCAGCACTTTCTCGAGCAATGCGCTGGGCCAGTGTTTGTATTACCAGCCCCCAAACACGCTTACATCCGAGACACTAACCTCCTATCGAATCCTATCAAATGCTACTGTAGTTTTAATAATGAGTAAAACCGAAAAGAAAAAAAATACTATATTGTATTACAGGAATCGCCATCAACCTTGTGTACTCGAGTAGAGGATAAAATCCTACTCGTACAGCTGGCCCGGGAGGCATTCTATGCGCAAGAATAACTAGGAGAGTCGACACTCTCCACCCCCCCCCCTTTTAAAACCCCAATTACTCTTCTGCTAGGGCCTCTTTTTCCATCAGTTAGGGGAGAGTATTGAATTCAATATGCACATCCCTTCGTTTGATTTCGCCACCCGCCCCGAGTAGTGTGGCAACGACAACTTGCACGAGCGCGAAGCCAATAAAGGTATCGCTGACAATGCAATTGACAATTCCCTTTGACAAAGTGGTCGACCCCAGCCCGTTTGAGTAATGGGAGCAAATATACGCAGACAAATCTTGTGTTCATCATGGGCATGCTGAGTGCTACTGATTTCGCTCCATTCTGAGCACTACACTGCTTCTCAAGCTCAAAGTTTTCTATATCACGATTGCCCAAAATAGACTGGTTCCAAACAATATGAATGGGCCTAAACATCACGGCGGTTTAAGGGATACTGTACTTTGGTCATTACACACTAGCCATTGCCGATCGCAACACTACTGCAACGCTAAAAAAAAATCCTGAAATTCGGCATCAAACGAAGGGATGGTTTATGTCATGCATCCTGCGCCGCCCAGATACTGGCGCTATGATAGATGCATCACATGTGCTCGAGTACTGGTGACCGTTCTCGGACAAACCTTAAATTTTTACGCGAAGTGTGTTTGGCTCACTCCCACGCCTACGGTGCTCATCAAGACCTCCCCTCCTACTCAAGCATAAAACAAGTTTAATCATTATACTCGGGGGTGTCCTTAAAAATCGGAAACTACCCGTGCTGAATCAGGGCCAAAACGATCGAGCGATCACAATGTCTGGAAAACTTAACCTTGTAACTCCATGTAACTAGGCATCTTAAACAAGGT
>Ga0307509_10002020_pt1 | contig 33517 bp, 30 predicted proteins | sample 10_EM_MG_FD_202245 | JGI IMG/M metagenome (GOLD analysis project Ga0307509, IMG submission 202245) | Populus trichocarpa ectomycorrhiza microbial communities from riparian zone in the Pacific Northwest, United States - 10_EM | ecosystem: Host-associated > Plants > Roots > Unclassified | place...
GCGGTATTACCCTACTCAATTCTCATCTTCCAGCTACCAAGCCACCTAGACCGTGCGCAAACTCATTCAGAGACCTGGGTCTCTTTTCCGTTAACTGCCACCCAGGTCCTCTTGCGCAAACTCTCTAATAACTTGAGCCCGTCACTTATGATTTTTGGTGGCAACGAGAGAGTCTAGAGGTATGATATTATCCACCTTTAAGGCTAACACCAACGCTAATCCGGGGTATTAAAACTGTGCTCTAACCAATATTCCTTCCTCTCTCCCCACCCTAACCTAAGTCCAGCTATACCCAAAATACCAACTATACCCCCCAACAAGCAAACAGCTGCCCAAAATCGGCACCAAACTCATCTCAACAGCAGCCCAAATCCACAAAGTCGCGACTTGCGGCGCCCTTTTCATAATGGCATAATACCCCGTGCGATTAACTGCCCTGACAAGCCAGCATCCGGCAAGTACACTTATAACGAACAATAGAGCCTGCGCAGAAAGCCAATTCCTCCTAGAATGGAAAGCGTAGTTTATGATAAATATCGCTAATTTGGGTCAGCCACGACAAAGATATATGTTCAACTCCGCCTTAGCGGAGGATGCAGGGGGCGGGGGCGTCGTACATGGTGAAGATTTAATAACCTTCCAAATAATCCCTCTCAAGTCCACTTCTTGACGGTATTGGAGGTACACGAGGTAGTCGAAGGCGCCCAGTAACATGCAGAAGGGAACAGTGAGACAGAGTGCTTGCATTCCGGGGCCGAAGATCTCTTCTTCATTTGGGGCGGAGGAGGGGATTGGGGCACCGGAGGGGTCGCGTGGACGGTGGGTGTCTATTAGATCTATTAGGGTTTTTCCGGGTGGGGCGTCGCGGTTTGGGGTTATTAGGGGGATCTCGTTGTAGGTTATTGGTGGGGTGCGGGTGCGAGTTGGGGTTCTTTTTGTTCGGGCCATTGTGAAGGGGTTTTCTTTTGCGATGGTGATGATGGTGATGGTGATGGTGGTGATGAGTTTCAGAGATGGCACATATCATAACCGTGCCAAGGTTGCTACGCAACCCCCGGATGTTCGCAGGCTCACAACCTGGGGCACTCTAAAGAGTGCCTGCCAGCTCAACACAACTTTGCGGCTCAACACAACTTTGTGGCTTACCATAGAAACTCTGTGGCTCAACACAACTTTATGGTGCAACGCAACTTAGTGTCCCAGCATAAATTTGTTACTTAGCATAACTTTGAGGCAAAATATAATTTTATTTAACATGACAGAGTACACAGGCATATTATCCCTTGGAGGATAACAATGTCAAACTTGTAGCCTTGCCAGTGAATGGCCTTTTGAGCAACTTGATTGGAGGAGAAGCAGAAACACAGCTGCTTGGTAATGGAACATTCTCGCTAATAATGTCTCATCACTAACAGAGGAAAAAGGTGCATGGGCCAAGCTACAAGTTTGACAGTGGCATCCTCTAAGGGATAATATGCCTGTGTACTCTTACATGTTAAATAAAATTATCTTTAGCCTCAAAGTTATGCAGAGTAACAAATTTATGCTGGGTCACTAAGTTGCGTTGCACCATAAAGTTGTGTTGAGCCACAGAGTTTCTATGGTAAGCCACAAAGTTGTGTTGAGCCGCAAAGTTGTGTTGAGCTGGCAGGCACTCTTTAGAGTGCCCCAGGTTGTGAGCCTGCGAACATCCGGGGGTTGCGTAGCAACCTTGGCACGGTTACCTGCAGGTTGGTTGGGTTGAGGCTCAAGTGGAAACTTCCATTTGTGGGGAAGCTTCCCCTGGCCCTCCTATAACTGTTATTTGGCAACTTTAAAGCTTCACCTTTCGCAGAAGTTTAACGGCTTTATCGTTAAATTTGCTATTAAAGGAATTCCAGTTCACACTTCACTCCCCCAATAACACATTTGATAACCTCCCCCAAGGGCCTAGTCCCTTCCAATCACAGCCTTCAAAAATGATCACCATCCTCGCCCTCTCACTTATCCCCCTACTAATTTCCGCTCTATGGTATGATACCTCCCCTTCTCTTTCCTCATTCCCACGAACTAACGACAATGCCTAGGCTCTACACAACTTCAAACCTGACTCCCCCGCCCTCCCTCCAAAACACCACAATTCACCTCCTCATAGCACACCCGGACGACGAGGCAATGTTCTTCGCACCAACCCTCCTAGCCCTGACCTCCCCCTCTCTAAACAATACCGTCAGCGTCCTCTGCCTCTCAACCGGCAACGCCGAGAACCTCGGTCCAATTCGAGAAAAAGAATTAGCAGCCAGCTGCGAGATATTAGGCGTGGACAGAACGCGGGTTCACTCGTTCGATCATCCGTACTCACTACCCTTCCTCCACCTCCTTGCAAAAAGCTAACAACGAGGGTGAGAACAGTGAACTACAAGATAGCATGACAAAAACCTGGCCCCCTACCAAGATCTCAGAGATCCTCTCACAACACAACCCCTCTGCAATCATAACTTTCGACGAGTCCGGCGTTTCCTCACACCCGAATCACATCTCGCTGTTGCGCGGAGCCGAGGAGTACGTTTCTACAAGGGAGTCTAGGGCCAAGCTGTTTACGTTGACCAGCGTGCCGATTTGGAGGAAGTATGCTTTCTTCCTAGATGCGATCGCGGTGCAGTGGTTGGCGGGGGAAGAGGGGAAGGGAATGCGGAGAGTAGTGTTTGTTAGTTCTTGGGCGGGGTATCTTAAGGCGAGGAGTGCCATGGTGAAAGCGCACGTTAGCCAGATGAGGTGGTTTAGGTGGGGGTGGATTGGACTCAGTCGGTATATGGTCGTTAATGATTTGGTGGAGAGGTGATACATGCCTCTTCCCCTGTATTTTTCCTTCCTATCAGGATTTGCACCCCTTTTCGATGCCATGCTTTTGCACCTTATCCCTCGGATTATTCAGACTGCCCTTTTCCAGAGCAGGGCACCCCCGGACTAGGCAATGGAAATTGGAAAGCTAGAACTGCCATTTCTCCCCCATACCCTTAGAGTGAGCGGAAGGGGAAATTAGGAGAAACCTAATATCATCATCATAGGGCAAATCAAGACTGTAATAATAATTGAGTAACTCTACATTGGCAAAATGTGAAAGGAATTTTCCATTGTAAAGATACTAGTTAATCTTGATTCAAGGTCTCATAATAATCAGAACCCCAGCATTGTCAGTAAAGGTTAACATTGTCCTATATAGGTTGTAAGACAAGTATGATACCGTAGTAAATCAAAAAGCCAAAAAGACATAAAATTATTAACAAGCCGCAAAGTCTCGCTTTTAATGAACTGGCTTGGACTAGGGCTTCTTCGAAATATCCGGTGCTAAGAAGGCTAAGCTTTTGAGAATTTTAGAAGACACGAGATAGTTGGCCTATCGTGAACTCCATAAACTTGGCCGCTCGTGAATTGTCCTATCATAGTCCAGGCCAGTTCGTTTAAAAGCGGGATTTTACGGCAATATAGAACTGGTAGTATCATAGTAAAACTCTTCCAAGGTGTGAAGGTTACCAGACTTTTGAAACCAAGATTACAATATCTAAAACATCTGTTCCGTTAATCTCCAACCTTTCCAAGACCTTGGATATGATGGTCCACATACAAGTATTATATATAGCATTGGGAAATACCAGCCTCTTATACGAGCAAAGTAACGCTAGGTATCATAGGCAGGATAGAAGGGAAGCGGGCAGAGCAGAAAAAAAAAACACGGTATCATATGCCAAAAAAGCCAAAGTCAAGTGAGACCGAAAAGTCCTTTGTATGTGGCAGGTCAAAAGAAAGATGAGGATTGTAAGGGCCTCTCAGCGTATTTTTTTTTGTTAATTCCGTGGTATGATTTTAGGTACATGACTAGCACTCCCTAGGGTCCAACCGCTGCATTCGGGAAATATCCCATAGCAAATAAAAACACAAACAAAAACAAAAACAAAAGAAATAAAACAAAACTATTCACTAATACCTAAGTATAAAATCAATGTGAGTATTTCCCAACCTATGAGATTCTTCTAATTCCATCCTGAAACAAACTTCAAGACTGCACCTGTGTTGCCCGCATAAATGCAAAAGCATTCTTATCATCAGGAAAATTTAACTTATTCAAGGAAATAAACGAAATCAAAAGCTTCATCATATCCCATCCTTTCTTGCTCTCTTTCCATACCAATGAGTCTGGGGAAATATCAAATGAAAACTCCGAGTGCCTTACTCCAGCTTCCGCCAGGGCAGGGCATACAGTTATAACATGTTTAAAACTCTCTTCTTCTTCTTCACACCTCGGGCATAGAGAAGATCCATCAGGGTCCCTCCAATCCTTGTGCCAGTGTGCTTTAAGGTAGCTCCTACCTGCCCTCATCTAGGGCCTCTCAGCGTAAATGTGCAGAAAAATATATGATAGGACAAAACCACAAGTCTCAATATCTGATACGCTACGTATTTACTATTATCATACCATTTTACGCATATTTGCTGGAGGGTTTTCAAGCCCATGTTCCATAACCTATACAAATATCTACCATTAATTGGTCCAAAACTACCCACACCCTAACTCAGAGATAACCCGCCCTAACACTAACGCCATAAGCGCCATCTATTAGCAAATTAGAACACCTGTAACTCCAAAAACTGGTAAAATATTAACAGCATAAAAAAGAAGAAAAGAAGGGTAAACCCATCACGTCCCATTCCTAGTGCCAAGAATACAGGAAGGAACGGAAGAAAGCTCCGTCATCGGAGGTCCCGCAAGCGGGGAGGTGTTGCCCGCAGCATCAGTACCATGAGGTGAGTCGGTGGGGCAGGGATGTAGAGCGTCATGAACTGTCACTCGGGTCTGGATCACGAATTTGCGGTAGGATGGCTCCGGGCAGTGAAGCAGCGATACAATGCTTTTTTCTTTCTTTCTTTCCTCCTTTCCCTTTTTCTCTGAATTATTGTGGATATGTACAGTACACTCCTCCCGTTCCGCATACCAATACTACTACCTTCTCCCCGTACTATCATTACCATACTTAACCGTACAAGTCACAACGTAGCATACACAACAAGAGTACATGGGACACAAAAAACAAAAGCAACAAAAACAAGACAGAACTAAAACGAAAGTGCGATATACGCTTGCATACAATACTCCACAATAATTACGCCCACCATAAAGAAAACCTACCTACCTCCCCCTTTGTGGCAACAGTTCATCCAAATCTGCCGACTCCTTCGACGTCCGATCGACCAAAAAGCTCACAGGAGCACCAGGATGATGTGTGAACGAGCTAGGCGTTCCCGGGGAGCTGCCCAGCTGGACATCCCGTGCCTGCTGCTGCCGCTGTTCGAGCTCTAACTGGGCTAGTCTTTCACCCCGCTCAAGTCTTCCGGCCTGCTGACTGACCCAGGAATTCACACCGCGGAATCTCCGCTCGCTATCGACCGAGGAGCGGACGCTTTTTGCTGCGCTGGGAACCTCTGATGGGGCTGTTGTTGTCCAGGAGAAGCGTGAGACCATGGGAGGCGCGCCGCGCGGGGTGGTGTTGGACTTGGGGATTGGTGGTGGGGGGTACATTTTCGCATACGATGGTTGTCGGCTATTGGTGGCGGTGTTTCGGGGTTTGATGTTTGAGATGGAGGAGGATTGGGAGGGGCTTAGGAGGGTGTGGTCTGTCATATAGGCTGGCGGTGGGAGGGGCGGTTGTTCTTGTCTCCGGAAGGAGGGGGAGTCCACATCGGAGGCTCCGTCATAGAAGGTTCCTTGCCCGCAGATTGGGGATGGCGAGGAGACTGGTTGGTTTTTCGGGAGGAGGGAGGTGCGGATTAAGAGGGGTTTGCGGGATTGATGGCTCCCCAGGGAGGTGTCAGATGGTGCTAGCGCTGCCGGTGGGGGTGGAAAGGGCATTTCGGGGATGGAGTACTCGCATTCCATGCCCATTCGTGAGATTTTACTCTGCGGGCATAGTGAGGGTTTCTCGTCATACAGAGTGTCTCCACCGCGGAATCTGTGTGCACCGCCGCGTTTCCAGTGGTGGAAGTTGGCTCCCCGGAATGCTCTGCCTTTAGTCTTGTACTTGCACAGCCAGAAGGCTGCTCCTGCTACCAATATGAATGCAGCTATAAGTTCCAATTGAGTCAATTATTGTATCACGATAGACTAAAACACGCAGCAAGCATACCAATTGCTCCCCCAGTTATCATCAAATTTTTCGCAACTATAGAAGGACCCACTCTAACGGGACTCTCCCACTCCTGATAATCCTGACGGTGCCCGCCATGCCGAGTAACTTCTCCATCGTCTCCATCGTCTCCATCGCCTCCATTGTCTCCATTGACCTAAGACATATCAGCATCACACCCGATCACTCTTCCATGAAACAAACGTTCCTCTCCAAACAAAACCAATTAAAAACAAAGAAACTAATATACTAGGAATTAAGCCTAAAGCACAAAACAGGCGGGAGCAAACTAACCGATGAGTTATTGGAACTATCCCCCGACCTACCCGAACCCTTGTCCGGGTGGTCCCGACGCACCAATTCATGATCTAGCCTAACCGGATCACCGAGAATCTTCTTTAGCGACTCGAGATTCTCCTCCATCTTCTCGTGCATCACACCCATACTGCTGCCACCCTCCGCTACCACCGGCGAGTGCTCTACTGGGACAGCCGATACTGGTACGGCGAGTAGCCACTCGGCGACATATGCCAGACGCAACTTTTTGGAAATGGGCATGGCGAACTGAGCAGTCAAGCTGCTGCAATTTTTTGTTTTTTCCCCTTCTTTCTTTCGTCTATTGTTTGGATGTGCCCTTTTTTCTTATTTTCTCCCCTGACCTGGTTCTTGGCTAGTTTGGTCGTTCGAGGGATGTATGACGGTCCGGCCGTGCGGGAATTTATTATGCTTGGAATTGGATGAGATAAGATGATGCAGATGATGAAGCAAGGAAGGGTTGAAAAGTATTATATAAAAATGTAGCTTCAAATTGAAGAACCAAAAAGAAGAGAAAAGGAAAGAAAGAAAGAATCCAGTCTTTTGGAGATCGAACCCGCCGAGAGAAAGAAAGAAAGAAAGAAAAAAAAAAGAAAAACAGAGGATAGGTATGAAGGAGAGAAGAGGAGGAGGAAGTGGTGATGAGAAGGAGAAAGGAAAGAAAGAAGAAAAAGGAGGGGAATAAAAACTAGAGAGGTAAAAATCTTTCTGCAGGAAATAAAAAATAGGGTCAATAAGTTAAGTTTGAACTTAAAGCGCCTGCAGCGCAATATCTGTCTGCCTGCCGTCTACGCTACACCCCACTATGCTGTGCTGCAAGCACTGCGCAGTGCTGTACACCGCCCTCAAAGTTACAATATCCCACACCAGCGACACGATATGCGCATATCCCAAGGGGTGCACGGGCAAAATGGCAACTATCGCAGCACTGGCCATCAGGACAGTTAGTGGGAGCATAACTCACCTTCACAACAGCACGCTACATACCCTGGCAAACAAACCAGACCAACTCCATACAAAATGCGGGGGGTGAATGAATGAGTGAGTGACGGACAGGATTCCCGCGACTGTCGTGAAACCGCATTTGTCACGGGGCGGGAACCTATGAAACGAAGATAGAAGACTACCGTGCTTGTACCATTACAATACCATTACAATACCGGCACCTACCATACACCTCCTGAGTGCGAGAGGAAAATAATTCTCCCTAATGCATGCTTGGGCAAGTGAAAAGTTATAGACGCGCCGTGTAAGTACGGTATACACATAAGCAGTCTAGTCAGCTCTCAACCTTCATCCAACCTCATACCATAGCCATTGCTTGTAGTAGCCCTTGAAAACTGTTGTACTCGAGGACAAGTACCTATCAGAAAGTCAGTTAGACCACTGAGAGGTGAATTTGAGTTAGTTTGCAAAGTAACCCCCGTTTCGTTCGAAAACATGTCCCAGGGGGGACTTGAGCAAGAGTGGGGGCCCATTGACCTGAACAACCCGGGATATATTTGGTTAACCCTAGGTAGCAGTTCCATAGCCACTCGGCGGCCTTTGCACTGTATGCGCGGTACTGATGGGGAACATCCTCCCATCATCCAAACATTTCCCAGTGACATGCCCTATCAGTACGCACAGTACCAGCAGCCTGAAGCCTTCGGCACGTACCCTGTGGTTCCACCAATAAACCTAACCGCCCACCTCCACTCCTAAAAATGGCACAGAGGAAACCTGCCTCCATCCCACCTCACCACATGCTCCCATCATTTCGCCACGCACTCACTCACTCGCTCGCTCACACCCCAAGCGTAATTAGCCCAGCCAAGAGGGATCCTTCGTGCGCCGGATATAACCGCCGCGTAATTTCTTACGAGTAGGGAGTAGATCTCTGCGGTCACGTCAGCGATCTCCCCGACGATAAATGCATGGGGGCGCTATCATAGTCGTCGCTATCAGAGGCACGGTGCTCGAGTGCTAGTCTATGTGGTAAGGCAAGTGCCCGGGAGTGCTGTGCCAGAGGGGGGGAGCGGGAGGAAGTGCTTTTTGCGGAAGCGCGGTAGTAAAGATCGATCTTGATGCGCAATGGCGAGCACGTAGGGTGCCGGTAGGCAGGCAAGCCAGTGGAGATCTCACATGCCCTCTCGCCCCGCCAGCCTGCTTGTCGTTGGTCTGTGCTGCACGGTGCGTATACCGGTACTGCAATATCTGATATGGGACATGCGGTAGTCAAGTTACTTAGTACAGTTCAGTGACCTACTTGATTGCCACGGTACAGCAGCAACGATGCCTTTTTTCTCCCAGCTCTTTCCCCAACCTATTATATTACAAGGCAACCAGAAGTTTAACAGCGCCAAGGTTTCTGCCGAGCTGATACAACATAACGTTATACGATAAGCAGTTCTAACACCTCAATTCCCGATTCAGCTCAAGGTTGAATTCCACATCATAGAACCTAAGGTCCATTTTCTCAATAATGCCACCCTAGGTGGCCTACTGGTACCGTAGGCATCCTCTTAAATTTCAGCTAAATTGCTTAAACATTTGAAATACAAGTTACACAAATTTATGTGTCCTCTTTTTCCCAACCGCTGATACCGACAGCACTCACTCACTCACTCACTCAAGCTACTTTTCGGCTCCTCAGCCTTCTCCTTCTAAGCATTATCTTCCCTTCTAACTATACTCTATTCCCCCAATTCCCCTGTACCCGCTCCACAACCTGACGTTTGCCAACTCCAATTTTACCGGCATACCTTGCCACGCATCGACAAGGCCGTGCAAGTACTCGAGTATTCAATAGATTAGTCTAAAAGAGCCAAGAGGCAGCAGCAGGATCTGCACTTTCAAGATATTGAACTCGCGGCCTAACGGCTCCGACGACACCCAAAAACTCAAATACCAGCTGGAAATTTGGTCATAGCACTGCAAGCTTGCTTTAGCAAGAAGCACGGCCTCCCTCCTCAGACACGTGCCAAGAGAGAGTGTGTGCCCCAATTCCATAGAGCCATGTATGCTTTCCGAAATGCAGGAATAACGGTAGTTCTTCTCCCAAATCTTTTTTTTCTCCGATCACGGTCGAGATTCAATAGTATTACGAATTCAATCCTATTAAAGCTCGAGCAGCCAGTCCCCATCGCCTTACCAATTGTCCCAGTACCAGACGTATCGGATTTTACATTTGGCCCTTGTTATATATTATACTGTTGCATTAGAGTCATTCGGCACCTAATTTTCTCTCACTCGAAGAATCCAAATTCTCAATTGAAATTTTCTCGTTCCTGGAGTGCAACAGGCATAATTTGTATGGATGGGGGACGCTCGAAATATAGGAGCTCTCAAATAAAAATATATCTGCAACTATCATACCTGCATGACATACATGCAAATTTGGCAGGGACCTCCGCGCGGTTATCCAACCCCATCCAGCTTTTTATTTTTTGACTTGTGAAATGTTCTGGATTGTGAGAAGTATCGTACTTGGCCAATTCAAAAAGTATCCGGAAATATTCGCGCCAAGTGTCGGGGGGCAAAATCAATCATGAAATTGTGAAGTTGCCGGATATTATGGTATGATATATAGCCACTGACGGGGGAAACAAGTTTCAAGCATGAATTATTTGTACTTTGGATAGCTTCCCTTATCCTTCATTTCCATCTTCATTTAACCCACCCTACTCCTTCATTTAGTCTTGTTCTTTTCTCTCTCCGCTGGTCGATCCAGTATTCCGAATATCTTGGCGCCGAGATTTCCGGATACTTTTGAATCGGCCAAGTATGATATATTGAGATCCGAGGGGAATTTCTTTTTTTTGGGGGGGGGGGGAATGGTCGCAGCTCTTGCAGCTTGCGTGAACTTTTGATGTCCCGAAATAGGCATGATAATATTATTATGATGCTATACCTCATCATATGGGCCGCAAGAGACAAAATTCAAGGCGCTCCGACAGACTTTCCAAGTTCTTCGCAACGGACTCCATGATAGAAGACTCCCAATGGCGTAAATAGTAAAATATAATGCAGATACCCGATTCTCGGCTTCTTGAACACATACTCCGGAGCGAGCCCATCAGGGGTTGAGGGTCTAGCACGAATTATGATACTCTCATGCCCGTTTTTTTTTTCCTTTCGAACTTTGGTTATAGCATGATACTGTGCAGCACCACGCTTGCAAACTCTGTAAATACGGAAAATAAAAAGAATACGCGAAATTTGCGTCGTACCTCGCCGCCACCACAGGTGTGCTAGTATTTCTCATAAAGATTAAGATAGAGATATTTCTCTTTTTGACAACATCCTTCCCACGATCTACCGTTCCCGACCCAACCCAAATCCACTCCCAACAAATATAAAGAACCTGAATAACCAAGAACCCCCACCTAAGAGCCCTGTATAATTGATGATGTCCAAATATAATATGAAATGAAATAGCAGAAAACCCCTGTACTTTAAAGGAAAAGAAAAAGAAAAAATAAACAAAACGAATGGGCAAATAAAACCAAAAGGGATAAATAAAACAAGAAGAAAATAAAAACAGAGGGATTCATAAACATCGTATAATTTGTGCTCCGAGAACCACCCCCAAAAGCCAGTAAACTGAGAAATAAAATAAAGGAGAGAAGATAGAATATGAATACACCCAATTTGTAGTGGAAAATGTGAAAAGAACTCCTAGAAATGGGGGGAAGGGAAAAAAAGGGAAAAATCCATGACGGGAGCTAAGGTTTAGGGAATAACCGAATGAACTAATATCCAAAAAGCGTCGGGAAAATATAAACACCGTAAGAAGGGTAGGGGAACGAGTAGGAAGGAGTGATAAAGGAAACAACAAACGGGGTAGGAAAAAGGGGCCCATTTGGATGGGAGGTCCGTCTATTGCGCTTGGTTAGATATCCCAAGAGGCTCCCATGTCCGCCTCTCGTCCATGCTCCTGGCAATCCGACCGCCCGGTGTCAAAGGCGGCATCAGCCGTCTGTGGTCGCCGTTCACAAGTTCGTCATCTGTATCGTCATCCCCGGCTGTCTCGTCTGCCAGACGCTGGAAGTAATCTGCCAGCCCTTCCTCCCCTAATACTACCGACTCGTACTTTGGTGGAGGAGTGATAAGTGGTGGCGGAGCTACGTCATAGTCAAACGGAGGAGGGTTGTGGGATGGGTAACGAATGAGATGGAGTGGCCTAGCGACCTCATTGGGAGGTTCTGGTTGACCGGAAGAAAAGCGTCCCACTTGCGTATTTACATTCAATGTCGGTGTCCCGCCCCCTGGCGAATTCCTTCGGGTCAGTGGAGGGCACGAGCACTGGGCGCCGGATGATGCAGCCCCAGGTGTGGGGCTGTTGTATGCTGGAAGAGCTGTGTTTGCACTTGTTGCGCGGCATGACAGAATGTGTAACGGAGAGTCGATGGAGATCTCAAAATGACGTCGCTTCCCGGGTTCGTTAGGATCGGCTTTGCTCAGTCGCATCACAATCTATTATATGAGAGTCAAAATGTTAATTCCCAAGATATTACAAATGAGTGATAACATATATTACGAAAGAGATATAAAAAAAGGGGGAAAGAAGGAGAAAATCTCACTTTGATCCAATGATGCACTTGAATATCCTGACATGTCGTGTCAAAGTGTATCCGATCTTTTTCCTTCACATTGCAACCAGGCAACTGTATTGAAAGCTCCATCTCTGTCGGCCCAATATTATCTTGCGTAAGATCTCCGAGCAAGTTATCCGACTCATTGCCCCCGCCCAGATTCCTACTCCCAGAAGCCTGTTCTCCACTAGATCCTCCTCCAACATGTATTTGTCCAGAAGATCCACCGAAGGTATAGTTCGGCGGTCCATCGGCCCTCTTCTCATACAATTGAACCTTCCGCACGGGGTCCAGCCTATGAACCTTCTTTTTCCTGCAAGAGTACCCAATATTCTCCGTGATAAAAATTTTGATCCGGTGACACCGCACTTTCGCTAAGGGTGTAAGTTTAAATGCTATCGGTATTGTTGAACCCAACGGAAACGATTTCCCGGATATGACAATATCATAGTGCAACTGATCCTCCCAGGTTCGGGTAATAGCAATGGGCTCCGAACATTCTAGACTCGCCTCCGCAGGGCATCGGATCAAGATCACATCCTTCCTCCCAACCAAATTTGGCCGGAAAGCGCCAGGCCTCTCTATTGTGCCCTCCAATTCATACTTGACGGTCCCAAGATCAACGTCAATGGTCTCCGGCAAGCAACTTTCAATGGGCAACTCGAAGTTGTAAACGTAGTCACCGGGTTGGAAGACTCGGTAGCCACGTTGAGCAACCGATACCCCATTCGGCGACTCTCCCTTACTAAAACTTCGAGATTGGGCGAGCTGTAAAGAAAGCCTACGGTCAGTAGAAGAACGGCCTAGGGCTGGTGAGATCCCAATAGGGGAAGCCGATCGTGCCAAATGCCCTATTGCAGAAGTGATAGACGACGCGGTATCCGAAGAGCTTTTGTAGAGCCGGCACGAGTCCGCGCAATGCCCCAATTCTGCTGTTGAAAATTGTGCGTTGAAAAACGGCCAAGTGTGTTTCATAATCTCCTTCTCCTCAAAATATTCCTTTTTAGGTGGTATACCTGGGATACAGCTTAGCAGCTGTTTCAATAATCCCCCGAATCTAGGGATCAAGGTGGTCATACCTTCAGGCCATTCGGTTCTAGCTCTTCCTTGGAAGGTAAGACTGACCGCCTTTATCTTTGTTGGCTTTGAAATTCTCAGTAACAAACTCCCACGTAACATTGCTGGCGTCCTATTGGAGTGATCGCTTTGGTCAAACCCTTGCAGAAATAGCATTGGTTCTGCCAGCTGTATCGTCATAGTGACTGCTCCTCCACTCGTCGAAGCCTGGGGCTTCTCCGACGTGAGAGGCGCAATATCTCCATTAACATCCCGCAAACCGTTGCCATGCCCGCCCTGGCAGCTTGGTGGTGCTAATGTTGCGGACGAATTTCTAACATGATGTGAAGGAATGCCTGAATTTCCTCCACCAATTACCCTCTCCATTCCAATAGACATTGGGGGCGAAGTGGGCGGTTGAGGTGAACTCTTCCACGAGGAAAAGTTTGAGGGCGAAGATACTGCCGAGGCGAATAACCTTTTTGCGACAGCTGAATGGGTTCTCTGTATCCTCCGGGCAATAGACTCCGTGGAAGAATATGTAGAAGATTGCAGGGATGATATAACCGGGGTGGATAGTCTATTTCTTCGACGGTTTGCGCTGCGAGAACAATTTCGTCTATTCGAGTGCTGTGTGGAAGCAGTAGTGGTGGCCGGCGGGCAGTGGTGAAAGTGGTCTGTCAAGGTGGGGCCTTGGACTGCGTGAGCCGCTTGGGCTGGAGCTGCAGATGTCATCATGTCGGTAAACGGCTCTCTCAAAACCCCAATAAATTTCAATGGAGGAATTCTTGCAACGCCAGTCAACAATAACAAGCACTAGCAATAACGTCCTATGCCAAAATCCCCTCGGCGTAAATGTATAGGAAACAAGTGAATGAGTGACCGGACGAAATCTAGAAGGAAGGGAGGAGGGCACAAGACGTGGCGGAAGGGTGCACAAGAAGAGTGGGAGGGCTCAAGCCTACATATAAACTCTGTCTCGAACTTGGTCGAGAAAAGCAAGGCACCGACGTTGTTGTAATATAAACAGAAACCACCCGAGCAAATGGCGTGGGAAGGTGAAAAGAAGGATGGAGGGAGGGGAAGGGGTGTGAGTGAGCCCTGGATGAACGAAAGGTTAGTTGGGCATAGGTGAAGCGGCGTGGGAGGTGAGCACAAGTGGCACAATGGGCGGCTTCCTTTCGAGCCTTTGGTTTCCCTCTGGCTTCCCTGCGCTGTTGTGTGTTGTGTCGAACCTATGTGGATTGACTAGCCATCAAGATTAGTATGCCGGTTAGAAGAAGGATTCCCTGAACAGCCAAATGATCCCTTGCAGGCACAGCAGTAACCAGGCCTGTCCTGCCTCTCTCTTGGAGGGATTTACTCTTTGCTTTCAGGTTCGGTGGATCAACCCTTTCATCCTTCGCTAGCTGGACTGCTGCAGCAGATTCGAGGAAAAGTAAACCAGCATAGGAGCTACCTGTCTGCTGACCCTATGGCAACCTTCCGGGGCGCAGTTTACGAAACTTAGGGTAACTTTTATACCCCCAAGTTATGGTGCAGCGCAGCAAAAGCACCAGTTGTTCATTGCAACATTTGCCATTAACGTCAAAATCCAAACGTATTGGGAGGATTTACATCTACGCATGAAGGCAGGCCGTGGAAACAGCGTTGTGAAAAGACACTAAAATTCGGCAATCTCTGCAAAACCCCCGACTCACAATAACTAGTATGAAGCCTGGATACAGCCCCTACCATGTGAGCCAGGATGGCTCAGTAAAAGAGGGAAATGTTTTGCCGGGCTTGAAGGAGAGAAAACAAAATTTCCCTGCTGGTATGCAAAGCTGCAATAGACCAACAATTCTGTGAGCACTCATAGATGTGATGACGAGGATGGCACACACACACTCCTACACAGACCTTCCGTTGTGGACCATTTCCAGGGAATAATGCTTGCAAACGGAGCAGCATGTGGGATCGCAGATATCCGCACGTTTTGGTAATTGTCTCTGGTTCTTTTGTAGCAAAATACTCTGTCCTGTCCCAAGTGTGCCAAACGACAAGAGTATGTACCCTCTCCCCCCAGCCAGTACCGGTACTCCAACAACTCGGCTTGGGGGGTGACAGACATACCAGTATTTTAGAGGGGAAAAGCACGAGGAAAATATCTGGTCCACGGTCACCACAATATGTCGACTTTATGACGAAGGGGAGGAAGAGCGCATCCAATTCTGGACCACAAGACCACTTCTCGCTGCTCCACACTCGGGATGCAAAAATGCAAGCATAGAGGAATATCGCTAGGATAGAGTGAGAACCGCGATCTGCAAAGTGGGGATGGAGTTGGATGCCCTCCCCTCCTCTTCCCCTCGGCCTTGCATTCCGTTTCTCTCGCCTGCTTTGGGGGGCATTAAAAACCGGAAATCCATTTCCGCTGATCCCGTACAATTCTCTATGGAGACAAGAGTTATGTTTTCCGGTTTTCAATGACCCCGGAATATAATACTTTCTCGCCCATTTCATAACCTCGCCCCTGATTTCCAGTTATGTCCGGGGGCGCATGACATCAGAAACGGAGGGCCGTTCCATTTCTATCTTTTTGCACATTACGCGCACACCATGCCCCGACATCTGTTTTCCTCAACATTCAGTGGATAAAAATGGCGCCGTGTCTTGCTGTGGCCGTTTTTCTCAGCCTATCCGCCAGGCCTGGATTCTCTTCTCTTGGCGCCTTTGCTCCCTCCCGTGTCCTCAGTACGAGTAGTGACTGAGAAACAATAATATGACACCAGCAGTAAAAAACAGGGAACCCGCAAAGACTCGACCAGGGTTCTCGCCTTTACCGGTACTATTCGCAGACTGCTCGTACGGTACTCGAGCATCAATATAAACGGTGTGGTAGGGGTCTTGACATGTGTGCCCTTCCCCTTGTGTGTTCGTCTGCCGGCCACCCACCACTCACCAACAACTCCAAGATCCGAGACTCTTGACAGATTGCGTACCGTATTTGGCATATTGCGGAAACCCAGCAGAACAGAACCTCCCCCGAGACCACCATTCTAGGCACATAATAGGCTAGGGCCCGAGTCACGAGAGGTTTCCTTTGTCCCGTTCACCCTCTCACCCCCAAAAAAATAAAAAATAAAATAGCATCACAATAAAGGACGACCAAGCAAGAAAGTTTACAGTGTTGCAAGACCCTAAATCGGATCCTACTGTTCTCCATGCCTGAGCCTCGTGGAGCAACCGTGCGGAGACAATTAGATCCCCAGAAGCGTCATACGTCAGTTTCCGGGGACTGGCTTGTCCGATTTGCCTTGCCTCAGTCGGCCGGTGCTCTGCCGGTGTCCAAGAGATCTGGTTAAGAAAATGACGAGATCTAGAAAGTATCCTTCCTTAGCCAGAAATAGATTTCTGAACTGAGACCCCTCCGACCGATTTCTTGGGCGCTCTGACACCTTGGGACAGCATTTTTTAACTCAAACATCTAAGACATCTTTCCCCAATACAATGCGCCTCTCCCTCGGACCGAAAGTGCCGCAAACATTTCGCGTTGAGTATTACGGTACCGGTATGGTACTCTTTGTACGGTTTCGAGTGCAAACATATTACATATTCCCCCCACAAGACATCTTTTTTTATTGCTTGGCTCCTTCACCCAGAATGCGATCGCTTCACGTCTCCTTCCATTCCCCCCAGCGATAAATGAGTTCACTGCGGGGGCCACAAGGATCCGACTCAGGGTGGTTTGTAAAACTCCGAATCCGGGACTACTCTAGCCGATGCACGACACTCCAGAATCTACACCGCAACGAGTGAGGAAAAAGTAAATAAAAATAAAAATCTCCTCACCCCGATGGCAAGCGTTCTGACCAGTGCCAGGGAGCGCCCAACAGCTTTACTTGCGATAAATCCCCAATGGACTACGCTCGCATCAAACAGAATCGTATCAGTCTTGCACTATCCTATCAGCACGAATACAATTATCTAAACTTGTCTGAATAATATGCGTGAGCCGGAGAGCTCGTGGGAAAAAGAAGAAAAGCAAAAAAATGCAGTTCACTGGGGCCCTGAGCTCCGTCCTCCCCACCCAATGGAGAGAGCTATGACTCGTCCTTCAATTGCCGCAAGACCCGTCGGGCCCTCAGCGAGAGCAGTTTACTGATCTGGAAGGAATTGGATGCAAGGGAAAGTCCATCCTTCCAGCACCGACAGTATACAATTCCTTCCTCCCCCATCTGCAGAATGATACTGGTATACGCGAACGGAACAAGCACAGGAGGGGATCACATCTTTTCGCTCTTCGTTTCGGAATCTGAAAAAGTTAATCACACGGTTACTGAGCACATCCAAGTATCATCAAGCTCCCTGACCTACCAAGTACTGATACTTGTACAGCATCATATGGCAACGGCTTCATTCATTTCCACCACCCCCACTACAGTACTGTACAACCACGAGACATGTTACCCCAGACTGTATGCGCCCTAAAACCTAAAAATATGCAGCAGTTAACCGAATTACTACATACCGGTATGCCACAAGGCCTTACTCGACACCCATATGGGAGTGCTTTACCATATTCGTTATCATCCTCCGGCTTATTGTAAAGCCATCAGCAACCACTGCAATACCACTGCGCCCGCCCAACCAGTCTCGACCCAGGGGAATTTGTATTCCAAATGTTTGCTTATCCAGTTATGTGCGAGATGGGATGCGGTTGCCACGCTCAACTCTTACCGCAGATTCATACATCGCACAGCAACCAATCAGACAACGAGCCCCACCGCACCACACACTGTTTCACGCTGTAATTCCCCCCTCTCCCTGCCGTTCCATCCCTTCCCGCTGCATCCACCCTGCGAACCTACCTTCCCTCCGTACCGGTATGTAAGGTAAAAAACAGCCCTACCATATCAAAACCCATAACCCAACATCCGCCGCTCTTGAAAGTACTGTATCACAACTGTGTTGCGCCGTACCTACCACATACCGTAAAATCTCGTGAAATCCACTATCTCCATCAGCTCCTAATCCCCGGATTCTCAGTCAAAAGTCCTCAAGAAGGATTAGTGCTTTCCTGACACGGTATAGCCTGAGTCATTCCGTCTTGTCGGATCTCGTTAACCTGGCAAACTAAACCCATCGTGGGCTGATGTCGCGATTTACAGGGATATTCGTCACTGCTCGGAGATAGTGGATTTCACGAGATTTTACGGTACTGGCGCCTCATCCCCCGAAAAGGCAGCAGTGCCGAAAATAAGAAGGAAAAGGAAGGAATGAAAGAGACATTGGCGAGAGCCGGCGGCACCAGGGCAATGGGCGCCCAATCCAACAGCCAAGAGATAACACCGGTTGAAAGTCCGTCACCGGTATGATCGGGTGTCCTGCAGAACATATCATAAGACGAGCTTTGTGGAGAAATCCAATTCTGCGTCAGCCAATCCCGGGCGCTCTCCGGGGGGGGGGTGCTGGTAGTGTTTTCATGCCAGGAGAAACACAATGTTTCACTCACAGCCAAGAATACTTCAACTTCTGAGCTAGAAAACACAGCCCTAATAATCCCAAAAAACCTCCCCGGGAATAAACCGGATCTAGGTATATTCATTGGTATCTATTTCTGTCTCTCTCCTTTGGAGGTCGCTAGGACACATCAGGCAAACGAGCAACCGGTAATAGGTGTGGTCTCGACAGAAACTTAGCAAGATACCTGCTCAAGAATTTCCCCAAAAAAGGAAACCCATTGACTAGTTTTAAGCGACACATCCCATTTACGTAGTTTTCCTCTACTTGTACTCGGGCGCAAATTAAAGATCCGGAAAAAGTGACTTGAAATATCTGAGTTGCAACCATACATTTTGTTTGTCACTTTTTCCCGATCTTTAATTTGCGCCCGAGTACAGTACCGTACTAGTACAGTATCTAACATTGCCAGTGTGGAAAACTCTAAAGCTTAGCACTGTTTCTGGTTCGCTCACCCTAGTCTCATCATCGTGTTAGGGGTCCAACATCAAGGCTGAAACCTTGTTGGTACTTGTACACGAGCATTCTCGACAGAGGGCCCGGGATTGACCGGTATGGGATAGGCCTTCTCCAGCTCTGTGTGGACTTGCACGGGCGGACATGACATCTATCATACTTCGCTTGGCGGGACAACGCTAGACTGGTGGACAGACAGCCCGACGGGAGGAAAGCCTACCGCATTGACGCCGCTTGAGCGATAGGGGGAAGGAGGGGGAGGCCACTAGCAGTATTCCTTACGGTAACAGGAATAAAGAAGAAAACACGGGCAAAGACAAAAGGAAATAGGATTCTTCAGATAGGTTATAAATTGTATCATATGTTGGTACCAGTGCAAAGGGAAGGAAGAAAAAGGGGAAGAACGGGTGCTTTTCCACTACCAGTCGTTTCAATCATGAAAAATGGCTCACCCCCGCGACAAACTCCCGAGCTCCAAACCGCCGGCGAACGATATGTTTTGGAGACTCAGCGCCACGTGCATTATGATACAGTCGGGGTGTTGTTGTTTTGTCGAGCGTTCGGCAGGAGGAATGTGAAAGCAAACCACCAACCAACCAGACAACAAAGAGCCACCGTACAGGCCCGCCATGTGTGTTCAGGGAGAAGAGGCCAGCGACAGAGGCCAAACCTGGAGTCCCATTACTGTAGACTGTTGAGTTAGTTGGTTGCATTCTGATACCCTTCCTGCTACTGTACTCGAGTATGATACGAGTACTAGCTGATTTTTTTTTTAATATCCGGACACCTTAGCGCCAAGACGCATACAAATCCTTGCTAAGGCGTCCGGATACTTTTTAAATTGGTTAGTGCATTACCAACGTATCATACCGTACAATGGTTTAGCTAAGGAGAAGAGGCGAGATTCGAAATACGCTAGTGTTACACAATTGTAAACTAAAGCGGAGAACCCTCTTAATAATTCAGCTATGATAGTGCGAGCATACAGCACATCGCGCGGTGAGTGGGGCTTACCGTATATCCCTACCGGTATACCCTATCTTGCCATCAACTAATTTTTACTCCCCAAACCTTCCCACTCACCGGGGCGCCCGTCCCATCCTGTGCGTACGATATTATACAAAAGATTAACCCACCCCTCCGCCCCAAAACACAAATAGCCTACTTTAAAATCGCGGACAAAACTCCATGATCTTGTCCAACACCCTCATCCTCGCCTGCCCCGGCGGACCCTCACAAGGCGGTTGAGTAAAGCACCAGACTGTGGGGGGCTGTGCCTACTGACAAATGGATGGATGGACTTGGGCCCACTGAATACGGGTACGATGGGGTCTTGCATGTCGCTGATGCTTGTGCTGCTGGGGTTACGTAGGTCTGGGGATGATCTGTAGTGGAGATTCTGGGCCCTCTTTATCTCTTTCTTCCTGCAAATGAGTCTTGTGTCGATGGATAGATAGATAGATAGGCAGGTGGGCCCGGGGTTGTGGGAGGGTGAGGGGGGTTGTGAAGGCCTGGTGAGCTGCTTGTAACTTTTGGTATATGATATATCATACCGGTAATCTTATCTATTAGAGTTGTTGAATTGGGTTTGGCCTTGCTGTGTATGATACCGTAGATGGGTAGCGGGTGGGCTTTAGTCAGTGGAGAGACCCTAATCCGGATGTATCAGTGCCTCGTAGGATCACGATACGTGGGCTGCTTGCTTGCTATCCTGTGGGAGATGTGGCCCGCAGGGAAGGTATCATAATGAGAGCAACGGATAGTGCTAGGTGCCCCGCTTCAGTCCGAGCGAGTAGTTATGATAGTTTGTGAAAGCATCGACACAGTCGTGTGGTTACAGCCAGGTAGTCATATAAAATCACTCGGTATTTATCCATGTTGAGGAGGGGTTATGAGCGATTTGCAAATGTATTGTCTGCCGGATGGGAAAGGAGCATTTTTTTCGCTGAATTCAAGTGGGATAGAGTAGTCTGCACTATTCTGGTTGTGGTGAGAGCATATGTATTGGGATAAATCCGGTGAGAGAGAGTGTGTGTCAAAGTTTTCGTAGAATTTACCTTCGACCTTGCGATTTTTCAATTTCCAGTTCCTAGAAATCAACAAGAAATGCGTTAGCAAGTGACAGGTATGATATAAGGGAAGTGTTAATTAGATAGAGGGAATTTGGAATGGCGAAGAAGTGCTTAGTTCTTTTGATTTAGAAGATCTGGATGAGCCCTCAGGGCCACGACTGGGCGCGAATTGTCCACTAACTTATATGTCAGTCTTGTCAGACACCTGCTCTCACACCATCTCCCACAGTAGCACAAAATCACATCGGCCAAGTTCCAACATGAAAGCACTCTTTCCCGGGCGATATCCCACGGGCTTCCAACACCAGATCAATACATTCTTGCAAGCCGTACTAAAAGTAACCAGCCACTTGTATTCGTTTCTTCATCAGCCTGAGGACCCTACTTACGATGCCCACATACCCCCCCCCCCTCTCTCGCCTCAATTTTCCAAGCACCTATACTCTTACTACAGTTGAATGGTGCCTAATAGTCTATTCCACTTGTGTTCAATAGATGAAGAAGCTCTGCTCCTATCCCTTGGACAAAACATTTGCGAATTACTGTAAATGAAAGATATCATACAAGTGCAGTAGGCGAGTCTGGCTATGAGGCTGCCGTTGGTATGATGCTGGTAGGGTGTGAATCACAGAGCTTTAACATGCCATGGGCCATTCGATAATGACGAATTATTAGCGTCTTATCGCAATTAATTTTCGTCTTATCCGATATCCGCCAAGCCAACGCTCTGTCGATGTGACACAATGTCTCTCCCCGGGTGGCCTTACACTTTCCGAGTGGGAACGCGAAAACCCATGACTTTCGGTTCTCAGTCTTTTCACCACTCCCGATCAACTACGTCTCAAAGGAAGGTAGTGGGATCTTCATACGCGTTTTTTTCTCTGAGAGCTCCGCTATGGCCGATCAGGCTGATATCACCCGACACTCTCATCCGCTCAGCGATGCTGTGATATGCTGCACCTCTGTGCCTGCCGAGCTCCGTGTGAGTATTTTACCTCCAATTTTCTTTTCTCTCTTCCCTCCCTTGCCTTAGCTGACACTTTGCGACAGACGGCTTTAGCGAAGAAGGCTGTGGATATGGGAGCTCGGCATGTTCTAGATCTAACCTCCGATGTTACCCACCTCATTTGTGCCGACCTTGCCACGCCGAAATATAAGTATGTTGCAAGGATGAGAGCTGATGTGCAAGTCGTGGGGGTGGAGTGGGTGGACGCGATGTACGATTTGTGGATTAATGGCGAGGACATCAACCCTCTAGATTTCAACGAGAAATACAAGTTCCCTACGTTCCAGGGGTTGGCTATCTCCTTGACTGGGATTCAGGACTGTAAGTTTTACTTTTCGATTGGAATATGTGTTGGGTTGGGGGGTTTTTTTATGGCGGGGGTGTATTATCTGACTGACCTTTTTATTCTGGTTACCACAGCGAGCGATCGGGAAAAGGTGGGAAACATTGTGAAGTTGCATGGGGCTTCATACCGTCCCGATCTAACAAAGTCGGTATCACACCTCATTGCCGCGGTCCCCGAGGGGAGCAAGTACGACTTTGCTAGAAATACTGGCATCAACATTGTTACATTTGAATGGCTGTACGATAGCTTGGAGCGAGGGATGGCGTTGGACGAGAGCTTCTACGACCCGGAACTGCCTCGGGAGAAGATTGGTGTCGGCGCCAAACCTTCGGCAGCGGTACCGTCTAGGGGGGTAAGTTGGCCAAGTTCTTCGTTTCTACCTTGTGGTTAGAAAAGCTGATCTTTGAGTGCAGAGTGTCGAGGTTTCAGGAAAGCGCAAGATACGCAAGAGAGCAGAGGATGCGCTGGGAAGTGGAAGCCAGCATATTTGGAGTGATATCATGGGACAAGCTGCCAATCCAAAGCCGAAGAAACGGGACGAATGGGGGGATGATCCGGGAGATGATGTGATCATGCTGGACCACCCACCGCCAAAGCCCCAGGAAAGGAGGCCTGCTGAGACTGCTGGAGGTAAAGCAAAGGGCATAATGTCTGCTGCTGCCTTCTATATTCATGGTTTCAGGGATAAGCATGTTCGTCTGATCACATTTACCCTGCTCGCCTTTCTAATGAGAAAACATGAACTCATATATCCTCCAGGAAAAAACTGTTCGTAGTGTATTGTTATCCTATGACGCTGCGATAGTCCCCAAAATTGAGGATCTTGAATCATATCGGGAATCTTCGAGGCTTATCATCATAGTTTCCCACACGATTTCCAAACCGAATTGCCCCGAGTTTCCTGGAGCGGAGGTTGTCACAGAATGGTGGCTCGAGACTTGTCTACACGAGTCCCGGTTTGCGGAGCCATCTGAGCACTTTACAAATGTACCTTTCGAGGAATTCCCCTTGGCAGGTGTGTTCTTGCGGATGTCGGAGTCTCACTGTCTGGTATTAGAGACTAACATCTGTTTTAGGGCTCGGAAGGATGGATATTTGTCTCACGCGCTTTACTGGGATCAGGTTGCTGCATTATCAAAAACTGATCACCTTACTAGGTACACTCTATTTCTAAGAAAAACTCGAATAGAGTAAGACTGACCCAGAGGGCGTAGGGGGAAGCTTTCACGCTGTGCTCAGAAAAGAACGAACCTTGCTCATCTCCAACAGGCCAGCAACTGGTGACAAATTCCAGTTTGCACTTCGGTACAATATCCCTGTAGTCTCGGACGATTGGCTGGAAGCATGTGTCAAGGAGAAGAGAGTAGTAACCTTTAAGGATTACCTTATCCAGGGCCAGAGGCTGGAGAGTCGAGAGCGCAGTATGGTTAGCCCACCAGGGGAGGGCGAGACAAAGAAGCGTGCGCCATCAGAGACTCGAAATGTGGCTGAGGATCCCAAAAGGCTTCGACCGGCGGAGGACTCGAAGGGTAAGAAGACTCCGACTAAGAAATTGCCACCTCTGGGGGATCGATTCAAGAAGAGGTCACCCGGCGAAAGGTCACCGGCTGATTCAATTACAAAGCCTGATCTGCCCGGAGCTGGTGGCATCGGAGCTAAGGCTCGGGGCGGGGCGAAGCACGACCTGGATGAAATTGTCGTAGATGATGTAGCTTGCTCTAATGAGAAGAAACAGCGTATTCTCCATGGCTGCATCATTGGCATTAGCTCGGGATTAAAGGTAGCGGATGATTCTTGATAACTGTATATATTGACTAATTGGTCAAATTGTAGGGTCGTCGTGCTGATTTGGATTCGATTGCCAAGTCTATGGGTGCTGATGTCGTAGGCTCCTTCTCCTCAGAGGACCTAACTCCAATCACGCATTTTATTGACACTCCCGAGGTCACTCGGAAGTCGACTAAGGATTTTGAGGCAGCGAGGGAGATTGACAATTGCCACATAGTCTCTGCCGATTGGTTGTATAATAGCGAAAAGCATGGGAGGAGGGCTGATGAGAAGGCATACTCTCTAATACAACCACGTGGTAGGGGGTTGGAGATGGATTTTGGCAAGAGTTCTTCGTTAAGCAGCCTTGACAGCGCGATTGTCCGTGCTCCTAGCCAGGGGTTTGATTCGGAGCTTATGCCTCCCCCAAGCGACGAGCAAGGGCTCCGCAGGGGGGAAGGTTTGGGAAACAATGGAAAGACCCTTTCGTCCTTGGATACAGTTTCTCATCTTCCCCTGGACGAGCTACACAATCAATCCGTGCATGTTTCCCAAGCGTCCACCAGTGCTCTATCGCCTGCCGAACAAGCTGATGTAGAGAGAAGGAATCTCGTTGGCGAACTCCTAGGTAAGCTTGGAAAAGACACAATAACAAGCGTGATGAGTAGACGCAAGAGACCGCGTGGCAAGCTTCAAGGAAGGGCTTCATCGAACTTATCTTCATACAGTAACAACAGCGCCGGTGGCTCACAGGGTGAGGGCGCTAGGCGTGGTGATTTTGATTACAGCAGTCCTAGCAGACATGAGGTGGAGCCTCCTATGCCTAGCCAAGCTATTACATACACAGATCCCGAGGCGGAGAGGGAGAGGAGAACCGTTCGAGCAAAACTTAGTGGTAATCCTGTGGAAAGCCCGAAACCTGTAGGACGTATTGGGACTGCGGTGGATGTTGAAGTCACTACTACGTCTGTCACGAGGAGACGGGCAAAGAGGAAATAGGAGTTTGCTTTTTGTTTTTCTCATTATCTTGTGCTTTCTCTCATGGGGTGTGTACTCTAACTTGGCGACTATATTTGTGGGTGAACTGCATTGCTTTGGGCGTTGTTTACTGTCTTTGTCGCTGTGATGTGCTGTATGGTACTAAATGGTAGCTGTTGTGTTGCATACTGCTGGCCCCCAGCCAATAAAATATGCCGTTCTCCTTTTCTTTTTCTATTTCAAGTAGCTTTTAGTTGCGATAATAGGGGAATCTTGATCTGGAGATATGTTGCGAGAAAACACAGTTGAAAACATTGTCGTATTATAGCATCAGTGGTGAGAAGGTGTGATACGAGCTGAGCAGCGCCTCAGCCACCCTCAGCCAGAATCTCGAGCCATCCGGGCTCCGGGGTAAAATTGCCTTAACTAAGCTGAAACCTACTCGTAAAGCCCTTGGTGTTTCTATTCTCCGACAAATGCACCGATCAAACCACCCAACCTAATAACCCTCCGCCGGACGTGAACCTACTGCCGCCGCACCGAAACCACAGCTCCGCACACCACATAACGCACTCTCTACTTTCTCCGTAAAGCAGCAGGGCCAGTCCACGGGGTTCACTTGTTCTAACGGAGTACGCTACCACGTTAGCGTACCATATTTTTTTCTCTACGACGATCAACATCTTAGCTTACCCCAGTCCTGGCACGATAGATCTTTCGGAATGGCGAGCTCGGTAGATGACCGGGAACCGGAGGCGCCAAAGAGGAAGAAGGAGAAGAATAGAAAGCCTGCAGGTACAGATTTTGTCCCTCCTTTTATCCTGGTTTGTCGTCGTTGGGATATGAGGCTGACTGGACCTGGTGATGTAGACACTCCCTTTAGACAGCAACGGTTGAAAGCCTGGCAGTTTGTTACCCCCCTCTCCCCCCTCCTACGCACTGTACCTAGCCTTCAAGTGACTTACAATACCCCCTTGTAGCCCTATCCTAACGCCCCGAACCGTCCTCCCCCTCTTCTTCGCTGTAGGCATCGTCTTTGGCCCGATCGGCGGACTCCTCCTCTGGGCAAGCGCCCAAGTCCAAGAACTCGTAATCGACTACACAAGATGCATAGAATCTACTGGCAAAGAGCTAACTACTGTCCCACGCTCGGCTGTGAAATCCTCCTTCACGACACCGCTTGACCCCAAAGACCTGCCAAGATGGTCGATGAGCACCCACCCCGCGCCCTACGACCCGAACGAGGTGGAAAGAGTCTGCACGATCGAATTCACCATACCAAACGAGATGAAGGCCCCGGTGTTAATGTACTACCGCCTCACGAACTTCTACCAGAATCACCGTCGTTACGTGATTTCGCTTGACGAGAAGCAGTTGAAAGGCGAGGCGAGGAGTTACGAAGACCTGGACGGATCGAACGATTGCGCGCCGTTGGCGGGGGCGAGTGGGGTCCCGTATTACCCTTGCGGGCTCGTCGCGAATTCTATGTTCAACGACTCATTCACTTCCCCTGTTCGCGTGCAGGTTGGGGGAAATCCCCCAGAGGAGTACTTCATGACGACTAAAGGCATCGCTTGGGACGCTGATAAGAAGCTGTACAAGAAGACGCGTTACCGCCCCGACCAGGTCATCCCTCCGAGGAACTGGGCCAAGCGGTTCCCGGCGGGCTACACGGAGAAGTCTATGCCCGACATCCACCAATGGGAGGAATTCCAAGTCTGGATGCGCACCGCTGGCCTACCTACATTCTCAAAGCTCGCCCGGCGAAACGATACACTAGCCATGCCGGCAGGCAAGTACAGAGTTAAAATTACGTACAACTTCGAAGTCATGAGCTTCACCGGCACAAAATCCATCATGCTATCCACTAGGACGGTCATGGGCGGCAGAAATCCCTTCCTGGGAATCGCGTATGTGGTTGTCACGGGGCTGTGCGTGGTGCTTGGAACGTTGTTCACCGCGAGGCATTTTTGGAAACCTAGGTATTTGCCCATTCAGCCCCTCCCATACATTCTGATTGAGCGAGGTTATGGAAGCTAATGAGTGATTGGGAGTATCTAGAAAGCTCGGAGACCCAAAGTACTTGACGTGGAACAACGAGCCGACCAGTGGGTCGCATGCTCCCGCCCCTGTTGGGCAGGAGATTTAGTGTTTCTTGTTTATCTTGTCTGTCTTGGATTTTTTTTTTTTGGGGGGGGTGTTTCTCTTTCGGGTTTCAATTTCAATTTCAATTTCGTCCGTTTTTTGTCGTCTTGTAGGAAAAATATGCACCTGTTTGTTGGTTTACTCCCTACGTTTCCCTACGTATCGTCGAAGAGTTTGCTTTCTTTTCTCCCTTTTGTTGTGAAAGGTTCTCTTTGGCATTTTATCTTGCTTCGGTTCCTACTCTTAATGCATGTGTTTTGTCTTGCTTGGTGACTATTTTTAGCCTCACGGTGATATCCGGTGTGGGGCATGAATAGATAGATGTTTACTCTGCGTCCTTGTTCATATAAAATCACTCGATAACTTTCATGTTACACACATTATTCTATCGATCACATCACGGTTCACAGGTCGGGTAGCCTTTAATAACTTAGGGCGAGCAGGCATTCGCTAGTGCCCTACACCTCTATCTATTGACATATCAAGTATCATAGCAACTACTTTTAATCCCCCCCCCAAAGACACCTGATTCCAAGGGCCTCTAAAACTCATTCTCACCACTCCCCGCAATGATAACATTATTCACCTTCAGCACCATTCTGCAGAGCTGAGTTGCGAGGAGAAGCTGCTGGCGTTTTCCAATCAACGGGTCGATGACGAAGAGGTCTTGCATGTCGTTGTTGCCAGTCATCATACAGTCCACGCCTAGCCTTGAGTTGTTCTCGCGGACTTGACGGGACTTGATGAGCGCGAGGGTTTCTATGGGCGAAAGGCCGGAGTTTTGTGCGAGGGCCATGGGGATGGCGTCTAGTGCGTTTGCGAAGGCGCGTATGGCGTATTGCTCTAGACCAGGGGTCTACAGGACAGGATTATTACGATTTCAAGCCAAGGGAGGCGTACGGAAGTAAAGCTGGATATACCTTATCTGCCTCTTCAGAAACTGCCAGAGAGCAAGAGATCTCAGCGGCGCCGCCGCCATAGACAACTCTGTTATCTTTAACGAGGTTCCTGACAACACACAGAGCATCATGTAGTGCACGCTTAGCCTCGTCGATAATCTGTTAACAGTAGTTAGCTAATCAGATACCATAAAAATCGGCCGGGTTAGGCTTGAACTAACCATTTTGTTACTTCCTCTCACGAAGACAGTTACAGCTCTTGTATTTGCACACTCCTCGATAACCAGCATCCGGTCTCTTGTGGTCCCAAAAGAGAGTTCACGAACAACACCAGCCCTGCCCAACTTCTCCGCCGTCAGGTCCTCAAACCGGGGAACAATCCTTCCATTGGTGGCAATGGCAATTAGCTCCAACTCTGGACCACCGACCCATCGAACGGCAGGCAATTTATTCTGAAGCAGGAGGTGGTTGGCCTCGTCGTCGAAGCCCCACTGGCAGATAGCCAGATTAGCACCGGTGTCCTTGATCTGCTTAATCATCTCCTCGAATTTCGACTTCTCGTAAGCCTGGAGGCGCTTGAACTCCTCCACAGTAGTGATATCGAGCTTATGCTTGGTCTTGGGCTTAGGGGGTTCGAATGCGCATGTTAATATGGCGATTTTGGCGTCCTCAACAACACGGGGCATTTGCGGATGAGACATGTCCTTGTCGATGATGACGCCCTTGACAAGCATGGAGTCCTCGAGAGCGCCGCCGACTTTTCCGTCAACTTTGATCAACTCAAAGTCGACGTCCTTGCGGTCTAGGTCAGCGACGGAAATTACGGCGTCGACAGCGATCTTGCTGAACTTGTCGTGTGCTATCGAAACGCTATATAAAATCCATTAGTATGAGATACACAACTCCGGACACCAACGGTTCAATCTAACATTTTGCTTCCCAGGGATGTTTTTGCAGCTCGTGTGAGGTTATCGAGATTGTCCTTCGAGAATTCTACCACATCCGAAATCCGATCAAGATGGGCCACCGCAACATCACACGCCAGATCGAAACCGTCTGCGATCCGAATAGGATGAATTCCTTTGTCGATAAGGTCACTCGCGGCCTCCAGGAGAGCACCGGCGAGGACAACAACACCAGTAGTTCCGTCACCAATTTCGTCGTCTTGGGATTTGGATAGTTCAACAAGGAGTTTCGCTACGTGATTTTCGATTTCCATCTAGGGAGGCAATAGGAATTAGGATTACTACCGTCGGACTTGGGGGAGAGGGAAATGTATATTAACCTGTCCGAGGATGGTAGCACCATCGTTTGTAACTGTAATGTCGCCGTCAGGGGATATTAGGATTTTGTCTAATCCCCGAGGACCCTAAACCACGTGTTGATCAGAAAACTACCGACCCTGTTTGATTCCTTCGTTTGAACGTACTAGGGAGGATTTGACAATATTCGCTACAGTCTTAGCAGCCAAAATATGAGACTTGACAGCTTCGGTACCGTGTTGCCGTTTTTTACTACCTTGACTGTGTAATTGAACAAGTTAGTCAATTCTGGTCCATTCGGCGAAGTAGCAAGGTGAAAGGTGGGAATGGGATTGCTCACTCTCTAACAATGATAAAAGGTCGGCCGTTTTCGTCCCGCACCATCTGAGCATTGCTCATATCAATCTGCATTTGGCCAGCCATATTGAAAGGATTCAAATGGAGGGTATGAGGGACAGTGAGCTTTTGTAAAGCCGGTTGAGGGCGGCCAGTTAAGGGGTAATGATATTAAGCAGGTATAGTATGGATAGCTGTTGTAGGCCAAAAGCTCGGAGGTGATGGCAGATGGTGGGGGATGACAGTTGTTATTGTGGTGGTGGTGGTGGTGGACAACTGAGGCTCAAATGGTGGGAGGTTTGCACAAAACCAAAAATTGAAACCCCAGCATGCGGGGCACAAAGCCACAAGCAGCTGCCCCACCACCACCAATATCAAAACGGAATCTTCCAGTCTACTAAGGCGGCCGGATTGAAGTGAGAAGGCTCTTTTTGTATTAGTGCATGTCAAGTGAGAACTAACCACCTATGGTATAGATTTGCCAAACTGGCTATGCAGCCAAGGCCTCCATGCCAGAAGTGATGGAATCTTTCACCGAGTTCGACGAGTTTACACCGTATGTAGTTAGTTGTCACTTGGCATAAGCTAGTCTAAAATAGAGCCTTCTCATTTCAATTCGGCCGCTTCAGTACATTCGCAGTCCTCAGAGATAATTTACAGGGCAATACCGCATTAACTGGTGATACTGGAAATGGCGCTAACACGAAGGATCGGCACGTGTCGTAATTTTGAGGGGGTGGCAAGGCAAGCGAATATAAAAAAGAGAGCAAATGACAGTTAGATGGCTGATTCATCTTGGTAATTTCACGCATTTGTCATAACCTGATGGCCCATTGGTTCAAAACTCGATTTACTACTCCAAAATCTCCAGTATTGGTAGATGTTTTCACAAGAAGGTTGGGTGACTCCTTGATGACACTGAGTATCCGCAAAGCCATGCTGGTGGCAACTCGCTTTTCTATCTGCTTTGGCAATAGCGCCATTTCCAGTATCACCAGTTAATGCAGTACCAGTATCTATCAAACTTATGACCTAAACATTATTTTTCACTGGGATCATAGTGGACGGGTACAAGAAGCCTGCACTGAAATCGAGTTACGGGCTTGCATAAATTACTGCAGTTGCAATTTTATTATTTTCAAACCCCAACAGCAAGAGGAAAGAATAAATAAATAAGGAAAACCCTTCAAAGTAAAGCTGTTTCGTACATTCGTTTACCCACCCATGTCTATTCGGTGTAATATTTGCATCAAGATTATGAGTTGTTGACCTGTAAGTTACCAGGAAATTAGTAACCTGACTGTATGGATATGCGGGGGGAACGGAGGAAGTGTATACCTTTTCCTTTAGTTGGGCAAGGAACTGCCCCAAGCTAACCCCTTGGTCGGTTCTATCCTCGACCAACATGGTTTGGGCCCAGAGTCTCAAAGATGGCTCGCCATCCCCGCGCACTACATAAAGGTGAGGAACGGTGATGGAGCCGACCTTTTTCGATTTGTGGTCACGGCTCTTCTCAACAACCGCTCTGACGCGTTCATTGAACTCTGACCCGGGGCCTTCAAGGTGGGGGAGTGTGGTTTTCCCGACTTTGACATGTTCTACACCGGGCAGGCCAAAAACATCTTGCACCAACTGAGGAACGGCTTGTGGCCCAATCCAAAGGAATTGGACTTGCGTATCATCAATCAAGTAGCATCCGAAAGGAGCGAGGCGTTCTGAGGAAAGGTTCATGGCAGGGGGGAGGATAATTTCACCTGTGGCTGGGTCGGGAAGCCCACAGTTATCAGGCATATCATGGAGCGAGTAGAACTTTGGGTGAATGTACTGCATCAACATAGGTGCCGGCAAGGTCGAAAGCAGACAGAGAGCAGCAGAGCGAAGGTCGGTAGGAATTTGAGCAGATTTTCGGAGCCCGACCTAGTGATACTTGTTAGTGGGAATTTTTGATGAGAGTATATGAGATACTTACATGTTTCATTAGACCCAAAAACAGAACCGCAAGCCCCCTCAAGTTTGCAGTGAATGAGAGGGGTGTAGCAGCCCCGACATGACTAACTGTGAGCTCTTTCTTGAACGTGATCAATAGTTCAGTCAACTTGGCTTGCAGCGCTTCTCTGGCTTGCTCCAATCCGCTGCTCAGTGTCTTCTCGACAGCTTTGTGGCTAAAGAACATGGTTATGGCTACTTGATCAGCGGATGCGTAAACGTCGGAAAGATTCTGGGTGGTTGGTAGGGCCAATGTCATAACGCGAATTCTACGCTCTCCATTGCAAGTTGTATGCAAGACTGCAGTCTGCATACAGACAAATTGCTTCCCAAGAGGCTCGTCGATAGCCACTTCGACAACATATCCCTGGTCACGAGGAAAGGCAGGGAAGGCACAAAGGTCAGAAGACCTGTTGAAGAAGTTGCCGTAGAAGGTCTGCATCCGTAGTCCGGTTGTAGCCCTCACTCTCATAACGGCCTCGAGTGCTATCTCAGCTGATAGATGATCTGAAAACTCTCTTGCGAATTTGATGGCGTCTTCGCTTCTGGTAGCGTTCCAACCTGGATAGAAGTAGGTCTGACCGCCAGTGTATCTAGGCAGATTACTGAGCGAGGCGACGTCCTGATAGCTGTTTGAGAACAAAAACATATCCACGGATACCTGGTTTTTGGAGCATTCCACCGCAAACGACTTGTAAAAGCTATTGGCTGTCTGTAATAATGAGCTTTCCTTGCTAGTTCCAAGAAGTTTCTTGTCCTCCCGGTTCTCCAGTTTCCCGGCTCCCAAACTAGGTAGTGTTGCTGTCAAGACAATTATTTTACCTCCAATTGCCGCAATTAACTTGTGTCCTGCCTGCAGAGCGCTACCCATACAGCTCGAGCTATTCTGTGAGTTCTGGAACATATCCTGGAGCTTCCCTAATAAGTTCTCAATGCCTTCCCTGCACTCCGCCAATGGAACCAACAAGTCACCCGGAATTGGCAGGAATGGTTCGTCCAAGTCGGAAACGACAAGCATGCTCGGCTCCGAACTGTCCCTCGGAATGGCGAAATAGTGCAATGAACTATCAACACAGATAAATCCCAGTCTTGTTCGCCTATCTGCATTTGGCATTCTGTCCAAGCTTTCAAGGATTGTCCTAGCAGCTGTTGCAAGAAGGCCACACTGAACGGCACTGTAGCTGACGTCCAGAAGAAAAAGATAAACCAATGGCTGTGGGGGGCGGACCATATACTCCTGGGGCGCAATAAATTCCACGACGCTGGAATTGAGCTCAGGCCGTTGCCATCGGTCCAAATTCTTTTGTGCTGCTTGGTCCCAGTCAAAGGCCTGCGGAACGTCATTGGTAAGGTTGCACATATTGCAGCGCCAGCGATGACCATGATCCAAAAATGTTACATATGGATTGATGTATGATCTGCAACGCCGACAGCGGGAGATAACTGTATCAGATACAAGAGGGACCGGATCTTCGGCATCGTGGAGAGAGGTATAAGGCTGAATGATAAGGGCAAATGGAAGCTTGGATTTTTTTAGGAGGTTGTGGGTGGTTGGAACAGCATTGATAGTAGAACGCATATATTGGGGTGGGCAATTTGCATTAGGGGAAGATGTGAGGGAAGCCTGGAAAAAGTATTAGTATTAGATTGGGGGGGG
>Ga0307509_10002021_pt1 | contig 33513 bp, 23 predicted proteins | sample 10_EM_MG_FD_202245 | JGI IMG/M metagenome (GOLD analysis project Ga0307509, IMG submission 202245) | Populus trichocarpa ectomycorrhiza microbial communities from riparian zone in the Pacific Northwest, United States - 10_EM | ecosystem: Host-associated > Plants > Roots > Unclassified | place...
TATTTTTGTTCTTGTTAATATTATTAAATATTACTAAATAAAAAATTTTATTTTTAGACAATAAATCTTTAATTAAATGTCTTATTTAAATTAAAACTAATACTACGCTAAAACTAATATTAAATTTATTTGTTGTTTTTGTTTGTTTTTGTTTGGTTTGTTTAAAAATCTTTCAGGAGCAAGAGATGGAAAGAATACTTAAAACTTTTAACACTTTAAATTTAAAGGGGATGTAATATCTTAATTTAGACACTATCTTTTAGCTCTTTAAGATAAGGGTTCTCATAAATTAAAGCGGGGAAAACTCATAAATTAAAGCAGTAGTAGACATATGTAATGAATCTAATAAAATATTAGGTAATATACCAAAAATAACAATAGGTAACAGTAAAGTAACTAATAAAAAATATTCTCTTCTATTTAAATCTTTTAAAGGAGGTAAATAAGGGGAGAGATTACCATAAGATATTCTATTATATAAAAAGATGGAATAACACGCAGAAAAGAAGATTCCACTAGCTCCTAATACGCTGATTAATGGATTTTTTTGCCAAATTCCCATTAAAGATAAAAATTCACCAAGCCAATTAATACTTAAAGGAATCCCTGTATTACATAAAGTAAAAATAAAGAAAAATATTGTGAATAATGGCATATAAGTAGCTAAACCTCTAATATAATTAATAATTCTAGTTCCTGTTCTATCATAAATAATCCCACCTACACAAATAAATAAAGCGGGGGATGTGAATCCATGGCCTATTGCTAAGAGTATTGCTCCTTCTATTCCTTGTAAATTATTAGAAAATAAACCTAAAACTACCACAGCCATATGTGCAACACTACTATAAGCAATTAATCTTTTATTATCTTGTTGAATAATAGTAGAGAAACTAGCATAAATTAAAGAAATAATAGCCACAGTTAAAATTAAAGGGCTAAAATAATTAGTAGCATCAGGTAACAAATTAATTAAAACTCTTAAATAACCATAAGAGGCTAATTTTAAAATAGTAGCGGCTAGTAAAATAGAACCGGCTAAAGGAGAATCACTATGAGCTTTAGGTAATCAAATAATAAATGGATATAAAGGAGTTTTAACAGCAAAAGCTAAGAAAAAACCTCAGGGTTAGGCCTTTAACCATTTCAGGTTTAGCTGGCTTATTTTCTAAAATTAATATTTTATTACTTTAATAATTCTTAGTTAGGTATTAATCTAACAACCGTCACCGGTGAACCGGACCATTCCTTGTAACCTCTTATACAAACGAACTATAATTCCGAATATACTTAGAAAATCATGTGGCGTCTGGCCTCTACGCTTTTACAATGAAAGTTTCCAATTCATTGACTTAGTTCGACGATATTCTCATTATAATTACTTATTCTCATAATGACAGGTCTCTCGAGTTTGCCACTTCAGATTATATGATTAAAAAGACTTAAATTTTTATACTTTTATAGCTTATATCTCATAGAAAAAGGAAAATAATGCAATATATTTGGTTTAATTTGTTTAATAGATTTACTATGAATATAAATAGTAGGTTGATTTCTTTGCATATGAATACTACATTTAAGATTAAATTTATATATTAAAATACTAATAATAAATACACATTCTTTAACAGTAAAAGATTGAGTTTGAAGAGTTAAACTTGTTCCACTTTTAGTACCATCACCCATTATTCAATAAGCTAATGCTTCATAATCTAATAAATTATACAGATCTAAAGGGATTATTTTCTTTTTCTCAACATAAAATAAATTATGCCAATATGTAAAACAAGGAAGTACTCTAGTCGCGAAAACAATTGTACAATGTTTTTTACCTTTTATTGTTGTAGTATCTAATCTAGGATAACCCTGACAAAAATGAGAAAATTTATTAAAAACAGATCAAAAATAATCGAATCTATCCATAGTTTGTTTAAATGAGAATAATGTATTATTTGCTTTGTTTTGAAATAAGTGTCCATCTTATAAAATAATACCTAATATAATACTATTTAAATTAATAGGAATATTTATAATATTCCTTATAAATCTATTAAAATAAATAAAATTCACTGTAGAACCTAAATTTGAACCATATATCACCAAATTTTTGCAGTTATTATTTTCAATCAGTCACTTTTTTCTACTTAAATTAGACTGTCAAGGAGAAAAGACACCTGAATATAATTGAAATCGCGCTAAAAAATTTGTATTTGCAACTGAAGTGCTAGAAATTTTAATAATCATACCTCTGCTGGTCAATTTTTCCTTGCTAAAGGGAAATGACAACCATAATATTTTTTGACTTTCTAAACTAATTTCATATAAAGAAATAATTTGAAAATCTGTTGATCCAATATAACTATATATATATAATATACTTAATAACATAGGTAAACTTCCAGCTAAAGTATATAAAAAAAATAAAAAAGCAGATCTAAATCTTTCATTACCATGACCAAATAGTACAATAACTATAAATAAAATAGGTAATACCACGGTGATCAGCTTTATCTTACTAATAATTATACATTAAGTTTTTATATTTTTATGTCTCCAGCCTCAATTTTTACAAAAGCAGCTGCTGACGGTGTCTCTGTCTCAGTTACACAAAATATTCTTCCTTTATTCATACCTTTTCGGATCATTCGGATTTGATTTAGTCCTTCAGTTGTAAGATGAGCTTTTTTATTGATTAAATTAGCCACTTTACTAAAATCTTGGAAATCTAATAAATTTTGTCCTTGGATAGGGTATTTAACAAAAAACGGGATAATTTTTTTATCGATGTCATTAAATTTTTCAACACGAAATTCAAAAAATTCTGTATTATATTTTTTACTTAATTTTGTTTTTTACTATTCCACAATTTAAATAACCAATTAAACTTATCAATAGCTGTTCGTCTCTTCTATGTTGACCTATACTAAATCTTAAAAGTACTTGATATCCAGATTTTGTAGTTTGACTTTTCCTAATATCAACTTGAAAACTACCTTCTCCTGTAGAAAATCCTGCCATTCAATTGGCGTTTTCTTTACTTTCAACCGCTACACTAGAAATTGATACGCTAGGAATTGTATTAGGACTTGCTTCTATTTTTAGAGGTTTGATATTAATATGTGGAAAGGCTATTTTTAACTCAGGAGATAAACCTTTATTCATATAACTTTTAATTACAAGTAATTTATCTATACCCTTCTGTGTTAAATGCTCTTTGTTTTTATAATATTAAATGCTAACTTGAATAATTTGTAGTCATTAATTTTTTTAGTTTTTAATGGAAATTTGTAAAAATGGTTAACAACCGATGGGATATCTTTGATAGATCTAATGCTATAATTGGTAAGCGTTTCTCCATGTTTAGATATTACTCCAGCACCAAAATAATTTTTAATCTTATATAATATATCTTTATCTCTTAAATGAATAGTAATTTTAAAATCCATTTAAACATACCAACCGATTTTGGATGCTGTATTATTATAAATATATAACCCGAAACTCCCTTCTCCATCTGTAAAACCAGTTACAAATCCAGGCTCTAAATTATTATGCGCGAGCGAGGGGACTATTATATTATCCTTTGGAGATAACGGAGAATAAATCGGTGAAATAAATTTAGATGCACTTGGCTTTTTAAAGATAAGAAACAATTTCTTTTTCTTGCTTGGGCAAAGGAAGGAATTAGTATAAAAACTTCTATAAAGGAACATGTGCTGCACTTTATAAGTAGGTAAAATAATTAGCTTAGAAGGGCTACTGACGGGATAATTGCTTTCACAATCCATTAGAGTACACCTTAACTTATCAAATATAGATACAGAGAAGTAACTACCGTCTACTCGTTGCTCTTTTACAAACCTAGAAATTAGATCTGATTTAGATCCGCGATAACCCGTTTCGTTTTCACTCATCTTATGACTTATTACCTTATCTGAATGATTACTTCAGCCACATATAGCCTTTCGGATATAGCTTGGTATCAAAAGCTTTAGGGCGTCCCCGGAGTTTGGCAGTTGCAAGCATAATAGTGATAACCCAACTCACTTAACACTTTCGAAAAATATATAAAATAATAATAAATCTAAAGAAACAAAGGCACAAATTTGTAAAGTCTCTAAAACTAAAAATGAAATTAAAAAAAACTTTAAACTTTTAGTAATAGTAGTATAATTGGATAAAAAAGCAATTGGTGTAACAAAAGTTGTTAATAAAACAAAATAAAGAGAGATTCCATCTATACCAAAATTTAAATGACAAAAGTTTAATTGATTAAATTCAGATACAAATTGATACTGACTAGTACTAGAATCAAATTGGTACCATAAAAATAAAGAAATAAACAAATTTATTAAAGAAGTTGTTAAAGCGATTTTTTTCATTTGAGAATGACTCTCTAAAGTATCAGACATAGGTAAAATTAGTAAAGCACCGAATAAAGGAATTAATATTATTAAAGTTAGCATTTTTGTTTTTATTTTTGTTTGTGATTTTCATTTTCTTGAGCTTTTCTAAACTAAATATTTGTATATATTTCTTTTCTATTCTATTTGTGGTTTCCGCTTATATAGAGCCTGTAACTCCGGGAGTACCTCAATTGCATACGTAAATCTTAATTAGGCAGCGTTGGTAAAAACAACAACAAAAACAACAAACAACAAACAACAAACCACAGATAACAAACAAAAAACAACAAAAACAAAATAAAACAAAACTTTTGCTGTACTCCGCTTGCTCCGTGGGCTTTACCCTAGTCCGCGTCCCTTTTCCCCCTTTTGCCCTTTTGTTATTAGAGTTAGTCTTCAACAAACAAAACTAAGAATAAAACAATAGCCTGTGCCTTGTGAGTTTAACTCATAGGGTAAAAGCAAAGGTCGCTGTTTATTTTTTAGAACCCTTGCTTGGGCGCTACGGCCCTTTCCTCTTGCCTCTCTGGCCTCTCTTGCCTCTGCTAGGGTAGAGTTTTTATTCTTATCAAATTAAGAACAAAGGTTGCAAGGGTAGAGCAAATGTGAAAAGCAACTTTTTTTGTTTGTTTGTTATATGTGCTGCGGTCAGCGCACTGCACTTTGTTTTTGTTGTTTGTTTTTTTTGTTTGTTTTGTTTTTATAATAAATAAACTACTAAATATTTCTAATACACCAAAGCTTAACCTTCCTTAGTTGCTTATAACTTATAATGAGTGTAATTAAATTAAGAGCAGAGCTCACATAAATAGGGATTTTGTGTTTGTTCTGCGCTCAGCGCACTGCACTGTGGTTTGTTTTTGTTTTTTTAACTAGAAGAAACATATTTTTTAATAAAGAAAACATCTTTAAATATTAATTATTAAATATTAATTATTTTAATTTTAATTTTATTTTTATTTTTATTTTTTGTTTGTTTTTTTATCATTGATCCTTGGTTTTTGTAATTGTAATGTACTACTTAAACTAAGCTTAGTTGCCTTTTGTTATAACCCTAAAAGGTGGTAATGAAGTTTATAACCCTAAAAGATGGTAACGGTGACTCCGCTTTTTATAAGAGTATCCTAGAAAAGCTGAGCTTAAAGGTCCTTAAATAGTATTATCTGAAACTATAAAATAATTATATTTAAGAAGAAGAATTGAAATATTATAATTATAAGCTCAAATACTTGTACAGATTTTTTAAAAATAATACAATATTTAAATTATTTTTTCATACTTTGATTTTTATTTTTATTTTTATTTTTATTTTTAGAGTTATTTGTATTTTTATTTTGATTTGTATTTTTATTTTGTATTTGTATTAGTAGAGTTAGAGTTAAAGTTAAGCTTTAGCTTTTTATTTTTAGAGTTAGAGTTATTTTATTTTTATTTGAAATGATACCTAATAAGTTGACTGTTTAATTTCTATCTCTATCTCTCTATTTTGTCTACTTACTAACTTATTTACTTAATTATATTTACCTTTCCCTTGTCCTATCCCACAAACTATGTGACCCGCTAACCAATATAAATAACTCTCATCTATATAATCTACTAATTTTTTAAAAATTTTATTCTTCTTATTCTTTTATTTTTGTTTCTTTGTTTCTTTTTCATCTTTTCCATTGCTCTTGCTCTTTATCGCGCTTTTTCGCTTGGCTTTAGCCTACTCTAACTCTGGCCTATGGGGGTCCTGCGGAGAGCATAGTAAGGCCAGATGCATTTTTATTAGTTTTTATCCTTAGTTTCATAACATTTGCCTCTTGAGTGTGAAAGGCTACGAGTTAGTATTATTATTTTAACAGTTGCCTCTTGCCTCCACGCCCTTGGCCACGGATGCAAGGCTAGAGTTTTATTCTTATAAAAAGAAGACAAATGAAAAAGGGGATTTGTATTAACCAAAAAATATATATAATTTAACCGCCCGTGTAGGCTCGTCAAACATTTAGCTTGAATGGTGTTGTAAACGAACTAACCGAACTTAAACAAAAACAAACAAAACTAAACTAAACTAAACTATACTGCACTGCACTGCACTGCACTGCACTGCACTGCACTAATATATGGTGCTAATGTTAAAATAACCTAGACTAATAAGCTAATAATATGAGAAAAGTATTTTATAAATAAGGCAAAAATAGAAAATATTATTATTTGTTCACTTAACCTAAATTTAGACCCAAACCTCAGTCTTAAAAGAATGAAACTCATACAGTTCTTTGACGTACTACTAGTAGAACTTTTGGTTGTTGAATCTTCAACAGTTTTTTTAGAATTAAAATCGGGCTCAGGAGATTGTTCCGAATTTGTTGAAGTTTTTTTAGAATTAAAATCGGGCTCAGGAGATTGTTCCGAATTTGCTGAAGTCGAAGCACCTACAGTTTTGTCATTAGCCGGTGCGGGCTCTGGCTCTTGTTCTTGTTCTCTTTCCACATCTCCCTCGTAACCACTATCATTATCGCTAAATTCTCAATCTAGATCCTGATTTTCAGCTATAGTATCAGGATTACTACTGCATTCGACTAAAGTCTTATTACTATCGGAGTCATATAAATCGCTCTCTTGTTCAGATCCACCATATGTCGCGCAATCCGAATTTTCATAATTAGGATCTACATTAACATTTGAATCAGAAGAATAATTAATATCGATCGTTAATGACTCGAAAACACCAAGCTCATTGACATATAAAGATAATATTTCCGCAGTTTGACAATGTATAAATACCAATAATCAGTTAAAGTCAAAGTTAAAGTTAAAGTTAAAGTTAAAGTTAAAAATAAAATAAAAGCTAAATAAAAAAATAAATAAAAACCCAATAAAGAATACAGTTCACAGAAAGAACAAGTAAAAACAAAAGCATAAAGAAAGACAGAACCGAATGAACATTCAATTAGAATTTTTAATAAATATCATTTTTGTTATAATTATTTTGGATGCCTGTTGTATCTCTTTTAGATCCTTATTAAGGATGTAGCAGTTTAATAGTAGCGAATATAAATGAAATAAAAATTAAGTAATTTGTATAAGTATATTATACTAATCCACTGCGGAGCTAGTGTAGGACTATAATATCTTTTATTAGATTAATTGTAAATTTAAATTTTAATTGTAATAGTACTCCCTAGATTCAATATCATCTTCATAATTATATTTTAAAACAAACTTAGCAATAATAAACATAATAATACCTATTATAGATTTTATTTTTTCAACTCTTTTTACTAATATATCCTTAAATTGTTCAATATAATCAGTTTTTGCTGCTATACCCCTTAATCGTACTTTTTTATTCTATCTATTTCAGCTTCTATTACAAAAATCAATAAATAAAAATTAACAGTCTTATCTCCTAATCTCATTCCTTGAATCTTGAATCAATTTTGTATAGTTATTTATATAATAATTTGAGGAAAAATTTATTAAACAAACTTCTAAATCTATTAAACTTTTTTTGTTTGTTTTTTGTTTGTTTTTGTTTGTTTTTTAATGTAGTAATTATAGGACTAAAATCTCCAACTTCTTTATCATAAAATAGTTTATCGTAACCGCTTTCCATTTCCCGTTTAACAGCATAAATTTTCAATATTAGTTTGTAAACTTTGTAAACTTCTTTTTTTATCCCAACCATCAACAATGATTTTTTTAAGTTAAGAAAAATAATATGAAGATTCTTTAAAGAATTGATCACATAAATATATATTCTCTTTACTATTTACTAAACTATTTTCATTTTTATAAATTATACAGTTATGATTCTCTTTATTTAATGTATAACTACTATAAAATCTCTTATTATTATTCTAAGTTTGACTATATCTATTCTCATCCAAAGCTTTAAATTTCAAAATTTTCCGTTTTTTCTGCGATTCTTTGTTATTTGTTATTTGTTATTTGTTATTTGTTATTTGTTATTTTTTATTTGTTATTTGTTCTTTGTTATTTTTATTTTTTATTTTTTATTCTTCTATCTTTTTATGAAAAATCTTTTCACGATCGATAATATAACTTCAATCTCATTCTTTTGTTGATTTAAAATTTAATAATGAATTATAAATATTATTAATTTCATTTTTATTCCGATCTGAACTGTTTAAACCTACATCACCAAATCTAATAATATGACCAAAACCTTTAGCGTCTAAAATCTTAATATCTTTTATTAATTTCGATTCTGATTTAGGAGTTTTTTATTGAATGAATTAGAAACAAGTTTATACCCAACATCACCAAATAATTTATAAAGTAAAACAGATAATTTATAGCTAATTATATATAGAAACCTTTTTTTGTTATTCAATCCACTTGATAATGTAATTCTATTTTCTAAAATTTGTGGCTTATATCTTCTCACTTAAAACCTACAAAAAGAAATAAACATAAACTATGCGATAAGTAATTATTTACTTCAATAAAATTTTGTTTTAAAAATTCTCTTGTTTCTTCTTCACTACTACTATCTCAAGTACTTCTGATTTCATCTATCTTTTTAGTCTCTTAGTCTCATCATTTAAATTTAAATTTAAATCATTTAAAAGATTTTATTCTTTTCTTATATCTCTTATACTATTGAATAATTCATTATATTTGTTTAAAATTATATTGTTTTTATTGCTTTTATAGTCTCTCTTTAAATAAAATAATAGAAATCTTAATTTTTCAACAAGATTACTTAACGTAATTCTTTCTAAACTAAATGTATTTTCAACATATAATTGCTGTTTATTAAATTTTTGAAACTCATTTCTTTTTTCTGATTTACTCCTAAAATTAGCTAGGTGGGAAACTATTTCATATAAAAATTGTTCACTTTTTAGTTTCTTACCTTCTCTAAGAGCTTGCAATCAAGGATTTACATATTTAATATATTCTATATTTTCTTTATACAGATCAAATATATCTTCACCCAAATCTTTTCCTTCATTTTTATTTTTTCTAAGTTGCTCAATAATATAGTAGGAGTAAGAAGGGTCCCTTCTCTCTATATTCCTCAGTCTCAACCATAACTATCCTGTTAAAACCAGATGACATTCTTTTATCCATACTATTAATAACACCTTTTTTTTCACTACTTAGTTTTTCTTCATTAAAATACTTTGAAATCATCTTTCTTAAGTCGTTTTTATTTTTCATTTTCAACGGCTAGTAATACAAAAATTGATTCCAATAAAGGGTCAGATAATCTAATACCTTCTAAATAAACATTTTTATAAGTTATAGTATAATTATTATTAAATTCTTTTTTATTTAATTTTTGTTCTAAACTATTCTCATCTATCTCATCTCTTTTGTGTGTTTTTTGACTTTGACTTTGACTTTGACTTTGACTTTGACTTTGACTTTGACTTTGACTTTGACTTTGACTTTGACTTTGACTTTGACTTTAACATTTAATTTAATCTTCCTCTCTTAGCACTATATTAACTATAGCATATAAGTCAACAGGTTCAACTAATATATCAGAATACTTATCCTACAGCAATTTCTCCACTTAAGACTAACAATACCTTCATCACTATCCAAATTATAGAATAATAACTTTATTTAATCCCTTAATTATAATAACAGCAATTAAATTAACCTTATAATTACTTATAATTACCGTAACAATAAAAGATTTCATAGGTGAAATACCATTTAATTTACCCTCTTTGCTGTAATAGATATTAACTAATAGTGCATAAAGTTTGTTCTTATCTAACAGCACCATAAAATTATCTTTAACTTTTTTATTAATAAATATTTATCGGTTAATTCCAATAGATTCCCTAAAACACAACGATATTTAATATATTTGTAACCAGCGCAGGAGGGCGCGGCAATTTAAGGCCGCTATAATTAATAAAAGTTAAGTTAATTGGTTATTTGTTATTGGTTATTGGTTATTGGTTCTTTGTTATTGGTTCTTTGTTATTTTTTTTATTTGTTATTGGTTATTGGTTATTGGTTCTTTTTTATTGGTTATTGGTTATTGGTTATTGGTTAATTGCGCTCTGAGCCTCTAAAAATAAAAATCCCATAAAATAAAGTCCTGAGCAGTAGGTAAGCAGTGTGCACAACAGCGTGCGCATAGAGATAAAAATAAGTCCAAATTGCTGCTCCGCATAGATAAGAATTAAAATAAATTTAACCAAGCAAACAACGTGCAGGTACTGCGAGGAGCATCTTTCGTAGGATCATAGCGATGAGGCAAACTAAGCCTCGTGGTTGAGATAGAGTGGTTGAGAGATAATTAGTCTAAACTAAACTAAAAGTAATTTTATCCAGGGAATTAAGCAGCCCTGGAGCAGGGGAAATTTCCGTTGGGTCCTAGAACTATAAATTATTCAATCAACCCCTAGGACGTAAGTCTAAAAATATTAATCTTTTCTATTAAATTAAATCATAGGTCTTTCAAATAATTAGTAAAATTAGTGCAAGAGAACAGAGAATATTTTATATTAATTAAATTAAACAAGCATTCACCTAGGTACGTGGTGTTATTGCGCAGTGATACTATGTATTAAATTAATTCATCCCAGATAGTAAAGCCAAAAATCAATATATTAACAAATTAAGTACCAATAAATGAGGTGAAAACTTGCGGTGGGATACTATAAATTAATTTGATAATTAAAATATTTAAGTTAAAAGTCTCCCAAATTTAACCTACTCTTTATTCAATATTTTAGTGTTAAGTGTTAAGTGTTAAGTGTTAAGTGTTACGTGTTAAGTGTTAAGTGTTAAGTGTTAAGTGTTAAATACGAATATTTATTACGAGATTGAACCTTTGTCTTATTTAATTCTATCCAAATTTATCTTTTTTATGTTAGTTTTGTTTTAGAATTTATTGATTTTAATCAATTTAACCCCCTTGTGTAAAGCCATAAAATCCAAAATTTTTCATTTATTTTTACAAAATTATACTTTATTCAATCCTAAGACAAATAAGGAATCTCCGAATTATAATTGTATTCTTTCTTCAAAATCCTAATTCTAATTGTAATTGTATTCTTTCTTCAAAATTATTTTAATATTATTCTTTAATCTAATTTATTCTTTCTTTAATCTTTAATTCAAAATTATCCCTCCCTATTTGTAATTTCAATTTCAATTTCAATTTCAATTTCAATTTCAATTTCAATTTCAATTTCAATTATCACATAGAGTCATTAAGGGACCAAGTTCAAGCTATTTAATTCAATTATTTATAAATAGAGTTACTCTCGCTTGCGCTACTAACGCTACTAACGCTACTAACGCTACTAACGCTACTAACGCTACTAACGCTACTAACGCTACTAACGCTACTAACGCTACTAACGCTACTAACGCTACTAATGGTTGGAATTTGTATTCTTCTTTAATTCAATTCTTTATTTTAAATTTAATATTTAATTTAATTTACCCCAGATAGTAAAGTCCCGAAATCTAGCCAAATTATTTTATTTTCTTTATTTAATAATAATTATCCTGAGAGTCAACCCAAATTCAATTATTTTATTTATTCAATTTATAAATAAAGGTACTCTTTAGTAATGGTTCGTACCTCTTTCTTAATTAATTTATTTTGTTTTTCTTTAATTAATCTTTTATTAAATGATCTAAAAGAGAGCAGGATCCCCTAAATTAAAGCTATTTTATTAATATAATTTTTATATTTTAAATTTTAAATTTAATTTTTATTTTAATTTTAATTTTAATATTTTATTTTTAATCTTTTATTTCATTTATCCCAAAGAGTAGGTCAACCCCCAAACAACACAAAAATTAAGCGGTGTTATATTAAGCCTTTATAACTAAATCTACACTATGGTCCGGGAGGCTACCTCTTTCTTATTCAATCCAAATTTTATATTAAATTTAATATTTAATTTTCTCCCCTAAAGTAAAATTATTACTTGGTTAGTGGTTAGTGGTTAGTGGTTAGTGGAGGAGGGGTTCTTTTATTGGTATTAGTGTTTGATATAAAAAGAAAGAAAGTTATGAGTCTAGGGTTTATGTTTGTGCGGGGGGGGGGGGTAAGAAAAGGTTTGAATACTAACTCTAAGAAAAGTAAAGGTAAAAATTCATGCAACAGAAAATACAAAATAAACTTTGGACTTTGGAATAAAAAGAAAAGGGTATTCACTGCCCCTGCACCTATACTGCAAACTATCGGGTTACTGGAACCAATTAAAGAGGAATTGATTTTTAAGTTATACTCCTCACCGAAATATAACTAGATGAATGAATTTTAGTTTTAGAATTAAATAAGTTTAAATAAAGTAATGGAGCTTCTCACCTCATAAGTTCTAACGAATGATAAGGGCTAACTAAGTAATAAAGGAGTTATTGTAAAAGTCAAATTAAAAAGGGAGTATTTACTGGGGATAGTGTAAGTTGCATCAACCACTAAATAATAAGAATAATAATAATTTTAGTAGCCATAACAAAAAAGTTACAATATAAACTTAAACTAATTGGTTAACTTAATTGTAATTGTAATTGTAATTGTAATTGTAATTGTAATTGTATTTTAATTGTAATTGTAAGTGTACATTAAGTAAGTGCAGTACTCCTGAGTAGGGGTAGTTAACTATAAATAGAAAATAAAAACTAAGTGAAACTAAAGTGATTGGTTGAATAATAAGACAATTTGATAATTGCAGCGGAGGAACGTAGGACTATTAAATTTAATTTACAGACAGAAGAAAAATAACAGTAATTTAGTATAATGAACTAAATTTTATTTTAACTAAGTAAGTACCCCAACTTTTGCTGTTAAAATTTTATCGCAAAGGGGATAATAAACAGAATTAGTTTAACACATGTTTTGGGATATACCCTTATTATCTCTTAAGCCAGCTTTGGTTAAATAAAACAAAAAATTGATTTAACACAAGATTAGGGGATAGGGAGTACTAAATTGGTATAGTGGACAATTGAGACATTAAAGATATTACAAGTCGAAGGTAAAAAACAAACAAAAAAACAACAAACAAAAACAAAAACGACAGAAAAAGAGAAAAATAAAGTACAACTCATAGAATCTTCAAAACACAGTGCAGTGCGCTGACCGCAGCACATATCACATATAACATATAACATATCACATATAACAAACAAACAAAAATTAAACCCGAAAATAGGTGAGGAGGTGAATTTAAAGCTGGGTGAACAAGTGAAGAATTGTGATACCAGAGCAAGAAACAAACTATAACTAGAAAATAGAAAGCAAACACACCTGAAGAGATATTAATTTTAGAGGGATGACAACACACCATTAAACCCTATTTATCTTTCGATAATAATATAAGGAGACACATTAATTAAAAAGGTGAGCTTTACTAGAGTTAAAGACTAAATTTAGGAATTAATACAATGGAATAAAACCATATATAAAAATCCCGTTTAACTTAAAATAGCGAGGAAAAGGGGTTATCAACTAAACTTTTTTTGTTTTTTGTTTTAAGATAAAAACACACATTTAACATAAGGAAAGAAGATTACCACACATTATTGAAAAAAGAGCCAAGGTATAGATTCACCACAATGGGAGGGATAGTGATAGACCTTAGTTAATTCATTTATATTTATTTACTCTGGTGATTTAGTATGGGCCTTTAATGTTATAAAAAAAGGATATTCTTAGGTCAATTAACATCTCCATTAAAATAACAGCTTCTACCCCTAGATTCAACTTTTTAATTATCACAAATTCAACAATAATTAAATAAAATTGGATTTACTTTACAATAAGTTCTGTATAAAAAAGACCAAGACCAAAAAAAAACAAACACAAAAACCACAGATAACAAAAAAACAACAAAAGGGTTGTACACTTAATAAAATATAAAAATATAATATAGGATTAGTTGTAAAAGATTTATTTTTATTCATATTGTTTGTTTTATATTTAATATTACCTAAAAGACTTAGTAATACTTATTGACTATTGTTTATTATCAATATTATTATATTCGGTTTAAATAAAAGATCCTGTAACAATTTAGCTACACCAATTGAATCCTTCTTATTATAATTATAACAAACATAAAAATTTTGTTTTATTTTTTTCCTTTATCGTCGTTTAATCCTACCTTTAAACTGTCTTTTTTTAATTTTTCTTATGTGTTACTTATGTGTTACCTGATAAAGTCTCTTCTTTTTGTTTTTTTTGTTATCTGTGGTTTTTTGTTTTAATTTATCCATCTCATTTAATGCTTCTGGTTATTTGCTAGTAATCGGAGCTTCAACAGGGGTTTTAGGGAAATTGTCCTCTGTTAGTACTCCTTTGTTCTTTAGTTCTTCTAGTACTTTACTTTTAGTAGGATCAATGTCCTTTGACCCATTCTGCATACTATCAACCAAAGGACCGTAGCCTTTTTAAAGATTATCGAGCATTTTTTGAATACAGCTTTTCTGTCTCCTTCAATTACCGTTTGACGGTTTTGAGTTTCGCGACTTAACTCAATATATTCTTCCATACTGATAAAATTAATTTCATACCAATATTTTAATATTTTGTCATCCTCTTGTGATAGTAAAAATCTTTTTTCTACCTGTTTTGCTTCATCCTTTATAGCTTCGTGTTCTCGATCGCAGGGTATAGTTGGATCAACTTCTTCTATTTTTCTGGGTTGTGGCCATAAAGTTTTAATAAATGTAAAGAAGATTGGTTCATACCCCCAACTCTCGCATGACACAATCGATTGTATAAATAGAACCTAGCGCAGTGGCCGCCGACGTACCAAATCCAATTAATCCTCTAGACCTACCATTCAATTTAGCTATCCTATAACTATAATGATCTAACGGCGAGTTACGGACTTAAAAGCACCTTGTTTTATCAATTTGTTCGTATATTTTCATATGACTATTTAAATATATATAAGAAATAAGCCATAAAAATTATAAAAAAGTATCATAGTATCCTGAAGATATTAATTAAAGTTAAACAGTCTCTTTGAGAGACAAAGACCCATGCATCTGAGGCCTAAAACACTAAATACTTTCATTAATGGTTTATACCTAAGTTTCTCTATTTAAGGTGGCAGCGTATTGACACTGAAACCTTTTTTTAACTCCTATTACAGATCTTCTATAATAATTTAAATTAATTTTTATAATATTATCTAATTTTTTCAATCCTCTATAATTATTGATTTTATACAAACTTATTTGATTATTCCATTCTTTATCAAAGGATCTAAAAAGACTACTATAAATTTTAGCTTATGTGGATTTATCTATATCATGTTTAACAATAAGATCTTTAATTCTATAATTCTCGTAATCAACAATCCATTTTTCTAACATAAATTGTTTAGTTATACCACACTGATTTTCAGTATTTAAATTTAAAATATCCTAAATTTGACTGTAATATATTGATTCCTTTTTAAAATAATCATATCTTTTCTTTATACTTAAATTGCTTTGCTCTTTTCATCATATATTTAAAATTTTAACTTTTTGTTTTTTTTTTCATATTCATATTCATATTCATATTCATATTCATATTCATATTCATATTCATAATCTAATAATAAATATTAAGGTAATAATTTTTTTCAGCTAATAATTCAGCAAACCTTCTTTATATTTAATTTTTTCAAATCTTTCGCTTCTTAATTTTTCATCTTCATTTTTGTGTAATTTTCTCTTTTCAGAAACAACTTATTTAAAAATAAAATGATTAGTCATAAGTTTTGTTATTTTTCTTCATTTAGTAAAACATTATTTTTCATTCTATTTTGTATCTGATTTCTCATTCTATTTCTTATAAATTTTCTCTTATTTTTATCTCTTATCATATTTAGACTTCTATTTTTTAGAATAAAACGACTAAACAATCTTTGTTCTTTTTCTATTTTGTTCACGTATTTATTTTTATTTTTATTTTTATTTTTACAATTTTTTAATAACAATAATAAAATGCATCCTTCTTTAGTATGATGTTTATAATAATCATATAATATATATATCCAATTAAATTACTACTTAGTTCTATATTAACATAAATATTTAATAAAACATAAAATACTATTATAATTACATTTTTTATTCTTAATATAGTTAAAATTTTTCACTCATTTCCCCTAATTTATTTATAAACTTTTTTAATTTATTTAATTTAATTTATAATTATTATTCTTAAAATAATTTCTAATAATACCTACACTACTGTTTTTAATTATTTTTTTATTATATTTTAGTATTAAAATTAATCCTAATAAAAAATATGAAATAAGATCAGGATATTAGCTAATATTTCACAATTTAGTAATACTTATAACGGACTTAAATTTTCATCTAATAATGATGGTATAAAATTACCTCCATCCCCACCTCCTAATTAAACTTTATCTTTTGCATTCTTTAAAATTTAACTGCTACTTCCTTTTACTGTTTCACTGCTACTACCTGTACCAGTTCCACCACCTTTACTTTATTTGTACTTGTACTTGTACTTTTATCAAATTCTACTAATTTTCTAGCCGTTTTGTTTGTTTCGAAAAATTCCTCTTTCCCTGTTTCACCTTTAAGCCAGCCTCCAATTAAGCTCTGGGTATTTTAACTCTTAGATCCTCAGACCCACCTTCATCCCGTTCGGTATATTTTCTTACGCTTCTAACCATAGTACCACCCAATCCTATTGCTAACGCACCTGCTCCACCACTAACAACCCCTAATAAAGCTCAGTGTGTTGGAAGTAATCCTGTAGTAGCTTTTACTACCGATGCTCCAAATTTAGCCCCTCCAATTCCCCCCATTACTTCTGGTAATTAATCACTCAATACTTTTAAAACATAATCAAATCCATCTTTAACAAATTGTTTAGTTTTAGATATACTAAAATGATAACTTTTATCATCAGTATCAATATTACTATTTTTTGAATCACTAACTACTATATCATCATCACAATACACCATCTTAATTAAACCAAAACCAAAACCCACTGATAAAAAAAAAATACTTAATAATAAAACCAAAATAACACTAAGGACAAAACTTATATAACTGATATCACTAACGATTTTTTATTTTAATTTTTACCTTTATCCAATCTATATTGACTAAACAGAATTAATTTATTTTTAAGAAAATTACTAATAATAAACCCTGATATAAATCCAATAAACATTTTATACAAAATTACATTTAAAATTTAAATCTTAATAATATAGCTATACCTATAAACTGATAAAACAATAACAAAACCAATAACAAACATTCATAAAAATAATCTATCTTTAAACAAAGATCTTTGAGAAAACATAATACTTTTCACTAATGTAAACCAATTAATAATTCTTTTCTCTAATCTTGACCATATAACTTTAAGTTTAACTTTCTCTGTCTCTATAATCATACTACAGTTGACCTTCATTTTATCTTTAAAATAACTATAATTAATAATTATTTTCTTATTAAAGATAGCACAATAAGAATTAATTAAATTTGTTCCAGCTAAACTAATTATATTCAACATTTTTACCACCTGTTTAAATATAACTATACATAAAAAACCACACCCTCCGTTTCTCCATAATTTTAATTTAATATCTTCCTTTCAAAGTAAAAAAACTCCTAAAAAACTCCCTAATAAATTTAATAATATTTATTTTTTTGAAAAGGGGTTTTGGCTATAACCTTCGGCCTCCTTTTTTAATTCATCTGCAGCTTCTTTAAATTTAGCCATAGTTGCTTTATTCTTACTATTTTCAGCCATCTCTGAAACCCTTTGAGTATATGCAGCTTTTCCATCTTCCGCTAATTTATTTTTTTCTGCTTCTATTTGATCTAGTTGATTTTTACTTTTTTCTTTTAGAAGTTGACGTCTATACCCATCTAAGGTGGCAGCTACTATAACCATTCCTACACCATGTTTCTTAATCATTTCTTGTAATTTTTTCAATGCGGTTCTCATTTTGATATATTTTTTTCTTCTGTTATTTGTTATCAACCATAACATTCTAAAAAAGAGTAATAGGAACTAACTATTAACTATTAACTATTAACTATTAACTATTAACTATTAACTATTAACTATTAACTATTAACTATTAACTATTAATTTTTATTATTATTTTTATTGTTTATTAAGAGATAAGATAATTACTATACTTTTTACTTTATCATACTACCGGAGCTCCCTGTATTTATTTTTTACTCTTTTATTTATTATTTTTCCTCCTAAAGTAGGCTAACCCCTCCTAAAGTAGGCTACGCCCTCCTACAGGAGGTACCATTAATTAAATTTAACTTATAACTTAAATTAAAGAGAGTTATTTTATTTCTATCCTCCGGAACCAAGCTATACCTCCGGAACACAGAGCAGAGTGAGTTGTGGTGAATAAATTCCCTTATCCTTATTCTCCTCCTAGCTTTACTAGGAGGTACCAAGTAGCTTTAATTATAATTATCTTATCTCTTATTAATATTAATAAATGAATAAAGTTAAAGTTATAGTTAGAAAAATCAAGCATCTAACTCTCAATTTTAATTTTAATAGTAAATCTTTTGTTTGTTGTTTGTTATCTGTGATATGTGCTGCGGTCAGCGCACTGCACTGTGTTTTTTGTTTTTAATTCTTAGTTCTACATAAATTGTGGCGTCCTGCTACGCAGTATCCACTTAAATCTATCTCCTCTTAATAATTAGCCTCGTCCACCAGCGTTTTATCCACTAAATTATTACTTAAAATTTAATATTTTTTATAATTGCTCCTTGTTTATCCTTGGTTTTGTTTTTGTTTGTTTTTGTTTTGTTTTTTTTGTTTTTGTTTATCCTTGGTTTTGTTTTTGTTTTTTTGTTTATTTATTCCTTGTTATTATCCTTGGTTTTATCCTTGGTTTATCCTTGGTTTTATCCTTGGTTTTTATTTTATTTTCTATAACTACCCTAAATCCACCTATAGTCAACTAATAGTTATTCTAAACTTTTCTATTAATCGATTTGGTTAAAGATAATAGGCTAGGGTGTAACCTATTGTTACAGGTGTAACACTCTTGCATAGCAGAAGCATAAGCATAAGCAGTAACAAGTTTAAGTACCATAAAATTGTTTAGTTTCATATAATTTATTATTATTTATTCTTAAAATCTAGGAGGTGACTTAGCGCATCTTTCTTTGAGGTTGAAGAAGGATTAGTTATTTGACCATTAATATTATCAAGGTTTGGCCCCGCTAATGAGCCTGCAGACTTATACCTTTTAATTTCTTCTAATATTGGATTTACTACTTCTATTTCTGGCCAATTTTCTTCCTCTGCTGCCTCCTTCTTTGGGTAAGCCCTTTCTCAATTAAAAACAGGCAATCAATCAATACTTTTTTGTTTGTTTTTTGTTTTTGTTTTGGTTCCCCTAAAATAGTTAAGAGTATTTGAATTAGTTGAATTAGAAAGGTCAGAGTTATCAATTATGTTCTTATCCCTTTCATCTGCTCTATGCCTATGAAGTTTATTTTTAGGCTCCAATTGTATTGTTTCGTATATTTTTTCCTTTTGATTATCCAAGCCTAACTCAGATATTTCTTTTACCTCGGTGTATTCATTTATTCTAACTTTTTTATTATTATGAGACGTAGGCGCAGGCTCACTATTGCTTTCAGGTAGAATAGGTATATTTGACGCAGGGTTAGGTCTAGGCCATAAAGGGTAGCCCGATGTAGTGCTTCTCTCCGTAGAGGGTTTAGCATTACTACCTTCAGGTGGTAAATGGACGGGGACATCGTTTACTTCAGGGTTAAACCGCGTCGTAGCCGAACTATCTTTACTTTTACTCTCATTCTGCGTAGCAGACAAGGATAAGGGTAATTCTACTCCCAAATCTGTAATCTGACTACTATTAAACGTGCGCATAGGTTTAGGAGTTACGAGTTGTTCTTCTATATCAGGGTCCCCTAAGCCTTCGAACCCCCCTTTTACAATTATAGTGGAAGCTCACAACATTGGTTTATTAAGTATAGATAGTTTTAGTCTATTTTTATTTAATACAAAAAAATAAAAAAGCAAATTAAAAAAAACAGCCGCATAATATTTGTTATATATAATTACTCCAGTCAATTTATAAATTAAAATAGGGGCATAAAGACTGAACACCATTCCAATAAGTAAAAAGATATTTAAAGAATTTATATTTCTGCTGCAATTGCTCTCTTCTTCCCTCCGGAGGAGTACGGAACCACTCCTAATGCTTAGCTTCGTAGCAGAGTACCTACCATCCATCCCGCGTAATCACCCTAGCACTCAGCCCCTTTGGGGAGCAAAGAGCATGGCATATTTCAACAAGCTGGGAAGAGATGCTTTCTTATTTATATTATTATTATTATTATTATTATAATTATTATTATTATTAATATTATTATTATTATGCGCGTACGCATAGCCAAGGCTATCCTTTAACCTCTGCTCGTTTGCGTAGCACAATTCAAAAATAACTTTAGGATTTGGATACGTTGACGTATAAAATTTAATAATCTTTTTTGGAATGTAGACAGAAATACTTCTAGTTAAATTATCATAGTCTAACGGTCTAGAAAATTTAATGATATTTTTTTGCACGTATACATAAATACTTCTAGTTAAATTATAAAAGTCTAACGGTCTAGTCTCAGTCCAAATATTCGTTTTAGAGTTATAAAAATTTGTTCTTTTTTTATAGCTATTTCAATCTCTCGTTACTTCCTTATTATCAATCAAAACGGACCCTAAGGAATAATTAGGATTACTCAGAGGTTGTGGAGGCGTTTTACGCCTTTTTTCTAGATACAATTTTTGTTTAAATTCTACGTATTTTATAGCCTCTAAAGGTCTGTGAGTCACTAATGCTTGTATATTACTATTTTCATTGAAAACTAAACTAGTACCACTAGTTTTTCTTATTCAGAGCTTTTCATAATTGACATTGTATAAATATTTACAAGCCTCATCTAGTTTAAGGATATAAAAACTCAATAATAAAAATTGACCTGTTTTTAAGTTAAATACAGATCTCTGGTATTTGTAATTTGGATCCATCCTTGAAATAATTAAGTACCTTCTTGTTGCATGTAAAAAAACTTTACAATCTTTTTTGTTAATCACATACTGTAGAAATTCTATTCCAGATCCAAATGATTTTTGTCACTCGTTCTCGTTAGTTTCAAAATTTATCTGAAAGGATATTTTATCTTTTGTACGAGGACCTACACTAAATTTATTTTTTTCTAACAAAGCAACTAATTCACTAAGATATTTTTCTCTTAAAATTCCTATTAGTAAGTACCCAAAATATCTTTCCTTATAAGTATAAGGTAGTATATTACTATTAAAATTTGTTTTAATTTTTTCAAACTTAACTAATCCCTTATGTAACTCAATCTTAGACAGTTTATATTTCATTGCTTTAAGATCTTCATCTACCTGCAAGGTTTTAAAATGAAAAGTAATAAAATCAGGTTCTTCTAGTTGGTAACCTTCTAGTTGGTAACGATCAATTAATAATTCTAACATTTCCCTATAGTGTTCAAACAAATTTCTATAATTATTTAAATCCTGAGTTTCAGGAACAACCACACCAACCTGTTTTCCTAGCATATAATGGATACCTTCTTGATATGAGGTATATTGAAAAATAATAGAATTGATAGATCTAACCTGTAAATTTAAAAACAATATATTAAGAAAATTTATTTGAAAAATTTCTAAAAAAGAAACCGTAACTTTTGTAAATACAGTACTAATATTTTGTATTGATCCTTCTGTAGTTCTAGTTTTAGTCATAGTCAGTGAATTATTATAATTAGAAATATTAAAACTTTTATTTGTATTTTTATTTGTATTTGTAATAGATTTATTTGTTATTGTTTTTATTGAATTGAATAGAGACAATTGTCTAAGACCAATCAAAGAGGGTAACTCGACAAACTTTATTCATCCTTTGATTAGTATTCTTAATTAGACTGAATAGTGTGTGCAGGGTTTTTCTTCCTCCATTGACACCTCGTCAATTTCTTAGTGGTTTGATAAGCATCATGTTTTAACTCTCCCACTCCAAAAATTCTAGTTTAACTTTATGTTGAGACTATTTCATTTGCTAACTAGATACTAAAAATCGGAAGTCTAATTTTTGTCTTATATCGACGTTTGATGGTATAGATAAAGGTCTCAGTTAATGGAAAAACAATGGATGATTCACAGAACAAATATTAACGGGAGGTATTAACACCCACATAATTTTGTTTGATGGTTCGAAATCAATACTGTCTAATCTATCCAAAGCCTATAACCATTAACGCGTATTCAAATAGGTAAAGGGAAAGATAACTTAACTTATATCAAATTAAATTAAATTAAATTAAATTAAATTAAATTAAATTAAATTATCTAAAATTCATGTTAAAATTGTATGTAATGCAAACTCGAAAGCGGAAAATGGCATATTCCTCAATACATAGTTGTCATATAGTAAAAATATTAATTTTATTTTTGTCATCAAGATATTTTTGTCATCAAGATTAATAGATTAATAAACTAATTTTGTAATATATTTTAAAAATTTTAAATCTTTATTCAACACTTAAGCTAAATAATTTGTAATATTCAGTATAATTTAAGTGTAATTTAAAACTTATCTGCTACCAAAATACAAAATTGGCATATTTCTCCAGGGTACAATTTCTAATAATTTGCTCTAAAGAATTAATCTTCATAAAGATCTTTAAATTTAAGTAAAATATATTTAACAAATTATGCACTTATTTTTATTCTAGGAACACTTCTCCATTTTTAGAATTTGTATAGTTCTATTTTTTAAGTGTGCTATACTTTGTGTGTTATATTTATTGAGGGTTGAAACCCTTTATGTAATCGAGATTATCCTTGTATTTATCTAACCCTACTCTAAATTACCTACTCGATGTAAATTAAACATTGGAGGTTATGAAACAAATGCTTTAACAAAATTTGTTATCTGTTCTCGCTAAATCTTCGGTTTTCTTGTAACGAGATGGATTGCATACAGTGTTTTAAATTTTTGCTCCACTGTTTTACCTTAGTCAGTTTACTTCTGAACCTTATATTTTCACCATGACTTATTGATGTTAATGTTTACTATCCATCAATATTTCCTCTATCAAACGTCTTCAAGCTTTTTATTCAACGGTACTTCTAAAACTCTCTTGTTATCAAAGTGCAATCTAAACATTTGGTCTTTGTATACCATCGTAACATGTCCACCTCTCTTGTTTATATCTTTTGCAGATATGATTCTACTTTTGATGAACTCTGTTTGTTGTTTGTTATCTGTGATATGTGCTGCGCTCAGCGCACTGCACTGTGCTGCGGTCAGCGCACTGCACTGTGTTTTGTTTTTTCTGACTTAAATGTTTCTGTGAATATCTTTAGCATATCACTTTTATTAGGGTAAATATTGTGTTGGAAACCTTAGTAGCTATAAATTTTTATTAAAAACCTAACTGATCTCTTGTACTTCAAGCAAGTATTCCTTTTCCTTCATTATTAAAACTCTAACCGGTGCACTCAGATGAAATAATATTTCTAATCTTTTAATTCACTTAACAAATTATTTGATGAAAATCTGTTCTCTAAATCATCTAGGTCCGTGATAAAACCATCAGTAGTAAAAGAGACTACTAACCCCTCCTAAATGGTTAATTGCATCTAAACTTTCTCCTATAACACTTCTAACAATACTTCTAACAAAGGCTGTGGTTCAAGAGGCTATCAAGGGATTAGATAAATCATCTCCATTTAATCTTTGAGTTTTTTTGTTTGTTATATGTTCCTATGTTATCCTATGTTATCCTATGTTATCCTATGTTATCCTATGTTATCCTATGTTATCCTATGTTATCCTATGTTATCCTATGTTATCCTATGTTATATGTAATATTTGTTTAATATAAAAAATTTCTTATTACCCATCCCTCTACTACTGAATCGTAAATACTATTAGCTATTTCCTTATACATTAAATTGTTAATTGTTCCTTTAGGAAATTATCTTCTCTTCTCTTGCACCAATTTTATTATAGCCTCAAATGGTTTTATTTCACTTGAATCTTCTAACTTTCTAAATGGTATTAAATGTATATTATTAATGTTTAAGTTACATCCTGGAGACTTTGCTAAGAGGTATTTCAGAACCGTTTAAGACATCTCTGCCCTTTAAAGGAAATATTGTACAATATTAATCAACACAACAAGGAAATGAGTGTCATAAACATAACAAGGAATGGATATTCAACTACAGAACAAGGAATTGAGGGGGTATATTTACTCTCTGGAAATTAAAAATCCGCTTGTATTATTATATAATTGTATAAAATTTAATAAAAGGATAATTTATTTAATTCACTTACTGTTATTCGTTTGTACTTGTCATAATCGGGGTGTCCTGCCATAGCCCTAACAGTGCTAGATGCAGTCGTTAAATCATAATCATCTCATTTCGTCATTCGATCTATTCCATACAGAAAGCATTCGTTCCGTCCTCCCTTATAATTTGCTATGTAATAAGGTAACAAAATCCGATAAATTTTATAGCATTTAACCCTTTCGGAGTTATCGTAGATGTTACATCTCCAAGAGAATAGGTTTGTGAAATTTAATAATTGATAACCTGTATAATTTTTCTCTTTTCAAATTTGCTTCACATATTTTCGTCCTATAGATGAAAGAGATAAAGGAACACCTATACCTCCTACACCTAAATTGAAGTCCTCCATTCATAATGAGTGGATAAGAGAAATTAAAGCATCTCTTAAAGCGTATTCAATAAATTTTTCTCGATCCTCTCTTAAAAAATTTGCATATCATTTATATACTCCTTACTAAATTTGACCTTATGAAAGCTTCCCCATATAATTTCCCGATTTGATTTCATTTTTTTTTAATTCTTTCCCGATTTGATTTAAATTTTTAATTCTTTCCCGATTTGATTTAAATTTTTAATTCCTCCAGCCGCTAATAACAGATTGTCTCGGATGTGAATATTCTTATCACAATATTTTCAAGGATCCCTCAATGTTACAAAACTTCCATTAACAATACTCAATTCCTCTTTGATCTTATAAAATTCACTCAGCATACTTAGATCTGCAGGAGTTAAGTGGGCAAGGAAATAGTAATTCGTTGTTATAGTTAATAGTTAAACGAACATTATGATTAGTTTGGAATAAGTCAGTTAAAAACCCCGAGCTAATTTTTCTCAGGTTTTGTTATCGAAGGTCTCTCAAGTGTAATGTAAGGTAATAGTTTATCACTTTCACTAGCTAGATCAGCTAATTCTGAATAGTCTTTAAATTTATAAAAGATTTGTTCTATTAACTTTTCTTGTCCATTGTAATAGTTAAATTTATTGAACAAATTGTAATAGTTAAATTTATTGAACAAATTGTTTTGATTTAGTTTATAATCATTATAACACTTTCCTAGTTGAAAGGATTGGAAATCTAGAAGATATTTGGACTAATTATTTTAAAATTATACTCTCGGTTAAATTAATGTATGGTGGAATCATAGACCGTGGTAAACTAAATAAGGTGTAATCTTCACCATCATAGTGGCTGATACCCCCTGAGATTGTGGTTTTTAACTTTAATTCAAGACTAAAATAGACTCTTAGTTGTTACCTTGTTTTTTTAAGTTTGTTTTAACTGTTTAATATGTTGTAGGCATAACTGTATACTCTCCTCAACCTTCGAAAGAATTAGTAAAGTAGAATTAAGTGTTCTTTAAAGACTGGATGGTACTCGCTTAACAGACGGATTCGAAAGATTATGACTAGGCTAGCTTGGATACAGTAATTAGGTGGTCACCTTTATCGATTATCTTGCGGATCTCAGGTTTTAGATCTTGTTTGTGTAGCTATTTTAGGTTTGAGGGTCGATTTTTCTTATAGAGTTCACTCAAATTATTCGCTTTACTTCCTAGCGAGATCAATTGTTCTCTTGTTATTATATAATATAGTAATAGAGTTTGTTATTATAGTAATAGTGTGGTGTGGTTGTTATTTTTATTTTTATTTTTATTTGTATTTTTATTTTGATTTGTAATTTTTTATTGTATTGTATTTTATTGTATTGTATTTGAGGGGTTAGAATAGAGACAATTATCAAAGACCATTAAAATTGGTAACTTTCTTTAACTGCTTCAAAGGGAGTACTATTACGTCTGGACCAAAAATGTGATGAAAATAGGGATTCATTCTCGGGGAGCGTTTGCAATGTAGGGAAAGTATTGTATTATTTATTTCTTAGTTAAATTAGGTGGAGCGAATTAGTGAGCACCTATTACCTACTCCCCTTATTCTAGTCTGTCACCCATTACTAGATAGGAAAATTTACTTTTATTTATTTATTTCATTTATTATTTCTCATATGGTTTTATCCTCTGGGCTAACAAATCTCTTTGAAAAATCCCTATTTTTATATAAAGTCTATCCAAATAGTATAAACTACCCCTTCCGCTGGTGATAGTAACACGGTGTCTCTAACCTATTTGTTAGTGTTTTAAACACTTAAAGGTTTACCAAGTCACCAAAGATTTGTTCACGATACTAAGATCGGATTTTAGGTTTTCACAGTCATCTAATATTGAAATATCCGCTGTTGAGTAATGAGAACAATATGTAATTGTTTCTAACCAAACTAATCTCTGTTATTGGTTATTGCACTTTTAAGGGAGAGGTTATACTACTGGGTCTTAGATTTTAATTCTCATATCCTTTAAATAGGTTTTCTACACTAAGGTTAAATTATGAGAGTACAATTACAAGTTTTTTTTAATAATTCCAAAAATAGGTGAATCAGCTTATGAGTTTGATAACTACACTAACTCACTATAATTATACCATTTTTAAGGGTAAGGCGAAAACTATTTTATCTTTTCTAGTGTCCTCAAAGTAAGACACCCCTCTACTTCCATTAAAGCTGAAATAATACTAAAATTAAATTGATCGTGAGATAAAAAATAACATATTAACATATTAACATATTAACATATAACAAACAAGGATAAAACCAAGGATAAAATATTCAATAATAAATATCAATGGATCAATATCAATATCAATGATAAATGATAAAAAATAATCTTTCTCAGTTTATCGACACAAAATTTTAAACTCTCATTTATTAAGCCTAGTTAGTTTAATTCCTTTGAAGTGTTTTGAATAATCTTCTTAGTCTTCTGTTTTTCTCCTCCTCCTCCCAGTCGTCCTTTTTTGGTTTAAAGTAAGCGGTTGTTCTCATAAGTTAGAGGGTGTACTAAGCAATATTTTAGTGGGGATTAATATAGAGGTAAACAAAAAATTGTTTGTACTGCAATTTGAACAGAGAGTAATTTATTTTAATTTAAATTAAAAACTTTTTAGGGTCTTTTAACTCTACTCAGTATCTAAACCTGTGTAAGTATTTTCCCTTATTGTGATACCCCTTTTCTTATCTTGTAATCGTAAAAAAGGATCCAATCTTGATAATAAAGAAAATTTTAAATTGTTTAGATCATTAAACAACAAGATAAAATAAATTAATAAATATAATATTGAATCATAGAGTGTAAGTATTATCACTGACACCTAACACCTATGTATTATTGTAACCTAACTTAATAAAATGAGATTCGATTTAATTTATAAAAAGAATCCTGAAACGAAATAGATTAAATATACCCTCTCTTATTTACAGCATTCAGTCATTCGATAACATCTCTATAAATCTTTAAGAATTCGTACAGAGTATAATATCTATCCGTTAGGCTTAAATTTCCGTTTATAAATCGTAACTAAATCGTAATCAAATATTAAACCAAACAGTTTTAATTGATTAGGCACTAGAGAGTCATTAGCTAGGAGAGCTTCTATAAAGAAAGTATTAGGTAAAAATTGTTGTTTTTGTTTGTTTTTATTGATCATTGAAATTGATCCATTGGTTTTTGTTTATTGATCCTTGTTTTGTTTTTTTTGTTTGAAAAATCTAACTTTTCTTCATTTTTTACTCTTGCCTTTCATTTTTACTCTTGCCTTTCATTTTTTTCTCCATCTTTTTCTTTCTAGTTGTTAAGTAGTTCCTTTAATTTAAGGGGTTTGCATATTTATTTCTGGTACTTAAATCAAAATTAAATTAGAAAATGGTATGGTGAAGATGTTAGAAAAATCTCGGGTAAACTAAAGGGGTTTTAACTATTTAAAATAAATGTGATTCAAATAAATAATATTGTTTTCAAAAATAATAAAGTCCACGAACCTTAACAATGTCAAAAAGTGAAGCAAGGATTATACAACTAGGACATATAAACAAGAACCATTCATAAAAGATATCATCGAGTCCAGAATCCTCTTTTTTTACATCTACTCATTATTCTAGTTTTAGTTATTGTTCAACTTCTTGTTCTTGTTAAACTACTAGTTCTTGGCAGGGAGGTAGAGGTTATTTTTATTTTTCTGCTTGGTGAGGATGGATATATTCCTGGTGAGTAGTGAGATACTCCGAATCAATCTTACTTACCTTATTCCTTACCTTCTTCCTTATCTACATCTAAAACTTAATCCCCTTAAATTTAATCACCTTCACTGGCACTCAATGGACCAAATTTACCTTATGGAAGTAGGTCATGTGGAGGATAAGACACATAGGCTTCACTTTCATTTTAATTTTTAACTTCATCTACACCTGCACTTTTCATTTTAAGCAGTGGTGTGTATGGAGGAATATAATTCCAATAAAAATCTAACTAAGCAAAAAGGGATTTGTATTGTCCAAATAAAATAATATTTTCTTAAGTCTTTTAATTCAAATTAATTTTTATTCTAAAAATAGCATATAGGTATTACCACAAACTACACCTTATTCGTTCCCCCCCCCAATATTAATCTTAAACATAGTCATTAGAAATAGGAACATGGACAGAACCAAATAAAAATACACTAGAAAAGGTAATAGCAATAGAAATAGAAATAGCAAGGGCTAAAGAATCGAACAGTTGAGTCAATCTTTGTTATTTAAATAAGGGAATCATTACTTAATTCTATGTCACGACTAAACCAAATAGAAATTCCCCAACCCTCATCAATTTAACACAAGTGAGCAGTTGAAGAGGTAACCCACCATATAAAACCCTATTACCAGAATACATTAGGTATTATATTGCACCCACTAATAATTAAGTAAAGTCAAAGAAATCGTTAATCATTAATAGTATCTATAATTATATTTTTATATAGGATCGTCCTATTGTTAAGATTAAAGAAGAATAAAATTAAGTAGTAATTGCTAAAATGAAGTCAAAACCAAAACATTCCTATATTTTTTAAATACTTCATAGAGAGTGTAATCCTTATCTACTAAAGAGAATTTTCTTATTCTAGTTCTAATAAAATATTAAACCAAATAGATTTATTTATTTTGCTTATTGTTCTCTAGAACTAGTCCCTTGCTTGTGAGTTGGTTGGTCTTTTACCTACCTAGGAAAAAACAAAAACAAAACTTAATTTATTTTTATTATTATTTTAATTTAATTTGAACCTTTGTTTATTGTTCTCTAGAACTAGTCCCTTGCTTGTGAGTTGGTTGGTCTTTTACTACCTAGGTAAAACTTAATTTGCAAATCTTTTGATTCTTATAAAAATAATAAATTTGCCTCTTGCCCCCACCTTTGTTGTAGCTTAAGCTGTATTCTTATTTGAACATTTTCTTAGCTCCGTTGGCTTTAGCCTACTCCGTTGGCTTTACCCTACTCCGTTGGCTTTACCCTACTCAGCGTCCTAGGCCAAAGGCCTACTACCACCTTTGCTTTAGCTTAAGGTTTTATTATGATTTGAACATCTGCTTTGCATATGCAAAAGTCAAAATAAGACAACAGTGCAGATAAAATGCCTTTTGCCCTCCTATGCTAGCACCCATAGGCAATAGTTATAGGACCCCCCTAGTTAACATCGTTACTAAGCAAGAGACAGAGCAAGGTATCAGTTACGCAGTTACCAGTGAACAGTCAAAATAAGAAAAATGCACAAGGGTAGGCTATATTGGTTGTATAGATGGGGAGCTTCCATAAAGAAACCTTAGGTAAACTCTAATTTTTGTCACTATCTCTTTTTAAAAGTTATTAAAAGGGGTTATACAGTTATAAGCAAGAGAAATAAAAGAAGTTAGAAAAATTTAGGGTTAAGTCCAGGGTTCAGGTCAACATATAAAGGTACTTAAAGGGCATAAAATAAATAAAAATAAAGCTTAGTAAATGATCTTAAAAAAAAGGTTTCAATAATTATAAATATTAATATAAACAAAATTAAAACTGCTTGTTACTATTTAAGATAGGCATAGGCCTAATTAATCAATTACAGCTAGGGATTTTTATAATATTCAATGTATTAATAGAAAGAGAAAGAGATAGAGACAGAGATAGATATCTATCAGGGCTAGAATATATCTCAATAATTTGAACCTGAATCTGTTGCATCATCCATTTGTTCTTGTTCTTGTTCTTGTTCTTGTTCTTGTTCTTGTACTTGTTCTTGTGTTTGTTCTTGTTCTTGTTCTTGTGTTTGTTCTCGTTCTGGGAAAGGACTAAGAGTTTTTTCACCTGACTGATATTCAGAACCATTTTCAGTTACCACTGCTACACCTTCTCCATTTAAATTTTTTATACACTCTTCTACTGCTTCTGTTGAGGGACCTTGCGGTGGGAGCATGCTAGGGTAGTTGCTAGGGCCTACGGGAATATAGTTTTCAGGTACTGGCTCAAGTTTCGCGTGTGCACGCTTAACTTCCGATCAATCCATATTTGTATTATCTATGTTCTCTGGAGATTGCAAGGGAGCTAGTGTAAGATCAGGGTCTTGTTCATGCGATGGAACGTGCAAGTGAGCTAGAGAAATATCGGGGTTTTGATTTTGCAAGGGAGCCTGAGCTTGAGCTGGTTCTGGAGTAGGCGAAGGAGTGGGAGCTTGAGCAGGTTCTTGTGCTTGCTGGGGAGCTTGAGCAGGTGCTTGTGTTTGCAGGGGAGCAGTCGTTGGATCGGGTCACAGACTAGCTACAAATGCATCAGTTTGCACATCTTTTTCAGTCCAGGTGTAATTCTCCTCATTAATCTCTGAATCTGTGTCACTTTCAGAAGGTGCGTCAGATCTATTTACATCACTAGGTTTGTAGTAAACAACATTAGCAAGGTGAAAAGAGTTACAATTTTTCGTCAATCTTTTTGATTTAAATACCGCTGGCGTATTGGATATATAGTGAATTAAAACAATAAATGATTCCCCTATCTCTTCAGTATAAACAGCGGAAATTTCATGAAAGTGACCCGCGGATTCGTAAACACATATATTTGATATAATATTATAAGCGTACCACAGATAATCTATTGCAACCCCATCTAGAAATAATTGAAAGTAATTGTTGAACATATCTCTTATGATATTTTTTGGTTTTCTTATGTTTGTTTTTAAAGAAAATATTTCTACTGAATAATTTATTTTCATCTCTTTCTGTGTTTCTTTGATTAAAGTTAAGTTCAGTGTTTTCAAACGTGTTTTAAAACCAAACAAAAACTACGGCACTGGGAACTACAACACTGGAAAATTTTAGTCAGTTATGTGGCTATTTTTGAGCCACATTATAAAATGAAATAATAAATGTTACTATAGTTAATACCTTAAGCCCTAGTCCTTATAGGTCATAACTATAGAGATAATAATAAATTTATCTTTGTCATGCCACTTTAATCCCTATTTTTTAAATTTGTCAACAGGCTTTAACTCAGGATCTTCTAGGCTTTCGAATGACTAATCCAGTAATCTGCTTCGGATTTAAACAAAAATATGTTTAAGTTCTAGTTTCTTTTTTGTTTGTTTTTTTTTTGAACAGATAATTTTGTTGTTTTTTATTTTTTGTTTGATCTCTATAAAAGTTATTTTAAATTTAGGTTCTGTAGGTACTCTCCCGTAAAGAGAAGCTAAGAAAAGGGCCCAAATAAGCAGTTTTTAGATCTATTAAGGTAACAGAAACATTGAATGTACGGAGTCCTACTCCTATCAATTGGTATTTCTTATCAGCCCTCCTCTAATTTATTCCTTTACTCCCACCATCTGGAGGGTTTTACTGAGGTATATAGATCCAATCTAAAAATTATCAGCAAAGGGGATTTATAAATCAAAATAAAAATATTTTTTGTTTTTTCTGTTTCTGTTCGTTAAATTTAATGTATTTTATTTAATAGAGTAAATATATCTTTTTGTCAAGCAGGAAGGAATTACTAAAATTAACACACCATAAAGGAGCCCGGGGAAGAATTACAAACCCCACACCTTTTGTAGCTGTGTATTCTTAGTTTTGGATTATTTTTCTTCCCTTGCTTTCATTTTAACACTTTCCTCTTGCCTCCCCCTTTGCTTAAGGAACAAGCAGCCTAGGCAACTGATGCGGCTAGAGTTTGTATTCTTATAAAAAATCAGAACAACAGTGCATTTCTTTTTTATTCTTATTTGACTAAAAATAAGAATAAAAGTGCATATCCAATGTTCAAATAATAACAAAAAAACAAAACAGCCACAACCACAGCCACAGCATTGGTGTTTAAGATCAAATTTAAAATATAGCCACTTTTTTCCTATTTTATTCAAATAAGTATCAAAACCTAAAGTTAACAAACAAGGTATGGTTTTTTGTCTTTAAGCGTTTTGAGCGGGAGGACTAGTCGCGAGATAACGACCTTTTTTTAGTGGTATCCTGAATTATAACCCAGAAGGCCCATGAGGCCCGAGAGGCTTAATTTATAATAGCGATTTTACTTTTAACAGCTGCTTAGTGTTTTAAATGGAAAACAAATAAACAAACAAAATATATATATAACCGGAGTAAATTAAAATTTAAACTAAAAATAACTAAATAATCTACGATTAAATAAGATTAAATTTATGGATTATGTTTATGTTTATGTTTATGTTTATGATTATGATTGTATTGGCAACATTTTAAACGCATGGAATGGTATAGGGCTAGCTAAAGTCCATTCTAAAGTATTTATAGGGTGATTTTCTTCTTTATATTCTGTTACACTCGTAAAATAAGGAATAACAGACCAAGGATTATTAGAACTA
>Ga0307509_10002022_pt1 | contig 33503 bp, 37 predicted proteins | sample 10_EM_MG_FD_202245 | JGI IMG/M metagenome (GOLD analysis project Ga0307509, IMG submission 202245) | Populus trichocarpa ectomycorrhiza microbial communities from riparian zone in the Pacific Northwest, United States - 10_EM | ecosystem: Host-associated > Plants > Roots > Unclassified | place...
AGTTCGATCCGGGGGTCGAGATGACTGAACCGAACGGTCAATGGAAAGGATAGAAGATCCAACGGCGCATCGGTTTGAATGAACGGGAATCGCTATTCATCTGATTGTGACTCTCGAGTGAGGTTGGTCGGAAGAGGTCGTGGATGCAGGTCAATCGATTACAACTACATCCTGGGCCAAATCGATATTTACTCACGTATGAGGTCTGAGATTTACCAAACCAGGGCAGATAAACCCTGGTTGCAAAGGGGTATAGCGAATGGGCCTAGACTCTTGAGGAATACGCGACCACTTCCTCCCCAAAGCTTCTCAACTTCATAACGCCAAATCTTCTGAACCCCCGCATGAAGCACATTCCGGTATCGTCCCTCCTGGGAGTCCATCCCCGCTGCGTCACAAAATCAAAGGAGGCCGTGACTCCTCCTGTCGATTGTTGTACAAGGCGACACAGCTGGTCGTCAACGGGCCCCCACCCGGCCAGGTTCACGGCGAGGTCCAAGTCTTGATCAAGCGTCGCCCGGGTGAAGACGAAAGAGATTTCTGAGAGCTTTGGGGCGGATGCGATGGCGGACAATACCAAGGCCACATAATCTCGTGGCGTCACCAATGCGGCGAGGGTGAAGCGAATGGTTTGAAGCTCGGGGTAACGTCGCGAGGGGAGGGGAGGGCCGCGCTCGCATAGGCGGGGCACATCATCTGTTTTTCTCTATTTAGGATGGGCAGCGACTGAGAGGGATAAAAATTAAACGCTACCTCTGATTTCCAGAGTCGTGATTGTCGGTGCACAAGCGCGCACGAGCGGGTGAATTTTCCAAATATCCGCGGTATCGCAGAAATGAAGCGTCCGAAATTTAATCGGCAGCTCCAGGAGGAAGGGGACACACGTGTCGTGGGCATCAAACCCAACCAGGCTCAACTTACCCTGTGTCCGAGGACAGGCAGGGATGTCATCTGGGGGAGGTTGGGGCAGGTTCAAACCCACGATCGAAAGGTTGTCGAGGTTTGGGAAGGATGAAAGGATGGGGTAAAACTCCTGACGGTCAATAACCACCCAGTTTAAAGAGAGGGACAGGAGGGCATTTCCGAAGTTCCGCTTGAGCACCGCTACATCACTGTCGAGACGTAACCGAGCGTCGGCGATAATGAGGGAGTTGAGGCGAGGGAGGACCAGGTCGACATCGCGGAAGTGCTCTGCCCACGCCTGGACAGCGGTAAAGCCCAAGGTGAGAGTGTGAATGTGTTCCGCGAATATTGGCCCCCTGGTCAACAGGTTTTTACGCGGTGAGTCGAGTTGCTGCTGGTTGATGAACGACAAGTACCCGCCCCCACATATCCTCCAGTGAGACCGTCCCACCCAACGGCGTCCGACAAGCGAACAGGCCCTGAGATCAGGATAGCCAACGTGGTCGATGATTTGGTCGATGAGTTCTTGGGGGAGCTTTTCCATCAGGTCGAAAAGATGGATGTGTACGTTGGTAAGAACGTTGAAAATCTGTCAGCTGTGTTTGGTAGAAAAATGTTCCCGCGATCCACATCCGGCCCGAGGGTAGCGCGGAACGGAGCCTTTCGTTTGGCCTCGAGCGAAGGTGGGAACCAGGATGATGCACTAGATTCTAGAGAGAAAACAAAGAAGAATACGGCTCTGGAGCTACGGTTGCCTACATGACGATACATCCACCACGATTATCCAACTGATGCTGCATCTCGTTCATTCGCTTTTCCGCCGCTTCTTTCTCGGCGCGATAGTGCGACGCCATACCTTCCGAATCCATCTTCGTCTTCTTCACCTGTTCCCGGAGCTTACGCATCTCGTCTTCCAGCTCTTTCCTGGTCTCCTCGTCCTTCTCATTGAACGCTTTCATCATGTCCTCCTGTATAGCCTTCATCTCGACCTGGTGACGTCTCATTTGCTCGTTGAGCTCCTTGTTGACGGCCTCACCAGCGGCGGTATCGATGATGTTCTTGCCTTCGTCAACAAGCTCGCGCTGGATTTGGAGGGTGATGGGTCGGTTCTCCATGATGCGTCGAACGATATCGTGTGCGGACTTGGTGGTGTTGTGGTGGCGGGCAAGTTGTGCGCCCTTGTCAAGGACCGGTTTGAAGAAGTTTGTGGTGAGTTCCCTCTCGCGAGTTTCTCCGACATCCTCTGTGACCTCTCCCCACATATTGGTAACGAGGATGACGTTCTTGAGTGATGAATCTCCACAAAGTTCGCGGAACATCTTAAAGTTGCGCCCAGAGATCCCGGTGAACCGCTTGTCGGAAATGCGGTGGATGTAAATGACTCCCGCCAGCTTGGAGCCGCTCTGATATCTAGCCAAGTGTTAATTCGAATAGGGTTGACAGTGAATAACACTACCCACGTTGTCTCGAGGAATGCCGCAATTAATTTCAAGATGTCGGTATCGCTCTTGTTGGTATCGTCGAAGCCAGGCGTGTCAATAAGGATCACTGGTCGTCCGTCCAGGGTGAACTTATCCGCCAGTTGAACCTCGGCGGTGCAGGATTCCAAGTTCATCCCGACCCGAAGGTTGGACTGACTGGCCATGTTGATAAACTACACTGCAGGTCAGTTTACGGATAAGCCAGAAGTTCTCCACCCCTACAGAGGTTTTCCCGCTCCCGGTTGCACCCATGACCCTGTATCGACGTTCAGTCCTGGGTTCAGGTAAGTGCACTCATCACGCACGCGATACCGACGGTCGGGACAGGTTGCTGTTGTGGCACCGGCTCCGTGGGAAGGGCCCTACGCAAAGGATAACAGATCAATGAACCTCCCCGGGAGGTGACACCGAGGTTCTACCTACCTAGAAGGGTAAGACGGGCTTGACGGTAGCGGTGAGCATCAAACCGAAATTTACCACGAGGGGATACATACGGAGTCGGGTCATCGGAGTACATGCGGCAGACGATGGGATTTGGGGCGGCAACAGGAGGGTGTGTGAAAGCTCAAAGACGAAGAAGAGACTACGGCTTGACTCCCTCCCGGCTTCAATCCCCTTTTATTCGCGTCGCATACCGGATGTGGTGCACACGATGCATCCGATGAACGTTGAACGTCTAACCCCCATCGCTGACACACACAGGTCGATTTGATCCTCGGTGCAACAGGATGGGTAAACGTCAGAGATGACAACAAGGAAGGAAGGACGTTTGTGTGGCCGTCCTAGGAAAACTGTGGCGGTATAGGTTCGTTTTGATAATTTCCACTAAAGGGTTCAATCACCATGCAGATTGTTCCGCGACTTAATGTCCTTGTTACGCACTAGGAGCGTTCGTGTGGCCTAGACCCAGCGCCCCAGCGGGGAAGGGGCGCGGTACATCGGAAGTGGGGGTGTGGCGAACAACCAACAGGGAGTTGCAAATGCCGAAATCCCACACTGACAACCGAGGCAACCTGGGCGTTCCTCGGACGTCCGAACAGTTGCGGCGATAATCGCGTTCTGCTTGCGTTCTGCACACCTCGTGAAAGGTCAATGTGAGTTGGTCTGATCGAGCTGCCCAAGCGCCCGGCGTAGCCTCCAGCCACCCCCCCCACAGATCGGATTTGGACCGCCTGTTCACTGACAGCTGACTTAGCGGAAGTCTCGGGTAACACCGAACGAAAGTGAGAACCAAGGTAGAGTGCTAAATTCCAGGGAGGAAACAAAGGAGAAAACAGCCCCGACAGTACATTTGTCTACATAATGAGGCATCCACCTCCCCCACGTCGAGGGCGGTTATCCCACTGATGCTGCAGCTGGTTGATTCGCTGCTGCATCGCCTCCCTATCCGAAGCAGAGGCATTCGCGCTCTCCTGAAGCCGACTGTTGAGATCGTCCATCTGTTTTCGGTACGCAGCCTCGGTTTGTTCCCTCTCCAGACGAGCTTGCTCCTGCATCTGCCTCATCGTCTCTTCCATCCTCTTCTTCTCCTCACCATAGTTCGATGCCATACCCTCTGAATCCGCCCTCATCTTGTTCATCTGTTCCTGGAGCTTCCGCGTCTCTTCTTCCATCTCTTGCCTCGTCTCTTCGTCCTTCTCTTTCAGCGCTTTCATCATCTCCTCCTGGACGGCCTTCAACTCGACCTGGTGGCGTCTGATCTGCTCGTTGAGCTCCTTGTTGACGGCCTCACCAGCGGCGGTGTCGATAATGTTCTTGCCTTCGTCGACGAGCTCACGCTGGATTTGGAGAGTGATGGGTCGGTTCCTCATGATACATCGAATTATATCGTGTGCGGACTTGGTAGTGTTGTGGTGGCGGGCAAGTTGCGCACCCTTGTCGAGGACAGGTTTGAAGAAGTTTGTGGTGAGTTCCCTCTCGCGAGCTTCTCCGACATCTTCTGGGACCTCTCCCCACATGTTGGTAACGAGGATGACGTTCTTGAGCGATGAATCTCCACAAAGTTCACGGAACATCTTGAAGTTGCGCCCAGCGATCCCGGTGAACCGCTTGTCGGAAATGCGGTGGATGTAAATGACTCCCGCCAGTTTGGAGCCGTTCTCGTATCTAGCTAAGTGTTAAATCGAATAGGATCGGCAGTGAATAACGCTACCCACGTTGTCGCCAGGAAGGCCGCGATCAATTTCAAGATATCGGTGTCACTCTTGTTCGTGTCATCGAACCCGGGTGTGTCAATGAGGATCACCGGCCGTCTATCGAGGGTGAATTCATCCGCTAGCTGAACTTCGGCGGTACAAGATTCCAAGCTAACCCCGATCCGAAGGTTGGAGCCGCTAGCCATGTTGATGAACTAAAACACGGGTCAGCTTACGGACAAGGCGGCGGTTCACCATTCCTACCGAAGTCTTCCCGCTTCCTGTAGCTCCCATGACACTGCGTTGGTGCTCAGTCCTAAGTTCGGCTCAGTATTCTTATGACGCACGCAATGGTGATTGGTGGGACAGGTGGTTGTTGCTGCATCGGGTTGGTCGAAACCCTATGGGCCCTACGCAAAGGGCAGTAACGGATCACTGAATCTTCTCTGGAGAAGATACCGGGACCCCAGCCTACCTAGAGGGATGAGATGGGCTAGACGATCGCAGTGAGCATCGAAACAAACTCCATCGCGAGGGGCACGTACGGAGCGGGGTTGCTGGAGTACATTTGTCGGGGGTGGGACTTGGGGCGATAACGGGAGGGTATGGGAGCTCAAAGCGAGGAGGAGACCACCGCTCAACCCCCCTCCCTCTAATCGGCTTTTATTCGCGTCGAGCCCTGGGCGTGGCGTACGCGAGGCATCTGGAGGGCTTCGTCCATATCTCCTCGCCGCTGACGCACAAGTCACTTTGATCTTCGGCACGACAAAAAGAGAAACCCCAGAGATGGCGATAAGCAAGGAAGCTCGTTTGTGTGGCGTCTTAGTAAGAAGACTGGCGTGACGGCAGATATGAATTCGATGGGATAATTTCCGTTCCAACGGCACGTCGTCCTTAGGTGATTGTTCGGTGACCCAACATGCACTTGGAGTATCTGTATGGCCTAGATCCAGCGTTCCAGGGGGGGAGGGGACGCGGTGTGTCGGAAGTTTGGATGAGGCGAGCAACTGACGCCGAAACCCACCAGGCGGCCGAGACACGACGTTGACAAAATCCAAAGAGAACAATAAGATCGCGCCCGAGTTTCTAACCACTACCACCGATATGCCTGCCTATAGCACAAATCACCCACACGGCTGCGGCGATAATCGCGCCCTGCATAAACCCACGAAGGGTCAACGTGGGTTGGTCCGAGTCTTCCCTGCTCATCATCTCCAGCTCTTGCCGTAACCTCGAAAGCTCCTGCTCAAGCTCCTGTCGAGTTTCTCCATCATCTGCCTCCGTCCGGTCCAACACCTCCTGGAGTTCCTGGAGCTGTTCCTGGTGTTTTTGAACCCGCTCATCGAGCTCCCTCCGAAGTTCCTTTCCAGCTGCTGTCTCCTCGATCATTTTCCCCTGTTGGACAATCTCTTTTTGAATTTGAAGGGTGACCTGCTGCTTATCCAAGATAGCCCGGATGATGCTATGGGCGGACTCTGCGGTGTCATCGTGAGCGAGGAGCTGCGCTCCGTTATCGAGAGCATGCTTGAAGAAACTGTTGGCTAGCTCTCGTTTCCGGGCTTCGCCAACTTCTGGGGTGACCTTCCCCCACATGCTAGTCACGATAACGAGGTTGCGAAGCGCACGATCTCCACACATCGCCAGGAGAGTTTTGAAACTCTTGGCGGCAGTGCCTGTGAACCTCACGTCCGAGATTCGATGCACGTAGATGATTCCGATAAGACCTCCCCCATGTCCGTGCCTGGGGGTGGGGATTTAGGGTCTATAACTTTCACACTTTTGTATACGGCTAGCTCACCGTGTAGCCATCCACTGTGCGATGGAGTTCAAGATGTCCATATCGCTCTTGAAGGTGTCGTGGAATCCAGGTGTGTCGACCAATACAACTGGACGATCGTCCAGCGTAAATTGTTTGGAAACCTGGACTTCCTCCGTACAAGACTTGAGATTGGTCCCGACGTCGAGTTTGGACCCGCTTGCTAGGTTGATGAACTGGACTGGTTGAGGTCGGGCGGATAAACCGGGTATTTGGTGTACTCACAGACGTTTTCCCACTCCCAGTTGCTCCCATCACACTAGGCGACCTGTTATTATTTCGGTGGTGGGTAGGACTGGGTAAACACCCACAGTATGATGGAGGGTGGTGGTGACACGGGAAAGTCACCTAACCTTGAGAAGTTGGGTTAAGATTCCACATGCCCTCAGGTCGACGATCCGAACAGTACATACACAGGTGGTCCCTCATCGTAACTGTCGACGTCGGGGGTATACATCGAGCAAGCCAGTGGACGATTTGTGGTGAGGTGATGGCGAGCTTGCTGCAATGCGTGCCGACGTCTGTCACGATGCCGGGAACGAAGAACAAGCCGAGCTCGCGTGGTTAGGAGAGGACGCCCACAAGTGATTCCGTGAAAAAACAGGGCAAACTTGTGCACAAAGGGTATCGCGGAACTCGCTGGCCGGTCTCGGGCGTCACGGATTCCACCTTCGGACGATTGAATTCAAAGTCCGGCCTGAGACACAGCTCACCAGCGTGTAGAGAGCGTGGGCCAATAGAGATGGTGAAAGAGATGGTGAAAGAAGCTTAGATATAGGGAACGCGTGGATAGTAGGGGGGCTGCTGATCCCATCGCGCTGGGGTCCCATCCTATTTCGTCCCATCGGCGTTTCCCACTTATCTGGGCCAATTAATCCACAACCACAGTGGCCGTATCACGGCGACTATAGCTCTGGGCACCGGACAATTCCTTATTGCCTAAGTGCCATAAGAGCATTCCGGTGAACCGAGCTTGATGACCGTCACGCCAGCCGGAGAGTGCCAAATTTGCTTCGTTCTTGATGTGGCCAGGCAAGCGGGGTCGTGGAGTTCGCGTGACCAGGTAACCCATGGAAGAGGTCGTCGATGCATAGGACCAGCGTTGAAAGTGTGTGAAATCGCCATCATCCTTCTGAGTCTGGCGACCAACCTGGAAGTCCTGGGGCACTGAGGAATGAGCTGGTTCAAGTGGGGTGCATTATTACCGTTTAGATTGGATTCGTACTCGTCGTCTATGGAACTAACACAAAATGAAGAGAGATGAAATGGAGCGGGAAAAATAGATGATGTAAGTAAGTGGCAGAAGAGGTTGTGGTCCGTGAGTGCGTAGACATGTAAATTGATAACGGAAGGAATAAAAAACCATTGGAGTACAGCATGGAGTGATGAGCAGGTGGCAAGAATGAGGCAAGGTGGTGAGGGGAGTTGGCTGATGTAGGGATGTCGCGCGGGCAAAGCAATCATAAAAGTGGAGGAGATGGTGGTTTTGGGGAATGGGGGGGAAGCGATGGGGACGGGGCTTGCCTAAGCTCCAATCGTAGTCGTCCGCGACATCCCTTCGTTCGCCTTGGTCAGGTCAGGAGAACTCGCTCCAAGTGTAGCAGCGACCAACTCCGGGGTCAAGGTCACGTCCGTTCCTTCACGGGTGTGTGGTATCCGGTCGGTTTCCAAATCCACCGTCACCAAATTTTTGTCTACCTCCGTGTGATTGGAGTGAGTCTCAGTTTCGCTCTCGTCGTCAGAACCCGACTCCAAGTCAGATGACGACGAGGGGGAGGTGGGGGTACGGATGCGGGTGTCTCGGGTTCCATTAGGGTCGGATTTAGGCGCAGGGGAATCGGTGTCGTCTTCATCACTCAGGTCGGATGACCCATCTGTGACGTTCTCCTGTTCCCTTCCTTCAGCGTGCGAATGATGGCCCTCGTTCATCGAAGCAGCCCTCGGAGTCTTGTTCCCTCCGCCATTAACACCCTCCACCTCCTCCTCGTCCCCACTCCCACCACCCTCCGTACCTTCATCTCCATCAAAAAACTCTTCCGTTTCACTACCGCTCGCGTCCTCCGCCAAATTCGTCGAACTCGGGTTGTTCGACGGGAGTTGGACCGTGATCTCCGGGACTAACCCTATAGTACTCGTCGGTGACGAGGGCCTAGAGTCATCTCCATCTCCGTCATCAAGAGCAGTCCGAAAGCTCTCCACGGTCAAATATGAACCCGCAGCGGAGACAGACCGCGAGGGGAAGCTTCTGTCTCCGTCACTTTGAAGGCTCGTTATCAATTTGGATTTTGATGCGGATTTCGACAAGGGAGGGTGGCCCGCGCCGATGTTCGGAGTGGATTTCTGTTTCGATAACGAGCTCTGCGACGGTGAAGCAAGGACATCGATTCCAAGGTTTGGACTTGATTTCTGTTTCGACAGCGATAGTTGTGAGGGGGGTTCTGTTAATGAGGTGAGATCCGGGGACGGTTCCGCAGATTCAGGAAATGGGGATCCCCCACGGTCCGAACGATCGCCAGTACTGAGTCTTCTTGCGCTCGTAGATCTTAGGCTGGACGCAGATCCCTCGTCATGATTAGGTGAAAGATCACGGAAACTCGGCTGGTGTATCGAATCGAAGTCGGGGGGGAGGTCCTGCCTTGATGATGAAGCGGCGAACGCGATAGCGTCCGGCCCGTACGGGAGACCGAACCTTCCAAACGTCTCTTTGGAAGCAAGGAACTTGACCTGTTCGGATGTGGGTCCGGTACGTGGGTAAGTGAATTCGGTGCGGGTAGCGGTGTGAGTGAGGGGAGGGGAGATCGAGTTGAGGGAGATCAGAGAAGGTGATGTTAGCGGGATGTCATCGTGATTTCTCGATAGCGTTTTGGACAGGACGGTGAACACGGAGCCTGTACTCGAGTTATTGACGCGATCTCGGTGGGTTCGACCCAAACGAGGTCCCCCTGGCGAACCGTGCAAATCCGCAGAAGCTGTGCCACCAGACTGAACCGAGGGCTCGCGAGAATGTGAAGGAGGGATGGTAGAGTTTTGGACGTTCAACGGAGGTGAAAGTGTGATGGGTTCATTAGTGTCGTTGTTCCCTCGATGTGACATGAACCTGCTGAGGAAACCAGATATCCGCCCGGACTGGGAGTTCTGGCGACGGGGAGCGGGTGTAGGCCCCTCTGCGAGGTCGAGGTCGATGGTCTCGTAGGCTGGTGCCTCCCCTCTTCGAACGTCGATTAGCCGAGTCTGACTCTCGTCCGAGCCGTGATGATCGTAGCTGCTCCGACTAAGGTTAGCACTATGTCGTCTCGATTCTGGAGAGTCGGTGCGGGGTGGCAGGAGGGCACGGGTGACGTCAGGAGAGGTACGTTCGGTACCATCGGTGTTGAAGGTCGTGTCGGGGGTGGTGATCATGGAGTTATTTGCACTTTGATGTTCGCCATCGGCCTCTTCGTCCATATCTTCCAGACCGCTGCTCATTTATGATCGAATCGGAGAAACCAAGGAAACGAGAGGGTCTGAAGACACACCGATAAATAACGACTTCGTGGTCTCCAGGTTCTTTCATGTACGCCGGAAGAGATTTGGTTGACACTTGGCTGGGGGTTCTACGGGGTCGCCGTTGTCTTCTGGTGGTCGTGGTCGTGGTCGTGGTCGTGGTCGTGGGGGGCGTAGCACCCGTGAGGTCTGCTGCTGTGAGTTCACGAGCTTGGCCGGTTGTGGTGGCATTTGTACCAGTCGAGACCCCGTTCCCACTTGCTGCCGTTTGCCCTTCCAGGTGTCCTTGCATTTTCTTCCGCAGCATGAACACACCACCAAAGAGAAATAAAGCCCCGACGGCGACGACTGGGATCTACCGCACGCCAAACGAATGATATTGTTCAGCGTCTGACGTTCATTAACGAAGTGCGAAATACGCATACCCAGATTGCAGGGGAGAGTCCTGTGCTGGGGTTGTCGCGGTTGCCGCGGTCCGACTGTCTCAAGTACAGCGTCTGCCATGGGGCAGCACGAGCGACGGGGAGTAGGGTGGCGAGGAGAATAATAGATAGTATGGACATGATCATGAAGGAACAGGGAACGAATCGTGAGGACCCCACGGCATCCTTACTCAGAACGACCCTAGGGCCAAGCGCTCGCTCGGTTGCCGCTCCTGCTCAAGGGTAAATCATTAAGCTCGGACTTTTTATGGGTCGCGTACTTCCGCCTCTTTATATTATAAGGATGCGCCACTTCTACTCTAAATACTGTAGACTTGAGGCTCAAAGAAAATCCACGGAAGGTGTGCCCCTTGGTGTGACCCGAGCAAACCAACAGAGCCGAGTGGTTGAGCGAATTGTGTCAGCGGCGGTGATGGCGGCCGTCATCAGGCCGGCACACCATCTCGAATCGAGGCGTGAAGCTGTGCGTGGTGGAACATTGTTAGCGTTCAAACTCAAGATAGGGTCCAAGGGAACTCACCTCAAGGGCACAAACCCCGGCGACACATCATGAATCTCTCTCAAGAACCCGCTTCAACTTTTGCGCGAGACCTTCCGTGAGCTTCAACACGCCGTCCGAAGTGCACATTCGATACGCGGGCATTGGTTGGTAAGTCTCCGTCAAGAACTGCGATGCGGTGTTTCAGCATCGTATATCACAATTCAACCCCCGGGGCTGGTCAACATCAACGGCCGCGAAACTCACCTCCCCATCTTGCACCCTCACAGACGCTATGATGTCATCAGGATCTCCAATGCGGCCGGGAGGTGGGATGTTCCTCTCATCTAGAAGCGTATAAACACGACAATATCCGGAATCGATCCAAGATGAGCGAGGGTGATAGTGGCAAAAAGACACACCGTGGATGTGCATCCACCCCTCCTGAAGTTGGCGCGCCCCGTTCGCTTGCACCTCATCCACTCCTTCCTCCAGCCCTTCACGCACCGCCCTGTGCAAGATTTCCCTGAACCCAGCTGTCGGGTGAAGCTGTCAGCGAAGAGCTTCCCCCGAGATCGGTGGCTGACCTACGATTCTCCCTGAAATCGTTTAACCCGGCCTTGATGGCGTGCCCGCCCTCGCTCGCGGGTAAGTACCCAATTATTCGCGGAGACCGTGCATCGTCCTTTGATCTCAGTGTGTCCAAAAACGAGAGACAGAATACGTAGTTCGTTGAGGAGACGGTAGAAGGAGGTTCCAGCAAGTGGTAGAATACGTCCGGCCGTTCTGGGTCGGCCAAGACGCGAGAATTATATTCTGAGTTTGCCTCAGGGGATGCTGTGGAGTATTTCCGTGGTAATGCGCGTGCTTTGGGGGCGTGGGTTTGTCGCCATAGTGTCCGAACTGGGATGGCCGACCTCAACCTGGTCGGTGATGTTAACGCCCAAGGAGGAGGCATCGTGGGAAAGCGGAACTACAACAGAAACTAGAGTTCTGTTCAGGATTTCCACCCTCGCGTTTCCAGTCTTGATGGTGAACATCGATAAACGATAGATTGTAAGCACAACACGCGTTGGTAGGAATCTACAGCGACAACCGGAAAGACGAGACAGGCAGATGGTAAATAGATGACAAATTGCAAAGCGTGTGAGCACGGAAGCCAGTGTGAAAAATGTATTCTACATGTAATCAATGATGCAAGGAAACGAGAAATAGCGAGTGAACAAGTGCGACATTTTGGGATGGGGTTGATTAGTAGTTCGTGACAAAGCATAGCAACGAAACGGCATGGACAAGCAAGAGAAATTGGAGTGCAGCACATAGATGCAATTAAGTGGTCGTGGAAGCATCGTGAAACCAGTTCGCAAAGCACAATCAAGACAGCCAGATCATTGTTGAAGAGAATCGCGGGGAGAGCGAGGTCCGAACAACCCAGGGCTTCCCCGGGGTGGAACAAGCAGTTGGGGTTCCGTCGTCGGCGGGGTAGGTACATATCGGGTATCAGCTGCAGAAAGGGGGATTAGCAAAGCGAAGGGTGTGGACCAACCCTAAAGACTCACGTTCCCACTTGGCCCACGAAGAGACAGGAGGTCGAGGTGCAGGCTCAGAGGGCGGCGGGGGAGGCTCCTTGGCCTTTTTCTTGCGAGGCCTTTGTTGGACGGTTCTCCAAGCTGGACGTGCAGGTTCTGGAGGAGGAGGGGGAGCTTCAGGAGGCGCTTGATCGTCGGGCGGACCGGGTGGACCTCCACCAGGTGGCCAGGGTCCGCCATACTGAGCGGGGTCGGGCCTCCTTTGAGAAGGATGGCATCAGAGCATGGCCAAGGGGGCTCAAGAGTGGACTTACCAGTCAGGGTCGAACTCTCCGCCTGGTCGGTACTTAGAACGCAAGGTAAGTAAGGCACCCAACTCGCTGTAGCGCGCTGTTAGAATCGGTCTATAACGCAGATGGGTGAAACCCACAATTGAACGTTCCGCTTTTCCTCTCGGAGTTTTCCAACTTCGTTCAAGAGCATGCGAACCTCGTTCGCCAGAGACTTGCTGAACTCGTCGAGGTACTGATTGTGCGTTAGCTGATGCAGGGACGGCAGGACACAAACGACCTACCCCTTGCACGTTGTAGGGGACTTGCTCGTTCGCGGTTTCACGAATGGCAGCCAAGGTTTCTTCACGGTTCCTGGCCGTATCATTCCTCCAGGTCTCAGCCATCTGGTCCAACAACTCGCGTTGTTCCGCGTTCTGGCGAGCGAGTTCCTCCAAGACACGTTCGATCCCTATGAAACCTGAGAGTTGCATCCAAGGCTGGCGTCCAGTCAAACATACCTGGTCGAGATTCGGCAGCGATCCTCTCCTCTTCCCTGCGAATCCTCTCTGCCTCCCTGTCCTCGATGATCCTGGTAACCATGTCGTACAAGTTACCGATCTGAGCATCCTTCTCCACCCGACGGTTCATCTTTTCGTTCCACCGTTCATCCATCAACTCCTTCTTCTTGATACACTCATCCCGCTGCTGCTGGACGAGGTTGGTGATATCACTGAGCTGAGCGTGAACGCCCTCATCCCTCTCCAGGTCCTCCAATCTCTCCCTCTCCCTCCGGTCTGCCTCCTCAGAGACTCTGAGTGCCCTCTCGTTTTCAAGGTCGGCCTTCGTTTGTGCCAGTTCTGTCTCCAATTCCCTGATTCTAGCCTCCCTCTCCTCGTCCAGGCGCGTACGCTCCCGGCGGAGCTCCTCCGTGATCCTCTCTCTCTCTGCTGTGAAATCTGCTCGCTCTTCAGCCATCTGTTCGCGTTCAGACTCGACGATCTCTCTGATCTCCTCAGCGTGACGTGCAGCAGCAGTTCGCATGGACTCGACGATCGCTGCTGCGTCCTCATGGATCGGAACCCGTTCTGCCCCTACTGCAGGCTCCACTGGAAGGGAGGCTGGCGATCCCGGAATAACCGGTGTAAGAGGTATGGTAGGAGATAACGGCGGAGTGTGGACTGAGGTTATGCTCTCCGTAACCTGGATGGTGTGGACCGATCCTGCATCCGAACGTGGAACTGCGGCTACCGTGACAGGCGGGAGGGCTCGAAGTCTATCTTCCAGGTCTGCCCAGATTTGGTTCCGCCGGTGAGCGGCTTCCTCCGCTCTCCTCAATTCTGCGTCGTCAAATATCCTCTCTCGTGCCTCTTCGTTCTCACGGAAGATCCTCTCCCTCCTGTCTTCCGCCTCGGTGGACGCTTCAGCGAGTTCGTCCATGTGTGCCTCGAGGTCTCGGAAACGATCCTGCCTCTCACGCTCTCCGTCCGCGAAGGTGAGTTCCTGGGATCTTGGCCCTGAGCGGGTCCTCGCCCTGGTGGATCGCCGAGGGTCAGCACGACCAGGAGGAGGGACACGCCTCGGGCTGGATGAGCGTGAGCGACTAGGTTCGCCAACAATGACCGACTCTTCAGGGGTGACCGAAGCGGATCGTCGAATACCTGTAGTCCGACCGGTTTCTGATGGAGGGTAGTACGTGCCCCCTTCAGTGATTTGGCTGGGTGGTGCTAGAAGGTTGTAAGCACGTGATCTCCAAGGGAGAAAATAACAACTGACGAATATGCGGACCGGTTCTCATATGGGGTACTGGCTCCTCATGCTCCTCCCCTTCAACCGAGCGTGGGATAGTCACGACCTCAGAACGCCGGGCGTGTTCGGGATCGTAACCAACGTATGTCGGTGCGGCACCGGGAGGGCCTGGACCGATCACGACCGTCGTGGTGGGTTGGGTGGGTGGAGGCCGCAGAGGGGATCGTGAGGGCGACGGAGTAATCGAACGAGATTGAGTGGGTGTGTAACTTATTGACCTGCGACCAGCTCTCCGATATCTTCTTCTGCGGGGACTCCTGCTACTGCGGCGTGTTCCAGGTGGTGTTAGACTCGTGAAGCGCCGTCTGGTAGGAGTAACACTTCTGGATATAGTCGTAGGAGTACGAGTACCTCTAGATGCCCTCCTATACCTGTCTCTCCTGTGTCTTGGCGAGCTACGACTTGGGCTACGGCTGGGACTATGCCTTGTCGAAGGACGGCCAGTGATCCGCCTCCTTGGACTGCGGCCAGGGATCCGCCTTGTTGGACTACGGCTTGCAGCACGCCTTGTTGGACTACGGCTCACAGCACGCCTCGTTGGACTACGGCTTACGGCACGCCTCGTTGGACTGCGACTTATGGTACGCCTTGTTGGACTACGACTTGCGACACGCCTGGTCCTCGTTGGGCTCCGAACGACAATTCGCCTTAGGGGACTGCGGCTGACACGTCGTGTTGGAGTTCGGCTTCTCGATATTCGTGTCCCTCCAGGGGAGCGTCTTCGGCGCAGGACACGCGGCGATCGAGATCTCACGGATGACCTCCTTGTTCGAGGAGAGTACGATCTAGAGCGAGAGCGGTGAGTGCGCGTCGGAGAGCGGTGTGTGTGTGCTCGCGAAGGGGATCTCGTGCGAGGGGGAGAGTACCGAAGGGTGAGAACTGGAGAATGATCCCTGCGGCTCCCAGGATACGTAAGTCTGCTTGGGGAGTATCGTCGGCTTGGGGAGTACCTTCGACTTGGAGAGGGTCGACGGCTTGAAGTCGGAATTCTGGGGGGTGGTGGTCCGTAGATATCCTCGATCTCATCTGGTCTGGGAGCACGTCTCAGAACACGCGGACGACGACTGGGGCTGAGCTCCTCGGTGGTGGGTGTTCTGGACCCAGCAGTACGATGCCTGTGGTGACCTCGTCGGCGGCCGTGCCTTCCATACTCACTAGGATCGGAACTGTAACTGAGACTTCGACTTGGACGGCGGGACCTTCGCGCTCTGAGGCGCCTAGGTGACCTCGATCCAGATCGGGAACTATAACGCCTGCGGTCAAAGTCCCCAGAGACGGTCGGTGCTGGGACACCAGCGGCCCCGCCAGTAGGAACGACGATAACACCCGGGCCCCTTCCACCGCGTGGAGAGCGGCTACGAGAGGACGTACGTGAGCGCCGCGAGGGGGAACGAGTGCTAGATCGAGAATGGGAACGACGCGTTCGATGGGTCGAGGTCGGAGGGATATACGTGGGCCCGGGAGGAGCATACGAAGGATGGGGAGGATGGAAAGTCGTTGGTGCAGGCATGTAGCCCACAGGTTGTTGCATGCCTGGTTGGACCATAACACCTCCAGGTTGGATGATACCAGGTTGGATGATACCGGGCTGAATCACTCCCGGGATCCCGGGTGGCGGAGGCTGGATAAATATCTGCCCAGATGGGTGTGGCGGCCCCTGCGATGGGGAAGTCGTTGACGGAGGGGGTCCATATCCGCTGGGGCCAGCGGAGACAGGATGGATAGTGACGCCTTCCACTCTTGTAGGAGTCCGCGAGCGAGAACGCCTTGAGGGACTATAATAACGAGAACCATGCCTCCTCGAGGGGCTGTACGAGGGAGAGCGAGAACGTCGTCTTCTTGTAGGAGTATACGAGCGGGGACGCGACGTTCTCGAGGGAGAATACGACCGCCTCCTCCTACGCTCCCTTGATGGAGATCTTGAACGAGTTGTGCGTGAGGAAGACGAAGATGACGATGGCGAAGACGTAGAGTATCTACGGCGTCTGCGCCTATGTCGGTCACGAGGTTCGTGAATACCAGCGACGATGGGATGAGCTTGCTGAAGCAGCTGTGGGGGGTAAGCGGGTGGTTGGATAATGATGGGGGCTACCCGTCCCGGGGCATGTTCGCTGTGAGAAGAGGAAGGAGATGGGGCAACGACGTTGATATGGGGACCAGCTAAACTCTGAGGGGGTATCATCGTAGGAACGGTAGGCATCATTGTCGTCGCAGGTTGTGGAGCTGTCACATTGACGATGGTGGTAGGGCCTTGCGGATGAGTACGGGAACTAAAGGAACTCCCACTGCTGGGAGAGGTACGCCCACTCCTGGAGCTACCCTGGCGACGGTATGATGGGACTTGGTGAACATGGGAGGGGATCACATGTTGAGTGGGGGTCGATGTTCTACTGCTGGAGCTGCTGCTGGTCGATCTCGACGACGACTTGCGACTTGGAGATTGTTGTCTGATCACTCCTGGGGGAGGGACGAAAATCGGCCGTGCCTGAGCTGTTCCAGCGGGAGGGGCAACCGGTGGGGCAGATGGCATTACGAGCGGTCCCTCGTCAGAGGCGGCGGACCGCGGCGGTCGGTGCACGTAAGGTGGCTGTGGTGGATGGGGAGGATGTTCACGCATCGGGGGAACGACGGTGTCGTCCGGTTCTCCGGTCCAATGCGGTGGAGGAGGGGGGATAACTGGTGTCTCCTGGGTTGAGGTTTCGGTCTCAGACGTCGGTACAACAGGATACCTGCCCATCGGACCTTGTGACATCTGGCCCGGTGTCACCGGTTGGTCTGGCACGAAACCGGGAGGGAGGCCAGGATAGAGTGGCATGGGGATGGGCTGTTCTTGCATTGCGGGAGGGGCTGGATGTATAGACCCGGGAGGAGGTATCCCCACCTGCTGCGGAGGCATCCGGTCATATACCACCGGTCGAGGAGGTCCAGCTAGAGTCGCGCATTCAGTAAAGGAGATCACGCTGTAATGAATAGTAACATACCTTGGTACAGTCGATTGAGGTCATCCCGAAGTTGATCAACCCTTACGCAGATCCCCCTCATCTCGTTTTGTCGATCCAGTTGATCGCCGGTGAGCCAATGGTTCAGCCGATTAAGGTGCTCAATTAGAAGGTTCTGTTGTTCTACGGAGGCCATCTGGAACGAGCGGTTGTCCTAAAACGTATATGTTTAGATTGAATAAACGGGAAAAATGGGGCAGCGGTACCCTCATCACGCCCAGTATGTCTTGGAGCAAAGTGTCAGACGCAGTCTAGAAGAAGTGATTAGTTGGTCGGGGGCCGGATTGGTGGAAGGGCTTACATTGTCGGTTGGGAGGAGGAACGTTGGGGGAGGGACAGGAGTAGGTTGGGGGGCTCGTGGTGGGACTCCAGTGACCATGCCAGGGGGAGGGACCAGAACTTCAGGCTCTTGCTGTCCCTGAAGAAAATACTAAGCGAACAGGAATGGTACGCATCAGGAAGACGCACTGGGCGATCGAAATACCACGAGTCAGGCTCCTCTCCGTGTGGTGGTGCCGTAGCCGGTCGATCTCCAATATCAGAAGTCTAGTGAACGAGTGGTTAGCCTTCTTCCACAACATTAGTACGTGTAACTCACCTGTTTGCTCCAGTATCCATCCCCACCGTGTCGCCTTAACCTCCGCCCTTCCCGGACTCCAGCAAGGAAATCAGACCCTGTTGGATCCATAGTGGTGGTCGGTCGTGTCCTTGGTTCGTCACGATAATCCGTCGCGGTCGTTGACGGGGGTGGTTTCGGGGGTCCCATGCGCCTGACCGTGGGGCGACGACGACGAGTCCCATATATGGTCCTCTCTGGCTGAGGGATGGGCACCGACATGGAACGAGCTGGAATGTCGGCCCTGGGACTAGTGCTTCGCGGTGGCCGGGGAGCAGGGTGGTACACGAATGGCACGAGAGGTGGAGGTGGAACGGGTGCAATTGGAGGTATCGATGCGGTCTGGAAATCGGGGAAGAGGTCTTCAGGCCGGCCGGCGCGAACGGGCGTGGGCTGGTGGATCTGTGGGAGCGGTTCTCTGCCCCTCTGTAAGATAGCCTCAACACGTTCACGGAGGATGCCTGACGACAACTCAGAGGAACCCTCTTCTGTCTCGGGTTCTGTCGGCGGAGGGCGGAGGATCGGAGGAGGAACGGCAGCTCGGTTCAAAAGCTCCTGTAACATGTCCTCGATCTTGCCGAGAGATGGCTCGCGAATCCTCCCCTTGAGTTCGTTGATCAGCTCATTCGTCGATGCTTGACCTCTCTCCAGCGCGTCCGCTTGTCGTCTCAGACCTTCTAATAGAGAGCGAAGGTTTGCCAAGGGTATCTCCGGACCACGAACCGTTCCTTCGGATGTCACTGATGGGGCTGGGGATGGGAGCGGCCTCATCCCCGCCATGGAGAGTGGTGAAAGTGAGCCCTCGGAAGTCTTCGAGAGCGATGACCCAGTAGACTCGTCAGAGACAGGAATAGAAGGAACCGAAGGCATGTCCTTGGGGGTGGGCGGCCCCAGGTATGAAGACAAGCTTGAAGAAACATAGGATGACTCGTCATCGAGAGATGTCGATGAATCGGAAGGTGAAGACTCCGTCTTGAAGCTATGGGTTGGCGACTGCTCGAGGGGTTCTACCTCCATCGGTCCCCGATCTGCATATTGTTCTGACCCAATGAATGAATAAAGGTCGTCATCGGAGTGGTGTGAAGACAGCCACGACTGCCCAGGACTGGACATAGGTGATGGTATCGGGGAAGGGCGGCCCATCTCGATTGATCGAGGACCAGCTGGCCTTGGTTCTGGTGAAACTGAGCGGCTCGAACCCACAGGTCTATCCTTCATCGGAACCGGAGGAGGGATATCTTCCCGTATTCCTGGGATGATTTGCGGGCGAACCTCGGGGCGGGGCTCCGGAACGTGGACGTGGACTTCAGCTTCCCTCCCGCGCAACATCTCGGATAGATCCAACAGTTCTTCTTCGATTGCACGTAAGTGGTCCGTAAGCTCCTCATGTTGTGCATCACGAGCAGCGTTAGTGTCGTGCAAGTACGAGAGGAGCTTATTGACATCATGCGTAAGGATCTCGCGGGGAGGTTCAGAAACAATCGTGGCCAGTTGACTGTAGATTGATGGGATCTGGGATTCCGGAGTCGCGATCGAGACGCTTATCGACAGTGAGGGCTCAGGAGACGACGGGAGAGCGATATCACGAGGGGATCTCTGTTGAAGGATTAACTCAAATAATCGTTAGAAGTCGAGATAACATACCGGCCTCGGTGTCAATGAACGAGGAACCGTCAGGGACCGACCAGTCGACAACAACGAAGGCTCCGTTGGTTCCTCTTCGCCCCTATACTCCCCGATAGCCGACTCCGTCTCAAATATGGACGAGCTGATCGATACGGTGGAGACCGTCGAGATCGTGGATGGAGTGCGCGCGAGACTCACGGAAGCACCTTCAGTGATCGAAACCGAGGGTGTGGATGATTCTATTGTAGACGGTGGCGAAGGAGTAGCCGCCTGCGTTGTCGGTGTAGCACCACTGGTTGGGGAGGAGATGTTCGTAGGAGTGGGAGTGATGGAAGACGTTGGGGAAGAGGGTGATGACGGTGTCTCTGAAGGAAGTGGTGCTGAGCGGGGGGACGTGCGGGGAGTCAGAACATCTGTTAGAGGTGTGGGGCTAGTCAACAAGCTTGCTGAGGGCTGTGAGGCAGTGGGTCGCATGAACGACGTCTCAAAGCTAATATCCGGCCCTTCTGGAACCCCCCTTGAGAGTGTACTTGACGGCGCGAGCACGGAGGATTCAAACGATAGGTCGGTTTCCTCTGCCCATTGAGAGGCTGGGCGTTTGATAGGTGAGGGTCCGGGTGTTTCGGATGAGAGGGTAATTGTTGGGGTAGGCACATGTTCTGGCAGCGGGGAAGGAGCAGAAATTTCAGTGGGAGTTACTGATGACTCCGTTGGGCTCGAGATGGAGAGAGAGGTGGCCGAGGGTTCGGATGGGGCCGAAACCCGTACAGAAGAGGTCGACTCCGACATGACTGGAGAGATGGAAGTTGATTCCACTGATGTTGGTGGTGAAATCAAGTGGCTCAACCCGCCACTCAGAGAGGAAAGCGTTGTCGCCGGGCTCCTCGAGGGTGGGAGAGGGATTTCTTCAGGGTTGGCCTCGTCGGAGATTGTCGGGACTTCCGATGGAGGTGAAATAACACTCCCAACCTCCTCATCTGGCTCGGGTACAGGTTCGATCCTCACAGGCTCTGGTTCCTCAACTTCTATGGCCTTCTCAACTTCTACTTCCTCTAGCTCCTCTTCCACGATAGTTCTGGCTTTTTGCCCACAACGACACTCGGCGGTTCCAAAATCTGTGGAGGCTTCACTCCGACAAATTTCACAAGTCTCGAAGTCCGTACTCGCTTCGGTGGTGCATAGCTCTGCTGTGGTGAAAGTGGAATGCACCTCGGAGGGAGACCTGGCAGTCCTGAACTCTGTAGGTGTCCCTTCGACAGAGTGGAAACTGAGCTCCGACGGTATGTTTGGAAGAGAAACAAAGGACGCAGTCGACGGCGTTTTCTCCCCCTCAGACGGCTCGTAGTACTTCTCGTAATCCTTCTCGTAGCTGAGAGCAGACTCGGTTCTAGCGTCACTTCTGCTATCACTGTGGTCGTCGTCGGGATCACGAGAGATGATGGATGATTCGTAGGACGAGTAGGTTCGGGTGGGAGTGCGCGAAGTGGTGTAGGAATAACTCTCCAAGGTACTGATCCCAGTGCCAGTATAACCGCCGTAGCTATCCCTACAGCTTCCTGAATTTTCCTTGTCCGACGGTTCTTCGCCAGAGTGTAAGGAATGGCGAGAGCTCAACCTTCTTCTTCGGACAACTTCCCTCGTCCTCGACAAATAGCTCCGAGTCGACGTTGAATCTGAGTTATCAATGGAGTCGTGCGAGTCCCCAAGTAGGGAAGCAGAGGAGGGTCCTCGATAGGACAAAGACGAGGGGATCACCTCGGTGTCGTCTCCGGATGTTACGTTGAGGTACGTATTAGCGGGGCGCGCAGTGGAGTCCGTTTCAGTGGTAGTGCCTGTTCCAGTAAATGTGCCTGCACCGGTCCCGGTCCATGTCCCGGTCTTTGTGCGTGGAGAAAAGGTTGAGAACGAATAAGGAGAAGACGGCCTACTCCGAGAATCACTTGACGCGGAATAGAAGGGATCACTGCTAGTGGAAATCTCGGAACCACGGGTCCTAGACCTATCTCGGCGGTGACCAGGGGGAGGAGTAACTCGGACATCTCCAGAAAGCCTAGAGCCACTTGAGATAGTGACGGGGGATGCGTCACCCGTCATGGCACTAACTAAGGAGAGACCAAATCCAAGGCCGGGCTTGGCGCCCCTGGCACGATAAACAGCGGTTTGGAACTCCTCGTCCAAGTCCGTCATAGAGCTCGTCCTCCTGAGAGAACTGCTGCGACTGGGAGCAATGACACGAGGGTCGCCGGGGTAGAGGTAGCTGGAATTGGAAATCGCATTGTCATCTGTAGCGCGTGTGTGATGAGACGAGATGAGTGACGGGGAGCGACTGAGGGAGCTGCTGGACGTTGACTGGAAGTCGGATAGATCTGGAATGGTGTCGAGCGGTGGAACAAAGGTCGTTGAAGCAGAACCAGTTCGCGATGAAACCGTGGATGATTGGATACTGCTAGTGATGGACCCAATAGTCCTTATGGAACCAGTTGGAGATCCAGAAGTAGACCTGTCAGGGATTGTCACGGAATGATCCAGTGCTTCCCTGGGACACTATGAGTACTCCAGGATGCAAAAAGAAAAAAGGACAGGAAAATGACACTGACCAAACAGCGCTAACCCAGCGGACACGTTCTCGCGCACTCTCCGCTCCCAACCTTTCGATACCGTCGCTATAGAGCAGCTGGAATGGGCACAAAGTCTCCATGAGGTTCATGTCGCCCAGGTGACCAAGATCTGGTTCATCCTGGCCTTCGACCTGAGCTTGGGCAGCAATGGTACCAATATCGTCCCTCGCAGTTGGGTGGGTGGGGGACGGGACCGAGCGAACCTCAGTGCAGTTGAGTAGGTCCAACGTCACAATCCCCCTTCCACCACCTGGGGCGATCCACGAGAGGAGAAGCATGTGAGGGTAAAGCACCGCTTGACACCGCTGCCATCGATAGGGAGGGGGTGCGTGAACATTCAGGTACCAGAGAAGGCCAATCCTCAGGGGCTGTTGGGTATATTAGACACCGACGCGTGCGATAACCCATTCTGTCAAACATACCTCTTGGTCTCCTCCTGGGCTTGCATAATTTCCCAGCTCAGACACATCAAATGGCGGCGGAAGCAAGCCGCTTGTGGTCCCGGTCCCAGAATTGGGCGTCGCAGGCAGCTCCCTATCGACAATCGAGTTGGCGTCTCGAGGACCCCTTAAGGCACGATCTTTCGGTCGGATCGAGCCTCTGTCAGCCCGCCTACGAACACTGAACAGTCCATCCTCATTGTCCGCAGGCCTTTCGTCGCGCTTGGCAGGCTTACTCTCCTTCCAAGCGTTAATGGTGTTGCGGACAGTCGACAAAGGTGACCGATTCACTGGCGGGCGCCGGAGGGTTGACGCGGGAGTGGCGGTCGAGGATGTGTTATACGAATCCGTCAATCCGGAGAAATCACCGGACCCCCCAGAGTAACTGCCACTGCTGGTGGTAGTGGTATAGCTCCCCTGGGTACGTGCCGCAGTGTAAGCACCGGTAACGCCTGTTTGTGTCTGGGTGTAGGTCGAAGGTGTGTAGTCCAGATAGTCTCCAACAGGTAACCGGTCGGTGTTGACTGTAGTTCGAGGTTTGGTTGGGGAAGTTGGTCGAGATGACGGCCCAGGGTTGTAACCATACGTGGAGGTGAATGGACTGGGAGAGCGGGGACCAGAAGGGACGGAGGTGGATCGCGCATGAAGAGAGGGTTTGTCGCCCGTCTTCTCTTCGAAGAAGGCAATCAGTTGTCCGGTACGTTTGGGAACGTTGACTGGTGAAGTAACGCGCTCAGTCGGGTCGGTTGCAGCGCGTAGATGAGAGGAATGGGTAGACCGCCGGTTCGTATCAGCAGAAGGTCCTGAATTTCGGTTCCCGACGGTGGGTTGAAACGACGGAGGACGTGAAGGGTTTTCCGTGCGTTCCGTAATGGTGCTGAGGCGGTGAGGCTCGGCAGGACCCGAACGAGGCGAGAAAACATCGGTAGATAGGTAAGAACCGCCCCCATGGGACCCGGTGGTATAGGACCGCGTCTGCGAACCGGTACCAGACCCGCTAAACGAGTAGGATCCCACTTCACTACTAGACTGGCTGTGTGTCGAATAGCTTGGGCCTGTGTACCCCGTCTGTCCCGTGTATCCAGTCTGCTCCGAATACCCTGTCTCCCCGCTGTAACCTGTGGTACCAGTGTAGCCTGTTCGGCTGGTGTAGCCCGTCCGACCCGAATAACTTGTTGGACCCGAAACGTTTGACCCTCGAGAGGACCATTCTGTGACTGCATCCTCAGTATTTGCCAGCTCGTTGTCAATCATGGCGAGCGCTGCTTCCACCTCAGCAGCATCGCTAATCGAGTCTTCGTCTGAGTACGTGTAGGCATCGAAAGTTGAAGCGCGGGGCGAGGCCGGTGGAGAAACGGTGATCCTCCTCATGTGTCCCTCGGAGCTCGACTCATCTTCTGAGGGTGTTCGAGATGATCCTGGGCAAAAATCAGGTTATTTCGAACTGAGACAATCAACCGGAGAAGTTGAACATAGGGTTCGAGGCGTGACAATATCGTGGTCTTGCCACGGATATTGGACAAGTGACGCATATACCCCGAATCTGAGGGGTTGAAAACATACCTGAACGAGAAGAATATGGACTGTATGTGTATCTTGTTGATGGTGATAATGGTCGGTCGGATGTTGATAATGTTGAATAAGTTGTTGTCCCGTACGTTCGAGACCTGGTGTAGCCCGACGAGGGGTCGGAACTAGTTCGACTCGACATGCTGCCTCGCGTGCGCGCGAAGTAGCGTTGTTAGAGACGAAGGCCGGATGGAAAACCAAACAGTCGCGAGAACCTTGGGAACAACGGGAACCAGTTGGGCACGAGCTGTTTCCCACGCAAGAGCGCGTCGGTCATGTGATCGCGACGTGATCAATCACATATTCACACGCCACACGCGGTCCGGCGACTGATTGGGGCATTACGATGGGAAAGCTTAGCTCTACATTGTAGTGAACACAAAGGCAAGTATCTATGGCTGCAGGGGACGCACAAACTAACGACCGTACCTGGAAAGAAAGTGTCAGCGCCGGTCGCGTGCTCGGCTAACGGGGTACTCACTTCTGCAACTCCCATTCACGATTGTCCAAAGGGCAAACATTCCTTGTCTTGAGCCAGCGGCTGATACAGTGGAAGTGGAAAGCGTGCTATGGTACACGGCCTCAAAAGTCCGAAGACCGAGTGTTATTAGTGTGGCCACTCACGTTACAGATACCCCACGCAGCATTACACTCCTCACCACTGGAAGTCACTTGGTTGGCCTGACAATCGATGCCTGGATAACGTGTCAGCGGGGGTTCAATGAGGTAGGATGGTCAACGAACAGAGGTCCATGATATGGTTTCGGCAGATAGCACAGTTGTCGACCACAATGTCTAAGATCCTGATTAGCCAGCCGAACAGATCACAAAGTTCAGGCTGTTATACCCCACGCCCAGAGAGAGACTGCGTTCCACTGAAAGTCTCGTTAGGATCGTTCGATGCCCAACTTTCGGCGACGCTTACTGACTTTCTTAACTTCGAATCGTTTCTTGTCGTTATCCTTCTCCTTTCCCGCCTTGGTGGTGCTGGGAGCTTTATCGACATCCATGGCATCCATGATTAAAGAGACGTGGAAAGAGCAGAAAGAAAGAAAGGGGTCGTAAAAGGTGAGTAGGTGGCAGTCAGGAACAACAGGAGCACGGGGCACGCGCTTCCCCGATTGGGAAGGCATCAGCGCTCAACGTTCTCTCACCGCCATCCCGCTCCGTATCATTTCGGTCACTAACCTGGCTGGTGATTGACGTCGGTCCAACAGCTTGGCTGAAACGAAAGAAGTCGGAGGCATTCTGGACGCTGAGATCCTCCCCCATCTGGCAACAAAGTCCCAAACACCCAGGGCCCGGGCCCGGATGATCGCCAATTCCTTGGTCCCAACCCCATCCTTGCCTTGCGGGCCACATAGGAATTGGCCGGTAGCCAATAGAGCAGTCACCCAACTCGAACGGTAAACACCGCGATTGATTTTTCCCTTGAACCCCTCAACAGGCACTGCCCCGATCCCCCATCTCCACGGAGTGGTGCTTCCGGGACCGGCGAGCCCACGCCAAGCGGCAGGTCTAAGCTCTAACACTCCAACCGGGATCTGGAGGCGGAGATCACAGCTCATCGCGCATCCACCTCGCCAATCAGCACCACGAAAGCCCATTCCTACCAGACCACCAATCAGATCACCCTTTGTCATCCCTCGTGGGCCACGATGCGCAATCCGTCCTCATTCGCTAATTGGTCCCGCATCTGGTTGGCTTGCCTTGATGCTCACCCAGATACTACTATGGTGATTGTGGTGATACAATGGCTGCAACGGCGTTTCGTACCTCTCCGACACGGCCTGTCCATCGTGCACATATTTCCCAGGAGTAACTATGACAAGGACGGCCCAAAGTTGCGTTTTCACCTTCCAAATACAACATTCGACACGCCCTCATGCGTATGGGGTTGGCTCACGGCAACCCCTAGTCAGATAATCTAATTGTGTGGAGCTGCGGCATGATCTACGGCTGTCCATTGACCCATTGGCCGTGTTGGACGGGGCATCTCGACCTCAGGCAATCAAACACCGCACCAAGCGGCCACCGGACGGCCTCCAACACGGGTTTTCATACAATCATCTGAGGGACCACGGCTGCTCGCGTGCGTCTTGTATTTTAGGACCTCGCTCGCAATGGGTCAAATTGCAGCATTTGATTGGACACGAGGCTGTGAGTTGGTCGCGTTTGGTCCCAGGGTATACATTCTGAGATATTCCCAAGGGAAGTGAATGCTGATTGTAAATGGCTAACCCAGGGCTACACCTTTCCCGAAAACCACCGCGGTGAACAAACGTTCGAACCGCAAGGATGCGCTAACCCATGTTGGTGCACGTCTGTCAGGTACCGTTGAATGCGTAGCTCTTCATTTTCCGGAGGCTGCGATTCTCCATCAAAAGTCGGCCCGTCACCCAACGTCACCGGTGCCAACTTTACTCCCTTTGTCCTTATCGTTGCGCCTCTCCATCAGGTCAAAATTGTACTTCCCCATTCCATTTGATCTACGAACTCAGGCACGTTCAAACGGAGTGAAGGGTAGGCTAGAGCATTCTCCGTTCCCTCGGACGTCCCTCGGTTCGATTCATTCATTCGAGCGAAGATCATCTATTCCGCGAAACGGATCGGACGGCTTGCATTCGCACCAGCATTTTGCCTCCGGCTATCTACTGTGACGGATTTCTGTCATCTCCCTTGCACAGGTCGCCGCCCGGAAACACCATGGCTAGTAGGCGACCCTTCCGCTTCATCTGACACAAGTCCTCCGTATTCTCCCAGTCGGACAATGAACGACATGGAAAAGCCGGCTTTTGCGTGGGTACCATTGGGCCTAAAGTCCGCACTGTTCCGCACCCTCATCTCGGCCATTTCCAGACGATCCGATCACGACCTTTTGCTTGGACGCGCCATCGTAAGTCTATGAGTGCAAAGTGGAGCGGCGCGGGCTGGGCCCCGTTCTATAGCTCATTTCGCGACCAACTCACGGTGTCACAAGTAGACATAGCGAATACAGTGTTCATTTCACTCACTCTTCCCGTGGCACTCTTCCGGACTCACCCAGAATATCCTAGGCTGGGCGAAAGATAAATAGGGCCTTATCGAGAAGGTCATGTGGCTTGGAAATGAACGAGTAAGGCAAATTCGCCCGCCCGCGGCAGTGAAACGCCTCGCGCGTTCCATTCTCTCCGAATCCCGGTTACCGGCGGGGTTGCGTTTCAAAATTATCATATTTATTCCTAAGCCGGGAAGTTGTGAGGGTCGCAGAGAACCCCTCGTTGGTCGAGTTTGGACGTCGGCATGAAGCTGATGGAATGTCGAAATCACAGCCAGTTTCTTTACTGATCCTCGTTGAATGGCCCCGACTCGCACTCCTACACAACCGTGACTTAAACTGACTGTCGTCTTTGCGGCATCAAGAGGGCTGATACCTCCATCCTCTTACACTGTATACAATTTGGCCGGAGTGCGAACCTTGGTACCAATGTGAGTGACGTCAGAATCTCAGTGGCGTGATATCAAATTGCGATGTTGTGATGATCAGTACGACGCCATACCATGACCACCAACGTCGAGGACACCAGCGGAACGCTCTCGGGTAGTTGCCTCTGTCAGGGAACCACGTATACGTTCCCAAAGCCTCCGCAGAACCTCCCAGAGAACTTTGACTGGGACGCGAACTTTGTCGTGGCAGGCGGGAAAGATGGAAGCAATAAGTGGGCTGCGTCTCACTGTTATTGTGACAGTTGCCGGTTATCAGTCGGCACCCTGGTCGCGACATGGTTCAGCATCCCACGCAAAGAGTTCAAACTACAAAAGAAGGGTCCAACGACGGTGTACAGATCGTCAGGTCACGCAACGAGAGAGTTTGTGAGTTCGCTACCCCATTTAGGCTAAACGCCTCTAAATCTCCAGTTGTTTAGTGCTCTACGTGCGGGACGTCCCTGTTTTTCCATGACACGAACGAGCCAGAATTCATAGACGTAACGTTGGCATCGGTGTCTAGCAAGAACCTATCGGACTACTTCCAGATTACGGCGCACATCTGGGTGGGCGATGCCGAAGGGCAAATACTCAGACACGAGGGGGAAGGTCTGGGCCTCGCTGCCATAATCGACGATGGTTTGCCGCGATGGAAACGCGGCAGGTGTAGTGAGCGATTGTGACCGAGACTAAAATTGTTGGAGGAATGGATCGAGAGAGGACAACTGCACCCGTGGGAGCCATTGGTTGGATTCATATATCCAAAGGGATTGTAGATTCCGCACGTCTACGATTATTCTGCGCTCACGAAATGCTCGCGAAATTGCCGCTGCGCGTTATGACCTCTGTGCACTTGACCGATCGGGTCTCGACACGCGGGGATCAAGCGCGTGACAGAAAAGATGGTGTCAGGCAAGACGCAAATCGTCGGGAATCCTCAGGATCTGCGAGGTGGGTAGATCACAGGACTGTTGGTCAAAGCGATCCGCAGATTGGTCCAGGCATGAACAGAGAATGGAGTGAAGATTTTCCATTCCCACTGGAGTGGTCGAGGCACTGTGCCTACTAAATACCCTAAATATGAAAGACCGCGATAAGCTTAGACAACAAAGAAACAGGAGTATACAGAGCGAGTGTCTAGAAAACAACAGAGAGCAAGCGAACGATCAGTATAAACAACACACCAGAGCGCAGGCGAGAGTGAGGCGAGAAGAGAGCGGAGGGGAGAGAAACAAAAGGGAGTACGGCGGTCAACACAGTAATTGTCGCCCGCCAGGACCGGTGAAGCCGACCCCGCTCTTCGACCCTTGCATGTCACAGGGAGGTGATGAAGCAGCGCTACTGCGGGGCGAGCCAGTCGAACTTGAGTGGGCATCATATTCTTTCCCCAGTAGGTATGCAACGACGCCGTACTGGACGTCTTCGTTGTTAACTTGCACATGAATCGTGTAAGACTTTTTGATCACATCTACCGCGGAAACCGCCATGGGCGTCAGTTGGGGACCAATTAAGCGGAAGGAAGCTGGAGGGCGAACCTCGGTCGACATGCTTGTAGGTCATGCAGAGGTAATCTTGGCCGGTCTCTTGACAACGGCCCACCCACTTCATACGGTCCTTCCATCGCTGGATGTCGCTTTTCAGGAAGACCCAAGCGTAGCCAAGGAGATCGTGCTCGGAAAGGTTGGTTGGGTGCTCAGTGTGGGGGCACGCCTGGTACATGTGTACGAGACGCTTCGCAAGGTCAACGTTCCGGGCCCACTCGCTGTGGAATAAGGCAGGGTGTGAGTGGCGAGGGGGGCACGATGGGTGGATACAGGGGACATACGCAGGGATGTTCTGTTGAGGACCGTTCATCATTGTCATCGGGGAGGTGGGTTTGAAGGAAGAGCGGAGGAGGGTAGGCTCGGGGCGGGCCTGGAGATGGAGAACGCAAAGGGAGGAGGCTTGTTGTTATATACCATTGGGAGTCGTCGGGGTTTGTCGTATCGTAAAATTCGATACGTAAGGTCTTATTTTTGATCACGCCTGTCCCTTTTATTTTCAAATTAGCGGGGGAATATCCCATTTCCCTCATTATCCTCATGATCTTCTCATCCTCTTCAGTCCTGTCTAATGATTCACGAACCTTTTCCATTCAACCACGACCACCCCGCATATCCCCAGGGAAGCGCCAGATGCGCATCCCCGCCTTTCCTTGTCCCTAACCCGTCTTCACCCTCGCTCAAAGGGCCGACCCCGCGGCTCTCGCCCCAGGGACGCCATTGTTCTTGCGCTCTGTAACTGTTTCGGGATGTAACCCCGCCGGCACTGGTCCTGGAGACAACCATCAACCTACCTGTCCCATCCGTATGCGTACGCTTAACCCACTGCCCCTCCACAATCCCGGATTTGCTCCCACAAGCGGCCCACTGCTCCCATGGGCCAATGGGCTACCGTTCGTAAAAAGCGATCAACCCGCCGGAAATTCCCGTCCACTGATCCCAACCCTTCCTCGCCAACGAGACGGAAACGAGATCTATGTCCGACTCGAACCTCGCTCAAGATTTCTATACCGAATTTCAGGCTATCCGCAGTGGTCAGTCCGAGGTCCTGCCCCGAGACCGGGCACGCGATCTGTGCGAGATCACTTCGTCTCACCCCAGATCCTAGACTTTGCCACCCGCTTATCCACCGCGACCAGCTCGCACGTCTCTGAGCTCTCGGCCCAATTGGCCATCCTAAGAAAAAAGTTCGTGGACGCGTGCTCTTTCCTCCCCCCTTACGACCAACGACAGTATGATATGGTACCAATCTCGCCCAGTGCCCTTGACGTGATCATTGATGTCTGGTGTTCAGCAACTAAAATCGTGGGAACAAGCTTTGGAGAAGCTGCAGACGAACCAGACCCCTGCGGGAACCAAGCCAAAGTTTGCGTTTAAGCGGAAGGGAGGGTCCAAGAAACCCACACCCGACGCTCCAGAAGTCGACCCGCCTATCTCGGCAGAGACGATCAACAGATCACCCACCTCGCATCTCTCACTAACCTCCAAGTCGGGGTGTTTGCTCACTTTCGCGTCGCTTCCGGATGCTCCTTCTATCCCCATTGATTCGGAACTGATCATCGCCAATCTCGACAGCTGTGTTGTGGACTTGTTGGAAAGTGGCAGCACGATGGTTCCGGCGGCTGTCCACATCGCAAACGTGGCAAACTGCGTTCTCCTCTTACCAGTCATCAAGGGAAGCGTCCTCGTCCACGATATCCAACGCTGCGTGGTGGTGATTTCTGGTTGCCATCAGGTATTTTATGACCCCCTATCCACCCCGGTTTGCCTTCTGGCCACCCCCCACCCTACTTCCCTGGCTCCTGACCTCAACCCTCACACCCCAGTTTAGGATGCACGCATCAGAGCGCGTCGGCGTACACCTGACACCCGCGGTTACGCCGGTAATTGAAAAGTGTACCGGTGTCTACTTTTCCGAGTACCCAGCCAATCCACCGGTGAGTGCAGATGGATCGAAACAAGTAAGTTATGCTGTCCCCCTGGAAGCTCGCGCGTGTGCCGTTTTGACAAGAACTGAATGGATGTAGGAATTTCGAGTTGAAGACTTTTCTCACATACGGCAAACGCCGTCGCCAAACTGGACTCTCCGGAACGATAAAACGGCCACACTTGGCCATTGGCTTAAGGAATTCCGGGACAGTGGTAGAAGTGCTAACGAGTGGAACCCGCAGACGCTTGCCGATGCTCTGGCTTGCGTTAGTGGGGAAAGATCTGAGTGATATCCGAAGGGCATCATATCGGTGACACATCAAACTGGTTTACACGAATTTGAATTTACCCATTCCGCTGATCGGGACAAGACGCCAAACGCGAGTTGTGTGGGTTCACGCGGTCAAAGAGAGATTGCTTCCGTTCGAAGGGAACGCAATCGCCGCTGGAATGGAGCCCGTGCGGGTGTTTGGATGAATCGTCGACTGTCATCCGACCAATTTCATTATCGCTATCTGCACTTCTCGCCTATTACTCAGAAGCGAGACGTAAAGTGCAACCCGTAGCCGCTGTGGCAGTGTCGACCGTGACCTGGCGGTCGAGTTGCCTTGTTGTCGGATCCGGGGTCCGCCTGGTTCTACGCTTGGCCAGGCCTTCCGTTTTCCCCCCCACTCAGGTTTACCCCGTGGGAGCGTCGACGCGATGCTACCTCGGAATACGCTTAACGAGCTCAGGATCACAGTCTGGCCCGTGTCTTGATCTCCGCCGAGGTTCTGAACCTGGTTTGCGCAGACGGACTTGCCATTTGGTAAGGCTGATCGTTACTGTTTTGATGGGATATGCCACTTGAAGCCCTTCGCGAAAATCCGCAGAGCGTGCCGGACCCAACAACAATACCCATGTGCGCGTGGACGAGCTGGTGGAAGCCACGCGCTGAATGAAGGACGAACATGTAAGAGGCCGCACAATTGAGAAATCCCTCGGTCAATTCCTTCCTCCACCAAAGGGCAGGGTCACAAAAACATACCGCGGCACCTTTGGCCGAACAAACCACCAAATGTGTAAACCACATACACAAAACGGCGTTCTTCCTAGTCGTGCCGCACACCCCCACCTGCTCCTTGTCAACGTCCTACGGGAGATGCCAAAAAGTTTCCCAAAGCTATTCATTCGGCGGTAGGTGATAGTGGTCTGAATTGACCGTACCTCTCGCCTGCCTCCGTGATTGCTGGACCCGATTCATTGGCCCCATTGTCTGCGGAGACTCCCTTACAGTCTCTCACCTTCTGGTTGGCCAGCTATCACCTCCTCTGCATTCTTTCACACGCTAAGCGGCCCTATCGGTTTTCAAACAACTGGTTTCTTTTCGTCGGTGGGCTCGGGGTTCGGATAGATTATCCTCGGATGGCCATTGGTGGGTGGATTCCACCGACGGTGTACAGGACGTTCGGGTGTTCCTGGCGATTCAGTTGGGATGTGTACCTCGGTTTGGTCGGTTGGCAGTTACCCTGATCTGCATTCCACGTACGGTTGTTTTCACAAGCCTATCTTCAGTGGGAAACTCGAACATTGTTTTCCCTTGGGAACTTCCTGTGAAAGTTTATACGGTCGTTCCATTTCGTGACCCGCCACATCGTACAGTTTTCACCGAAAGGGGGTCATCTGACTGTGTCTCAGGGTCGGAGATATCAGTGCGGTATTGAAAGGGGTTCTGTGTGGAACGCACATGTGTGCGGAAATGAGCTCGCAAGCACCTCTGTGCGTCCGAGACACATGAAACGGTGCCCGTGTCCATCTGTCCACTAGACAAGAGAAGGCGCGAACGGGCTTTCGAAAGCGGGGGCATACACACAGCCCCGGAACAGAGTGCCGGAACACTGGTCGCAAGGGCCCAATCACTCCCTTTTCGTAATGATATACCGCGAGACCAAAATGACGAAACTCGTGGGATGAATACCGTGGGACATAGAAGGATAGGCGTGAGGGTTCATAACGTCCATCGTTCCCACGCATTCCACCCAACGCTAATCCTGTACGGCACAAATCAAGCTGGGAAGCAGCGAAAGGGGAGCTTGGCCATAATATACCAGAGAGTCTATAGGACGTAAAAGAATCGTTAGAAGAGACACAAAGATGTCGAGGTCTCCCCACAGCCTTCCAAACTCTTCCTCCCTCATGTGCAATCATAACCTAACCTTTTGCGTCGGATCTTCTTCTCGTGGTTGCATCTTGCTGAGCGTACCAGAAGCGATGATGCGCCCCGAGCCTTTCTCGGTCACCTGTTCCAAGCAAGGGTTAAGGGCGGGCGAGTAAGCGGTGGGATCGCGGTTGAGCCAACTTGACGGTTGATACAA
>Ga0307509_10002023_pt1 | contig 33484 bp, 34 predicted proteins | sample 10_EM_MG_FD_202245 | JGI IMG/M metagenome (GOLD analysis project Ga0307509, IMG submission 202245) | Populus trichocarpa ectomycorrhiza microbial communities from riparian zone in the Pacific Northwest, United States - 10_EM | ecosystem: Host-associated > Plants > Roots > Unclassified | place...
TCGCAATGCCTTCATCGCGGAACGAGCCTGTCATCATTTGATCCACCAGCGCGTCGTAGTCGGGCTTCGACTCCAGCGCGGCGCAGCCGGCAAGCAGCGCGGCGGCTGCCGCCGCGGCAGCGAGGAAGAGAGTCTTCTTGTGGGTCATCGGATGCTCCTTCAGCGCTTGAGGGCCGGTGCGATGGACTCGGCACCCTTGGCGTTGACACCCATGTAGACGCCGAGCGCGATCGTCACGTCGGAGGCATAGCCGGGGTACGGGAAACGCTGCTGGCGGAAGCAGTCGTTGAGGCGACGCTGCATGCTCCACATCTCGCCGCTGCTGACGCGGTAGGCCGGCCAGGCCGCGAAACCGATACCGTTGCCGGGGTTCTTGGTCAGCTCGGGCAGGTCTTGCAGGCGGATGCGCTTGTCGGGCTGGCCGTGGCACGAAGCGCACGAGAAGTCGTAGGGTCCGCCGCGATAGAAGAAGGCGCGCTTGCCGAGTTCGTAGGTCTTGCGTTCGTCGGCATGCGCCTGTGGAAGATTGAACTTCAGGCCCCTGGACTCTGCGGAGATCCACGCCGTCAAACCCTCCATGGTCAGCTGCTCGCCCTGGCCGAACGGCGTCTTCGCGATGGACAGCGGATCGAAGCCCTGCAACCGCTCCATGCACGTCAGCAGGCGCGACTCGAGATCCTGCACGCGACCGGTGTCGCCGAAGTAGCGCGGCAACTCCACGAAGGCGCCTTTGACGACGCCGGGCCCCTTGCCCAGATCGCAGCGTTCCAGCGACGCATTCTTCGGGCCGCGCTTCGTCTTCCAGAGGTCTTCACCCTTGGCCTCGAAGAGTTCGGCCGGGTTGCCGTCGGCCAGCATGGCGCGGTACTCGGCGATGCCGTCCGCAGCCGATTTCTGCTGGGCCATGGCGGGAGCGGTGGCCGCGCAAGCGGCCAGCAGGTACGACGCGCTCAGGGCGGTCCGGGTGCTGCGCATAGGTCTCCTCGAGTTCTTCTGGTGGCCCGGAACGGTCAGGACACGGTGGCTTCGTCGGTGCGCTTGTCGCCCTTGTTGTCCACCCAGGCCACGCCGATCTTGTCGCCGGCCTTCGCGCCCTTGACGTTGAACTGCAGGAACGGGTTCTTCGCCACCGACGGGCCCCAGTGCGCCGTCAGCACCGTCTTGCCGTTGAGCTGGGCGGTGACTTCCTGGATATACCAGGCCGGAACGGTCTTGCCTGCCGCGTCCTTGCGCTGGCCGGTTTCCATCTCGTGCGCCATCAGCACACGGACGGATGCTTTGTCGCCGGCGACTTGCGCGCGAATGCGCATCGGATCTGCCATGTTCGATCTCCTTCGGGTGTTTCGGTTCGGGTGAAGCAGGCGTGTCAGCCGCCGCAGCCACCCAGCGTGACTTTGATTTCCTTGGCGGCGTACAGCACCTTGCCGTCGGCCATCATCGCCACGGCGAAGACATTGGACGACTGGCCCATCTTCACGCGCGTGGAGAAGTTGGGCTCCACTGCATCGCTCACGTCGAACATCGCCGACAGCATGGCCGGGTTCTTCTCGACCAACAGCAGCAGGCGCTTGACGCCCGGCAACGATGTGGCCGCGCCCACCGGCACGACGGCGCCGTTCTCGGCGATGTCCGGGCCGGTGATCGTCACGTCCTTGCTCTCCGCGGGCGCGGCGCCGCCCAGTGCCTTCATCAGATCGGCCATGGTCTTGGCGTCGAAGGCGGCCGTGTTGTAGACCGCTGCCTGCGCATGAGCGAGCCCAGGCAACATGCCAAGGGCAGCGAGCATGCCGGCCACCTGCGCCGAGCGGGTGAGCATTCTTCTACGGGTGTGCATCAGGGTCTCCAATTTCTATCTGTAAATGCCAATGAAGCAGTGTTGAATGCCGGCGGGAGCCATCCCCAGGCGGAAATGACAACGACGATCAGGGAGCCGCCCCGGCGGCGAGCCATTGCGCGATGGTCTGCGCGTCGGCTTCGCTCAGGGACTGCGCAGGCATCGGAATCGCGCCCCACTGCCCCGATCCACCGGCCCGGATCTTTCCGGACAGGTAGGCTACGGCGTCGGTGCGGTCACCGTACTTCTTGGCGATGTCGCGGAAGGCGGGGCCGACGATCTTGTTCTCGACACCGTGGCAGGCCACGCAGGTGTACTTCTGGGTGAGTGCCGTGGCCGAGGAAGCGGTACCGCCGGCTGCCGGCAAGGCCGCCGCGGGTGCCGCCAGAGCAAGCCTGGCCGCCGCGGGGCTGGCAGCCGGCGGCTTGGTGGTGTCTGCGCCACGCTGCGCGCCGACGCCGCGGTTCTGCTCCGCCAAGTTGCCGTGCTGGTTGCGCGCGAAGTCCGGCAGGAACGATGCCAGCCTGGGCTCGGGCGCACAGTCCTTCATGCAGGCGACAGCCTTCACATCCGGCTTTCCCCCGTTGCCCAGACCGCCCTTGCCGGCTGCGGCGCCGGGCCAAAGCCCGTGGTCGGTGGTGACGCCGTTGCGATTGGGAAGCAGCTTCTGCACCTCGGCGATGTTGCGATCCGACAGCGTCAGGTTGTCGGGCACGATGCCACCAAGGTTCAGCAGGTAGGCCGTGACGGCATACACCTCGTCTGGCTTGAGCGACTTGGGCGCGGTCCAGGGCATTGCGCGATTGATGTAGTCCCACAGCGTCGACAGCGTCGACACTTTCATGAGCGTCGTGCGGCCAGGGAACGCCGGATCATTCAGGCGAGCGACGTGACCGGTCTTGATGTCGTCCGCCGTGGTGCCGCCGACCAGCGGCGAGAAGGTCTGATTGCTCTCACCGAAGACGCCGTGGCAGGAAGCGCACTTGCCCTCCCACACTTCCATGCCCTGCGCCACCGAACCCGAACCGGGCGGCAGGCCCTTGAAATCGGGGCGAACATCGATGTTCCACGCCGCCACCTCCTTCGGAGTGGCCGCACGACCCACGCCCGGATAGCCCTGCTGCGCCTGCGCCGCACCGACGGCGCCGAGCGCCAGCACCAGCGCCGCCGCCGATGCCTTACGAAAGCTGGACATTCTTCACCTCTCCGCTTTCCTGCACGAGCCAGCTCTGCATGGAGTTGTTGTGATAGATCGAGCGGGTCCCGCGCACTGCGCGCAGCTGCTTCGTCGTGGGTTGTACGTAGCCGGTCTCGTCCATCGCACGGCTCTGAATCAGCGCCGGCTTGCCGTCCCACACCCAGTCAAGACTGAACCGTGTCAGGCACTTGCTGAGTACCGGCGTCTCCAGCCTGGCGGTCCGCCAGTTGCGTCCGCCATCGATCGACACGTCGACCTTCTTCACCTTGCCGCGACCCGACCAGGCCAGGCCGCTGATGTTGTAGAAACCCTTGTCGAGCAGCACCTGACCCCCGGAGGGCGTCGTGACCACACTCTTGCATTCTTGCGTGCTGGTGTACTGGCGATGCTGGCCCCCCGGCAGCAGGTCGACGTAGTGGATGGTCTCGTCCTTCGTGCCGTAGGGCATGTCGCCCACCTCGATGCGGCGCAGGTACTTGACCCAGCTCACGCCTTGCACGCCAGGAACCACCAGGCGCAGCGGATAGCCGTTCTCCGGGCGCAGCATCTCGCCGTTCTGGCCGTAGGCGACGATCACCTCGCCGCTCTCGATCAGCTCCATCGGCACGGTGCGTGTCATTGAGGAGCCATCCGCGCCTTCGGCGAGCACGAAGCGCCCGCGCTTGTAGTCCACACCCGCCATGTCGAGCAGGATCTTCAGCGCAACACCTGTGAACTCGCTGCAGCTCAGCATGCCGTGCGTGTACTGGCACGTGGGCACGGCCACGTTGCCCCACTCCATGCCGGTGTTGGCGCCGCACTCGATGAAGTGGAAACGGCTCACCGTCGGCAGGCGCATCAGTTCGTCCATGGTGAAGACCATGGGCTTCTTCAGCATCTTGTCGTCCGAGCCGTTGATCATCAGCCGGTGCTTCGACGGGTCGATGTCCCACCAGCCCTGGTGGTGTCGCTCGAAGTGCAGGCCGCTCGGTGTGACGATGCCGAACAGCGACTGCAGGGGCGCGAATGAGACGGAAGCCTGCGTCGTCTGGGTCAGGCCGGGACTGGTGCGCCGCTGCACGTTCGACTCGAACTTCGAGGGCCTGCCGTAGCCGTCGCTGACCACTGGCTGGCCCAGCCCGCGCGTATGGGCGGGCAACTGCAGGATGTTGGAGTCGCCACCGTCGGCCGATACCGGATTGGACTGTGCGCGTGCCGCCGGAACAGCGACCGCGGCGCCGACGGCAGCAAAAGCTTTGCGGATGAAGTCACGCCTGCCTGCCTTGGCCTCGATAGAGACCTGCCGCACACCGTCGGCATCGAGAAAGTTCTCGGGTGCCTTGAGCAGGCGTCCGGAGATGTGGTGCTCGGAATCCAAAGGGTGTCTCCAATCGAACCGCAACCGGCAGGTCACCCGCGTCGGGCGTCGGCGATTGCTTAGAATCGTCAATCCATTTATACAGCTTTACTAATATAAGTCTTCAGCGATTCAAGAAGAGCGGGGAAAACCCTTGGCTGTGCGTGAGGTGGCTTCTTGCCTCGCGCGGCCTGTGGCCGAACAGCAAGGATGACCGTGGCCGGTTTGAGCTTCATGCTTGGCGTGGGTGTCTTCTTCATCCGCTGCTTCGCCAAGCACATGCGTGAAGACGGGGCACGCGCGGCAACGCTGAAAGCTCTGGCAGACACCAGGCCCGACCCGCCCTCGAGTCTGACCCCCAGAGCGAGCAGCGCCACCAGGCAGCTCGCGCGGGCAAGGTCGCCGGCAACTTACGTTCGGCATCGTCGATTATCTCGGGCCTTGGCGATCGTGCTGCTGCCTGCCACGACTGCCATCACGTCAGTGAAATCTGCCAAAGCAACTGCCACGGCTGCCACGGTGATGACTGGCGGGAGTGTCAAGATTTCGGGAGCCACCGGAAACTTCTTTGCGAATCAATGAATTAGCTGATTCGATGGGCGTAGCCGCACGGTGGCACGGCACTTGATACAGAAGCTGTCGTGACGACCCGATCAGGCCGTCATCGGGTTCAACAACGCGGAGACGAATCATGCGGAAGAACGAAGGCAACGTGGATCGGGCATTGCGCGTGGTCGCTGGCCTGCTGCTGATTGGCTTGGCAGCAACGAACAGTGTCGGCATGTGGGGCTATATCGGCGTCGTGCCATTGCTGACGGGCGTGGTCGGCATGTGCCCTCTGTACTCGGTCCTCGGCATCAATACCTGTCCGATGAGTCGGCGCTGAGCCTCCGATCACACGACCCGCAGATGCTCGCCATGCCAGCACGCTTTGCGAACCACGTTGCAGGGTTGATCCACCACTGTCTGGCGCCGCCGGGCTCGACGAGCCCAGGCTCTAAAGAACCGCGAAGGCCACCATGAACACTCGCAGCAACATGCAGGTCGAAGGCTTCTTCGACGCCGCCACCTGGACCGTCAGCTACATCGTCTTCGACACGAAGACCCGGGCGTGTGCGCTGGTCGACAGCGTGCTTGACTACGACCCGAAGTCCGGCCGCACGGCGCGCACCAGCGCCGACCGATTGATTGCGCGCGTGCGCGAACTCGGCGCCACGGTGCAATGGATTCTCGAGACGCACGTCCACGCAGATCACCTGTCGGCGGCGCCCTACCTCAAGGAGACGCTCGGTGGGAAGCTGGGTATAGGTCAGCACATCACGACGGTGCAGCGCGTGTTCGGGACGCTCTTCAACGCCGGCACCGAGTTCGCGCGCGACGGTCGCCAGTTCGATCATCTGTTCGCCGATGGCGAGATTTTCAGCATCGGCAGCCTGAAGGCCCGTGCGATGCACACGCCGGGGCACACGCCGGCCTGCATGACCTATGTGGTCGACGACGGTGACGGCACGAACCCGGACCTGGCCGCCTTCGTCGGCGACACGCTGTTCATGCCCGACTACGGCACGGCGCGCTGCGACTTCCCCGGTGGCGATGCCCGCACCTTGTACCGCTCGATCAACAAGGTGCTGAGCCTGCCACCCGAGACCAAGCTCTACATGTGCCACGACTATCAGCCCGGCGGGCGTGACGTGCGGTACATCAGCACCGTGGCCGAGGAGCGCGAGACGAACGTCCACGTTCGCAACGGCATCAGCGAGGAAGAGTTCGTCGCGATGCGACAGGCGCGCGACGTGACGCTCGGCATGCCCACGCTGATCCTGCCGTCGGTGCAGGTCAACATGCGCGCCGGCCAGTTGCCCGAACCCGAGGACAACGGCATGCGCTACCTCAAGATTCCCTTGAACGCCGTGTAGAACGCGACGCTCACCCTTCGACGCCCGGCCGCTTCCGGTCCGGGCTTCGCGATCCGCAGAGTCGCCGGGGACATCGCAAAGGGCGGCGAGACATTGCCTCACGACGCATCAGGAGACAACATGGACATCAAACCACTGACCGCCGAACTGTCGGTCGCAGCCCAGATCGTCAGCGGCGACATCCGTGCGGTCGCCGATGCCGGGTTCCGCTCGGTCATCTGCAACCGGCCGGATGGCGAGGGCCCGGACCAGCCGCTCTTCAGCGAGATCGAGCGCTCGGCCATCGGCCAGGGGTTGCAGATCCGCTACCTGCCGGCCGAGTCGGGCAAGGTCACCGACGAACAGGGCGCGGCATTCGGCGCGCTGATGGCCGAGCTGCCCAAGCCGGTGCTGGCCTTCTGCCGAACGGGCATGCGCTCGACGACGATGTGGGCCTTGTCGCAAGCCGGGCAGATGCCGCTGCCGCAGATCATCGAACGCTCCTCGAAAGCGGGTTTCGACCTGAAGGGCGTGGTGCGGCGCATCGTCAATGGCGGCAAGACGCCGGTCGAGGTGGTCGACGCGACGCATGAGATCGTGATCATCGGCGGCGGGGCAGCCGGCATCGCGGTGGCATCCAGCCTTCTCGCGCGCAGCCCGGATCTCGACATCGCCATCATCGACCCGGCCGACATCCACTACTACCAACCGGGCTGGACGATGGTTGGTGCGGGCATCTTCAACGCCGCGACGACGGCGCGCACCATGGCGTCGTTGCTGCCGCGCGGAGTGCACTGGATCAAGTCGGCTGTGGCCGCATTCGAACCCGAACGCGACGCCGTCATCCTCGACGGCTGCCGCGTCGTCAAGTACAAACAGCTCGTCGTCTGCCCGGGCTTGAAGCTCGACTGGCACGGCATTGAGGGCCTGCCCGAGACCCTGGGCCGCAATGGCGTGACCTCGAACTATCGCTACGACCTCGCGCCCTACACCTGGCAACTGGTGCAGCAACTCCAGCGCGGCAAGGCGATCTTCACGCAACCCCCGATGCCCATCAAGTGCGCGGGCGCGCCGCAGAAGGCCATGTACCTGTCGGCCGACCACTGGCGTCGCACCGGCGTGCTCAAGGCCGTCGACATCCAGTTCTGCAGTGCCGGTGCCGTGCTGTTCGGTGTGGCCGAGTACGTGCCAGCGCTGATGGAATACGTGAAGGCGTACGGCATCGACCTGGACTTCGGTCAGACGCTGATCTCGGTCGACGGCCCGGCGAAGAAAGCGACGTTCATCAAGGCCAATCCCGATGGCACGAAGGAGAAGATCACCCGTGACTTCGACATGATCCACGTGGTGCCGCCGCAGAAGGCGCCCGACTTCATCCGCGTCAGCCCGCTGGCGGATGCAGCGGGTTGGGTCGACGTCGATCCGGGCACGCTGCGGCACAAGACCTTCGCCAACATCTTCGCGCTCGGTGACGCCGGGAACACGTCGAATGCGAAGACCGCCGCAGCCGCCCGCAAGCAGGCCCCCGTGGTGGCGCACAACCTGCTCGCCCTGCGCGGCGCCGCCAAGGGCGAGGCCAGGTACGACGGCTACGGCTCCTGTCCCTTGACGGTCGAGCGCGGCAAGATCGTGCTTGCCGAATTCCTCTACGGCGGCAAGGTGGCACCGAGCTTCCCGAAGTGGTTCATCGACGGCACGCGCCCTTCCGCGCTGGCCTGGTACCTCAAGGAGCGCGTGCTGCCGCCGCTTTACTGGCAGGCGATGCTCAAGGGCCGCGAGTGGCTCGCGCAGCCCGAGATGACCACGTGAGGGGAGAACGGGGATGGAAGTAGGACTGCTGGGCCTCGGCCTCGGCGCGGTGGTCGGACTGATTCTCGCGCTCGCCGGTGCAGGCGGTGGCATCCTGGCCGTGCCGCTGCTGGTCTTCGGGCTGCATCTGTCGATCATGCAGGCCGCGCCCGTCGGGTTGATCGCTGTCGGCGCAGCCTCCGCGTTCGGTGCGGCGCTCGGGCTGCGCGAAGGACTGGTTCGCTATCGCGCGGCCGCCGTGATCGGCATCACCGGCATGGTGCTCGCTCCACTGGGCGTGCAACTGGCCAGACTGATTCCCAACGCGCCGCTGATGGTGGCGTTCTCCATCGTGCTGGCCTGGGTGGCATGGCGCATGTTCAACCAGGCGCGGCGCACAGCGGCTGGCCAAGCGCAAAGCATTCACGCGCGCTCCCAACTCCCATGCGTGCTGAACCCCAGCGAAGGCCGCCTGGTCTGGACCATGCCTTGTGCTTGGGCTCTGGCGGGAACGGGCGCCTTGTCGGGCGTCCTCAGCGGGCTGCTGGGCGTGGGAGGCGGGTTCGTCATTGTTCCCTCACTCAGCCGCTACACGAACCTCGCCACGCGCAGCATCTTCGCCACCTCGCTGGCTGTGATCGCTCTGGTGTCGGTGGGCGGCGTCGCCGCTGCCGCATGGCAAGGCTCGATCGCATGGACCATCGCCGGGCCGTTCGCCGTTGGCGCGATTGCTGCCCTGCTGACCGGCCGCTTGATCGCCGCCCGTCTCGCCGGCGCGCGCCTTCAGCAGGCCTTCGCCCTGACCAGCGGCGCCGTGTCGGTGCTGCTGCTCGCGCGTGGAATGGGCTGGATCGCCGCATAACCGGCTGGACCCCGCGAAGTCCGCAAACCCAGCGACTCAACCACCACCGGCTGAAGCCGGTGGGTTGGTGAGCTACGGACTGAAAATCCGGATACGCGTCGGCTGAACGACGCGTCGTGCCGCTACTCCGGTTCCATCTTGAAGTTGTCGTTCTGGTTCGGCTCGAAATGGCGCTCCAGATACAGCTTGATCGTCTCTTCCGTCATCTGCCCTACCGTCGCGCAGAAGTACCTTCTCGCCCAGACAAGCCGGCCCCAGAAGCGCTTCTTTATGTGCGCAAACTCCTTGAACATCCGACTCGCCGTTCGTCCCTCGATCCGCCTCATGATCTCGCACGGCGCCAACTCCGGCGGCGCACTCACCAAGATGTCTACGTGATCCGCGCTCACCACCCCTTTGACGATTCGAATCTCGAACGCCGCGCACGTCTGCGCATCCACTACCTGCAGCAGTGGTTCGGGCTGAGCGACCCGGCGATGGGGGAGCAACTGCACGACATGCCGTAGTACCACGAGTTTGCCAAGCTCGATGGTGTGACGGCGCGGCTGCCCGACGAGACGACCGTCCTGAGATTCCGCCACCTGCTGGAACGGCACAACCTGGCGGTGGACATGCTGCGCGTGGTCACCGACATCCTACAGGCCAAGGGCATGCTGATGCGCACCGGCACGGTGGTGGATGCCACGCTGATCTCGGCGCCGAGTTCGACGAAGAACGCGGCGGGCGAGCGCGACCCGCAGATGAAGCAGACCAAGAAGGGCAACAACTGGTACTTCGGGATGAAGGCCCACATCGGCGTGGACGCGCGCTCGGGCCTGGTGCACAGCGTGGTGGGTACGGCAGCCAACGTCAACGACCTGAACGTGGCCGGCGCGCTGCTGCACGGCGATGAAGAGGTGGCCTTCGGAGACGCGGGCTACCAGGGTGTGCACAAGCGGCCCGAGGCCGAAGGGCCGACGTGGCACGTGGCGATGCGCCCCGGCTTGCGCAAGAGGCTCAACCCGTTCATCGAGCCCGACTTCGTGGCCGAGCGTGTGGAGAAGATGAAGGCGAGCATCCGAGCCAAGGTCGAGCATCCGTTCCGAGTGATCAAGCGCCAGTTCGGGTTCACCAAGGTGCGCTACCGCGGGCTGATGAAGAACACGGCGCAGATCATCACGCTGTTCGCGCTGTCGAACCTGTGGATGGCGCGACGGCAGTTGATGGGTGCGCGGGCATGAGTCCGTCTGAAGCGCGCCAAGCGCGCGCGTACAGGTGCAAAAAGACGCGATGAGCGCGTCCAAACGCTCACCGAATTGCTTCCGCCGCCGATCTCGCGTCTCATGGGTTGTCAATGACTGCAGTCGCGGCTTGAATGCTCGTTGTGCAGACCTTCCCTAGACTGAAATTGACCGGCTGAAAGCCGGTGGCTTAAACTTTATGATAGATGGTCAACAACGGCGCGGGCGACGCCATACAGCATCGACGCTCCACTCGGCACTACGACTTCGCGGCGGTATCACACCACGCCGGGTGGGCGATCGCCATCAGTGCCTTTCGACGCTGTTGCCCAGTCGCACCCCGCAAAGCGGCAATGCCGTGCTCGGTCACCACGAAGTCCACCGCTTCGGGTAGCAGTGTCGGCGCCTGCCCGACCGGAAGGCTGGCGACGATGTTGCTCCGCACGCTTGAGCCGACGCCCGACGATGTCGTCGCGCGAAGCGCGATGATGCTGCGACCGCATGGTGCTGCGGCTGCCGCGTGGGCGAAGTCCGGCAGCCCGCCTGGCAGCGAGATGCGTCTTGCCCCGACCTGTTCGGCGTTGACGCAGCCTGCAAAATCGACCTGCAACGCGCTGTTGATGGCACACAGGCTTGGGAGCGCGCGCAGCGTCTCGGCACCGTGCGTGAACGAGCACGGGTGCAGTTCGACCGCCGGGTTGTCGTGCAGAAACTCGTAGAAAGCCTGGCTGCCGAGCGCCATGGTCGCAACGCTGACGCCGGGTCGCACCAGCTTGCGGCTGTTGTCGATGACGCCGCTTTCGATCAGCGCACGCGCCGCCTCGCCGATGATGCCCGTGTGCAGACCCAGGTGCTGCATGTGCCCGAGCTCGGCCAGCACCCGGTCGGGCAAGGCGCCGACGCCGAGCTGCAACACGGCGCCATCTTCGACAAGCGAGGCGACGTGGCGGGCGATGCGCAGCTCGGCATCGTCGGCGGCGGCGGCTGCCACCGCGTGCGGGCCGTCGACGCCTTCGACGAAAGCGTCGATGCGGCGGGCCGCGAAACGGCTCACGCCGCACGTGCGTGGCATCGAAGCGTCGATCTCCGCGATCACGCAGCGCGCCTGTGCCAGCACGGCGGGCATGTAGTCGACCGCCACCCCGAGCGAGACCTGCCCGTCCGCGTCCGGCGGCGACACGCGCAGCAGCACCGCGTCGGCGCGCAGCATGCCCCGTTCGAACAGGCGCGGCACTTCCGACAGTGCGTGGCGCAGCGCGTGCACGTGACCGCTGTTCATCGCCGTGCGCAAGCCGACGCCGGGCAGGAAAGTCGCGAGGCGCAGCGACAGGCAGGCCGGCTCGGCCGCATAGGGCGCAGCGCCCATCGGCATCAGCGTGTGGACGCGCCGACCCGGCAAGGCCGCGGCAGACTCGGCCAGCCAGCGGGCGAGCACGGTCGGCTCCGCCGCCGCGGAATGCAGCACGATGGCGGCGTCGGCGCCCAGCGGCGCCAACAGACCGAGCAGGTCGGCCGCGCCGGTCAGCCGCCTCATGCGGCAGAAGGCGCCCCGGCGGTCACCTCGGCAACAGGCCGTCCAGCGAGCACTGCGGGGCGCAGCAAAAAGTGGGCGAGCGCCGGCAGCAGCACCAACGCGCCGAGCATGTTCCACAGAAACATGAAGGCCAGCAGCACGCCCATGTCGGCCTGGAACTTGATCGGCGAAAAGATCCAGGTCGCCACGCCGACTGCGAGCGTCAGCCCGGTGAGCAGGACCACACGACCGGTGAACATCAAGGCCCGGCGGTAGGCCAGCGCGAGCGACTCGCCGCGACGCAAGTGGACGAGCACGATGCTGAGCACGTAAAGCGCGTAGTCGACGCCGATGCCCACACCGAGCGCGACGACCGGCAGCGTCGCCACCTTCACGCCGATATCGAGCAACACCATCAGCGCCTCGGCGAGCACCGACGTCAGCACCAACGGCAGCACGGCGCACAGCACCGCGCGCCAGGAGCGGAACGCGATCCAGCACAACACGACCACAGCCGCGTACACCCACAGCAGCATCTCGCGGTTGGCCTGCTCGACGACGATGTTGGTCGCCGCCTCGATGCCGGCGCTGCCGGCCGCAAGCAGGAAGCGTCCCTGTGCGGGATCCCCCGCATCGTTCGCGGCCGCGAAGGCCCGGACCGCCGCAACCACCCGGGTCAGCGTCTCGGCCTTGTGGTCGGCCAGGAACACCCGCAGCATCGACATCGAGCACGGCTGATTGACCAGCGCACGCGGCACGTACTTGGTCATGCTGTTGATCACGCCCTGGTTGGGCATCAGCGCAGTCCACTTCGGACTGCCTTCGGTAAACAAGCTGGACAGCAGCGCGACGAAGGACGCAAACGAGTCCGTGCCCGCCACCCCCGGCAGCTGGCGCAGCTGCCACTCGAGGTTGTCCACCTTCTGCAGCAGCGGGTAGCTCAGGCACTGGCCTTCGGCCGACGCCACCATGACGATGAAGACATCGCTGGTCGCGCCGTAGTGGCTCGTGACGTAGGCGTTGTCGCGGTTGTAGCGCGAGTCGGCGCGCAACTCGGGCGCGCCCGGGTCGAGGTCGCCGATCTGCAGACGCTGCGCGCCCCAGAAGCCCAGCCCGCCGAGCACCAACGAGACGGCAATGACCACGAGCGCCGGCCCGCGCGCCGTGCAGCGCTCGAGCCAAAGCCACAGGCCGGACGGCTCGGCGCGTTCGCCCTGTACCTCCGTGCCGAGCGCCCGCACCGCGGCGGTGGCACTGACGCCGGTGTAGCTCAACAGGATCGGCAGCAGGATCAGGTTCGTGAAGATCAGGATCGCAACGCCGATGCTCGCGATCACCGCCAGCTGGCGGATCACGCCGATGTCGATGATGAGCAGCACCGCGAAACCAACCGCGTCGCACAGCAGCGCCGCCAGCCCGGCCATGAACAGCCGCCGGAACGTGTGGCGCGCCGCGACCAGCTTGTGCACACCGCGGCCGATGTCCTGCATCACGCCGTTCATCTTCTGCGCCCCGTGGCTCATGCCGATGGCGAACACGAGGAAGGGCACGAGGATCGTGTACGGGTCCAGCTCGAAGTGCAGCAGCGGCAGCATCCCGAGCAGCCACACCACCGCGACCAGCGAGCACAGCATCACGAGCGAAGTGCTGCGCACGCAGCGTGTGTACCCGAACACGATGACGGCGGCGATGACGATGGCGGCGGCGAAGAACAGCAGCACCTGCATCAAGCCGTCGATCAGGTCGCCGACCAGCTTTGCGAAGCCGATGATGTGGATCTTCACGCCTTCGGCCTCGTACTTCGCGCGCAGTTGCTCGAGGCGCCCGCTGAGGGTCGCGTAGTCAAGCGGCTGGCCACTCTCGTTGTCGAAGTCCATCAACGGGACGAGCAGCAGGCTGGACTTGAAGTCCGGCGCGACGATGCGCCCGATCTCGCCGGAGCGCTGGATGTTGCCCGCGACGCGTGCCAGGGCCGCCGGCGAGCCGTCGTAGCCCTGCTCGATCACGGCGCCGTCCTCGAGGCCCTCCTCGGTGATGCCGCGCCAGCGCATCGTCGGTGTCCACAGCGACAGCACGAAGGGGCGGTTGACGCCGGGCGTCAAATAGACCTCGTCGTTGATCCTCTGCAGCGTCGCCAGGTACTTTGCGTCGAGGATGTTGCCGCTTGGGCTTTCGACGACGATGCGCAGCACGTTGCCCTGGCCGGCCAGGTCCTCCGCATGCGCAAGGTAGTTCTTGATGAAGGCATGCCCCGCCGGGATCATGCGCTGGAAGTTCGCGTTCAGCGTCAGGCGCGGCAGTTGCGAACACAGCAGCACGCTGATGATCGCGCACAGCAACAGGATCCAGCCGCGGTGGTTGAACAGCGCACGCTCGAGGCGATTGCCGGAGGAGGTGTCGAAGTCCTCGAGTCGCGTGACGGGGCTCGGCGGGCTCGACAGGGATTGGGCAGCGTTCATCGGGAGGCAAGCGGGGCAGCCGCAGGAAGGCGCATCGCGCCGACAAAGGTGGTGAGCACGAGGGCGCCGTCGCCGGCCTGTGCGATGCCCGTGATCGGCACGCCCACGCGGTGCAGGCGTTGAAAGCTGTGGCCCTGGTCGGCGCTCGTCAGCACGTCGCCAGCCTGGTCGCCGAGCACGACGCTGCCGTCGGCCAGGCGCACGGCGCAGTTCACGGTCGCGCCACCGGCATCGGCGGGCAGCTTGGCGGCAGTCCAGCTCGCGCCGGCGTCGGCACTCGCGAAGACATTGCCACGCAGGCCGTGCACGAGCAGACGCTGCTCGCCAAGCGCTAGCACGCCAGTCAGGCTGCCCTCGTAAGGCAGTGGCACGCGCACAAAATCGCGCGCCTCCAGCGTGCCTGCAAGCAGCAAGCCGGATTCGCCCGCCAGCCACACGCGCCCCGCAGCGACCGCCGCACCGTACAAATGCAGGTCGCGCGGGTTGGCCATCAGCGGCGCAGCGTCGGCCCACCGCGCTCCGGCGTCGGCGCTGCGGTAGGCGGTGTTGAAGGCGCCGATCGCGAGCACCTGCCCGGTATCGATCATCAGCACGTCGAGCAGTGGCTTGTCCGGCCCGTCGGCGACCAGGCGGCGCGCTGCCGTCAGCGCTCGCTCGCCGGCCCCGGCGCGCTGCTCCAGTGCCAGCGTGGCCGCGCGCACGCCGTCGAGCCTGCGCGTCCAGGACAGGCCACCATCGGCGCTCTGCAGCACGACGCCGAAGTGCCCCACGGCGAAGCCCTGCTTCGGGCCGGAGAATCGCACCTGCGTCAGCGTCGCCGACGAAGGCGAGGCGACGGCGCGCCAGTGCTGACCCCCGTCGTCGGAGACCGTGATCACGCCGTGCTCGCCAACCGCGACGAGCCGATCACCGGCACGCGCCACCGACAGCAGCAGCGCCCGCTCGGGCGCGCGCGCCGGCAGTGCCGGCCGCTCGAGCTGGGCCCGCGCAGCAGCCTCCAGGCTTGCAGGCGCGGCGGCCTGAGCGATCTGTGCGCCGCAGGCCAGGGCCAGGACGACGCCGACGCGCCGCCAGCGGTTCGCATTCGTCACGCAGCCCCCTCTCAGCGCACGCCGCCGGCTTCGAGCGCCTGCGGTGAGATCATGGCGGGATCGACCTGCTTGTACGAGATGCCGCCGCCGCGCGTCGGCACGTTGAAGACGGTGTAGGCCTTGGCCTGTACGTTGTAGGTCAGCGTCGGACCCTGCATGATGCCCGGCTGGTGCGGCGCGACGAAGTTCATCAGCTGGATGAACTTCCAGAACTGACCCTTCGCGTCCCACTGGTCGGACATCACGATCTGCCACGTGTCCTCGTCGATGTACAGCGTGCGCTTGGGCACGACGTGGCGCGAGCCGGCCTTCAGCGTGCCCTCGAGCGCCCAGACGCGGTGCATTTCCCAGCGTTGATGGTCCGGGTTGGCGTACTGCGGGCCAAGCAACTTGTCCGGGTCATCGACCTGGCCGAACGCATTGTTGTTGTACGGCACGATCATCTCGCGCTTGCCGGCCAGCTTCCATTCGTAGCGGTCTTCCTGGCCCTGGAAGCCGTTCTGGTCGTCGTAGTTGATGACGCCCGAGGCGAACGGCGACGGCACGTCGTACTCGACATTGGGCGTCTTGCGCACTCGCCGCTGCCCGGTGAGGTAGACCCAGGCCGAGGGCGTCACGTTGAGCTGCGTCGGGATCAGCGCGGCGATCTTCTCGCCGGCCTGGTACGGCGGCTCCAGCGTCTCGACGACCACTGCGTAGCGCACGCCGTCGCCCCACGGGCTCTTGCGCTCGTCGGGGTAGTCCAGCGGATGGGTTTCGTTGGCCACGGTGCGAGTGGCCAGCGTGCGCTTGCCGTTCGCGGAGATGACCCAGGTGTCGCAGGTCAGCATGTTGTCGTGCCCGCGCCAGATGTACTGGGTGTTGAAGATCGCCTCGAGCCCGCTTTGCGGGACCGGGAACGGGATGCCGCCCTTGTAGCCGCCGATGACCGTGCGGCCGTCGAGCTTGAGCGTCGTCGCGTTGCGGAAAGTTCGCTCGGCGATGTAGTTCGGCACGGCCGCCGTGCGGTGCGTCGGGTAGACGTCGATCCGGTAGTTCGGCAAGGTCTTGAGCAGCACCTTCTGCCCTTCGGAGAGCTTGTCGGCATGCTGATCGACGTTGCCCGCGTTGATGCTGTACAGCGGCTTCTCGTCGGCGAAGACCTTCGGCGGCTTGGCGCTCGTTTGCGGCGGAGCCTCGCTGCTCTTCAACCCGCCGGTCCACTCCGGAATCGTGCCGGCCTTGTTTCCGGCGCGCTCGCCACCCAGCGGTGTCAGGCTGGTCTTGAGCTTGGCCGCCTCGTCGGCGGTGACGGCGGCAACTGCCGCGGCCGGCAGCGTCACCGCGGCGCCGATGACGAGGGCAGCGAGCACTTCGCTCACACAGTGTTTGTTGCGCATCGATGTCTCCTTGTCAGAACGAATAGGCGAGGCTGAACGCGACGTTGTCTCGGTCGCCGAAGCCGTTGCGCTCATCCTTGCCGAGCTGCTTCGTGTAGATCAGGCTGCCGCGCCAGGCGCGCAGGTAGGTGAACTTGACGCCGATGCCGACGTTGCCCACACCGGGCGCGACCGTCGGGTCAATGGGCGACGTGCTGAAGTTGTAGGCCACGGAAAGCGGCACCGTCAGATCGAGGTCGGACACAACCTGGTACCAGGTCGGATCGAAGACCAGGCTCATTCCGGTAAAGGTCTTCGCCTTCGTCGTATCGCGCGAGGCTTCGTTGCGGGTGGTCTTGTACAGGTGATGGCCGCCGATCTCGGCGGTGATGCCCGCGCCATCCCACGCGGCAGTACGCGGTAGCACCCAGATCGTGGAGACCTGGTAGTGCACTAAGTCGCCGGTCGCGTACAGCGGATTTCGGTTGGCGTCCGCACTTGGATTCAGCCCCAGGTCCATCAGCTGCGCGTTGGAGACGAGCGGCATGTTGCGGCGAATCGAGATCTCCCCCGCGACATTCGCGTCGCCGATCTTGGTCGACAGGCTGGTGCCGAGGATGTCGATCTTCTCGGGGTAGACGAAGAAGTAGGTGCCGAACTGACCCGTCGCCGACGGCCCCGTGAATTGCGTGTAGACCTGGGGCGTGTGCTCGGTGTAGCGCAGGTAGTAGAGACCGACGTCGATGTCGCTGGCGAGGTCGGAGAACTTGGCCGCCGCACCGTAGTTGCCTTTCGCGTTGTCGGGCCTGCGGTGCCCATCGAAGGCGAAGTAGGCGCCGCCGCCGAGTTGCAACGTCTCGGCGCCCGGACCCACCAGGTCGGCCGGCGACCAGAAGGTGCCCACCGGTGGGTAGCGGGTCTCGCGGAACTCGAGCTGGTAGTAGCCCTGCAGGCTCCACTTCTGGTCCAGCCGCAACGATGCCGAGAGCTGATTCACCGGCATGAACACTTCCTTGGCGAGTGTGCCGGGCACCGCGAGCGCCTTGTTGGCGTCGATCGGCGCCATGCCGGCTGCAATGCCGTTGCCGGCCATGAACAGGCTCTCGCCCCAGATCAGCGCGTGGCGACCGAGACGCACACTCAGATCGTGCCCGGCGAGGTCGAAGCTGGTGTGCACGAAGCCGTCCAGCAGTTCAGCGTTGCGCCCTGCCCAGCGCCGCGCTTCCTTCGTGAACTGGTCGTTGGGAACCGAGAGCGCGTTGTAGTTGGCCGTGATCGGGTCATGGCCGCGGTTGTAGACCGTGTCGTACCACGCCGCAGCGCTGACGTGCAGGCCGCTGCGCGCGCGGTCCTTGAGCGTGAAGTCGAGCTCGCTCAGCAGGTCGAGGCGGTTCGAGATGACGTCGCCGCGCCCGAACGCACCATCGCCGTCGTTCAGGTTCGGGTTGCTCAGGTAGTAGTCGCTCGGCGTGCCGGTTCGCACGCCGAGGCTGTACTTCACCGTGTTGTCCCAACGCACCTGATAGGCGTCAGTGTTGGACAGTTCGGCGGCGTGCGCCGGCTGCAGGCCGTTGCACAACAGTGCGGCGAGCGCCGCGGCAGCGGCAGCGGCAGGCCGCAACGGCGCGCCGCGGCGCGTGCGGTTCCTCCGGTTCATTGCCTTCATGTTGTCTCCTGTCGTGTGGGTGAGTCGTTTGTCGCGCGACGCGCGGCGGCAGGACCGCCCGCCGTGACGCCAATGTAGTCGCGCGTCGATCCGAGGTCAACAAGTTGTACGTACAGGTTTACCATGAGATCAGAATCACGCGACGATGACGTTGACACGATTCAGATCACGCGAGTAAGTGACATCCCTACGCGTCGTTCCAATCTATTGACCCGATTGCCTGTTGGAATTAAAGTTGTCCGTACATACAACGAATCCTCCCCATGAACTCTTCCTCACCCAGCCGCTGCATGTCGCCCGCGGACGAAGCCGAGCTGCTCACCGCGATCGACCGCTGGATCGAGCGCTCACTGAAGCCGGAGATCGTGCGCGCCTACGACCACGATGACCGCTACCCCCACGCGGTGGTCGAGGAGATGAAGGAACTCGGCTTGTTCGGCGCGACCATCGGCGCCGAGTACGGAGGGCTCGGCCTGCCGGCGTCCACCTACGCGAAGATCGTGATGCGCATCTCGTCGGTGTGGATGTCGGTCACCGGCATCTTCAATTCGCATCTGATGCTCGCCTTGGCGATCGAGAAGTTCGGCACGCCGCGGCAGAAGCAGCAATGGCTCCCGAAGCTCGCTTCGGGCGAGGTGCGCGGCGGTCTCGCGCTGACCGAGCCCGATGCCGGCACCGACCTCCAGGGCATCCGCATGGCGGCGCGGCGCTCGGGCGATCACTACGTCATCAACGGCACGAAGACCTGGATCACGAACTCGGTCGAGGGCTCTTGTTTCGCGCTGCTGGTGAAGACCGATCCTGACGCGCAGCCGCGCCACAAGGGCATGAGCCTGTTCATCGCACCGAAGGGGCCGGGCTTCTTCAGCGGCCGCAAGCTCGAGAAGCTCGGCTACAAGAGCATCGACTCCGGCGAGCTGGTCGCCGATGGCTACAAGCTCGACGCCGAACACCTGATCGGCGGCGTCGAGGGTCAGGGCTTCTACCAGGCCACCGGCGGGCTGGAGCTCGGCCGCATCAACGTCGCCTCGCGCGGCGTCGGCATCGCCGAGGGCGCGCTGCGCCTCGCGACCGCGTACGCGCAGCAACGCAAGACCTTCGGCAAGCCGATCCACGAGCACCAGGCCATCGCGCTGAAGCTCGGCGAGATGGCCACGCGCGCACGTGCCGCACGGCTGCTGACGCTCGATGCGGCCGCCACCTTCGACCGTGGTGAGCGCTGCGACATGGAGGCCGGCATGGCGAAGTACTTCGCCTCGGAAGCGGCGCTGGAGAACAGCACCGAGTCGCTGCGCATCCACGGCGCCTACGGCTACTCGAAGGAGTACGACATCGAACGTCTGTACCGCGACGCACCGCTGACCTGCATCGGCGAGGGAACGAACGAGATGCAACGCCTCATCATCGCAAAGCAGTGGATCAAGCGGAACCCGACGGCATGACGACCCCGGCATCCAGCGCAGCCCTGCCCCGCCCTGCGAACCAGCCGCTGATTGGCGTGCGCGTGTTGGCCGTGGAGGCGTTCGGCGCCGGCCCCTACGGCACGATGTTTCTTGCCGACCTCGGGGCCGAGGTCATCAAGATCGAAAATCCAGCCACCGGCGGCGATCCGTCGCGCCACACCGGCCCGCACCTGCTCGGGCCAAACGACAGCCAGTATTTCCAGGGCTGGAACCTGAACAAGCGCAGCGTCGCGATCGACCTGAAGTCGCCCCTGGGCCGTGCAGCTTTCGAGCAGCTCGTGCGCGGTGCTGACGCGGTGGTAAACAACCTGCGCGGCGACCTGCCCGCAAGGCTGGGCATCGACCACGCCGCGTTGGCGCTGCTGAACCCGGCCATCGTCTGCCTGCACCTCTCGGCCTACGGCCGCACCACCAGCCGAGCCGGCTGGCCCGGCTACGACTACCTGATGCAGGCCGAGACCGGCCTGATGCACCTGACCGGCGAGCCCGACACCGCGCCGTCGCGCATGGGCGCACCCTCGCTGGTCGATCACATGACCGGCATCACCTCGATCGTCGGCCTGCTCGCGGCGCTGCTGCGCGCGCGCGAAACCGGCCAGGGCTGCGACGTCGACGCGAGCCTGTTCGACGTCGCGCTGCACCAGCTCGGCTACGCGGCGACCTGGTACCTCAACGAAGGCATGGTCGCGCAGCGGCAGCCGCGCAGCGCGCACTACTCGATCGCGCCGGTGCAGACCTTCCCGACCGCCGACGGCTGGATCTTCGTCATGTGCATGACGCAGAAGTTCTGGCAGGCGCTCCTGGGGGTGCTCGGCCGCGAAGACCTGCAGCTGGATGCGCGCTTCGCCACCCCGGCTTCGCGCCATCAGCATGGCGCAGCACTCACGGAACTGCTCGACGTTGAGTTCCGTCGCGCACCAACCGAGCATTGGCTGATGCGGCTGGAAGGTGTGTTGCCGGTCGCGCCGGTGCGCGACCTTGCAGAGGCGCTGGACGGCGCATTCGTGCGCGAGTCGGGCATGGTCAACGAAGTCGAGCATCCAGCGCGCGGCCCGCTGCGCGTGCTCGCGAATCCGCTGCGCTTCGACGGTCAGCGCCCCCCGGCCAAGGTCTGCTCGGCGCTGGGTGTCGACAACGAGCCGCTGCTCGGCGCCGGCGCGGCGTCGAGGCCCGAGCCATGAAGCTGCGCGGACTGCGCGTTGTCGACCTGTCAGTCTTTCTGCCCGGCCCGTACCTCACGCTCGCGCTTGCGGACCACGGCGCCGAGGTGATCAAGGTCGAGCAGCCCGGCGAGGGCGACCCCGGCCGGCACATCGGCCCGGCCGATGGCCCGCACACCGTGTTCTTTCGCAACCTGAACCGCGGGAAGAAGAGCGTGGTGCTGGACTTGAAGAGCGAGGCCGGCCAGGCTGCGCTGCTGAAGCTCGTCGACACCGCCGACGTGTTCGTCGAGTCGTTCCGCCCCGGAGTCGTCGAGCGGCTGGGCTTCGACTTCGAAACCTTGCACCGGCGCGACCCGCGTCTGGTCTATTGCTCGATCAGCGCCTTCGGCCAGGACGGGCCGTACCGCAGCCGGCCGGCGCACGAGCTGGCCGCCGAGGCGCTCGCCGGCGTACTGAGCCTGGGGATCGACGATCAGGGCGTGCCGGTGCTGCCCGGTGTGCCCTGGGGCGACCTGCTCAGCGGACTGCAGGGACTGGCCGGCGTGCTGATGGCGCTGTTGAGACGCGAGCAGACCGGCCAGGGCGACCACGTCGACGTCGCGATGCTCGACGCGACCTTCGGTGCCCTGGTCAACGCGATGGGCCCGACCTTCACCGAAGGTCGCCAGCCGCAGCCACGCGACGAGCGCACCACCGGCGGCAGCGCGTTCTACCGCCTCTACGCGACGCGCGACGGGCGCCACATCGCACTGGCCGGCCAGGAGCCCAAGTTCATCCACGCGCTGCTCGGCGCGCTCGGGCGGCCCGACCTCGCGCCGCTGTGCCTGAGCGGCCCTGGCCCGCGGCAGCAGCCGGTGATCGACTTCCTCGGCACCGAGTTCGCCCGCCACACGCACGACGAGTGGCAGCAACGCCTGGCCGCGCTCGACGTCTGCTTCGGGCGCGTCAACACGCTGCCGGAAGCACTCGCCGACGCGCAGTTGCACTCGCGCGGCATGTTGCTGCGCGACGCGGCGGGCCGCCCGCACATCGGCAGCCCGATCCGCTTTCGCCACGAGCCGGCAGCGCCGTCGCTCGACGTGCCAACGCTCGGCGAGCACGCCCATCTGACCGAGGACGAGAAATCATGACCCAACACGCAAGCGAGATCGCGCCGCGGCGCTTCCGCGAGAGCTTCGGCCGCTGCTACGACGACTTCGAAGTCGGCGACGTCTACGAGCACCGCCCGGGCCGCACGATCACCGAGACCGACAACATCTGGTTCACGCTGCTGACGATGAACACGCATCCGCTGCACTTCGACAACGCCTACGCGGCGAAGTCGGAGTTCGGCAGGCCGCTCGTCAACAGCTGCCTGACGCTGTCCATCGTGGTCGGCATGAGCGTCAGCGACGTGAGCCAGAAGGCGGTCGGCAACCTCGGCTGGAACGACATCAAGCTGACCGCGCCGGTCTTCTGCGGTGACACGGTCTACGCCGAATCGGCCGTGCTCGGAAAGCGCGAGTCTGCGAGCCGGCCGACGCAAGGTATCGTCACGGTCCGCACCGTCGGCAAGAAGGCTGACGGCACCCTGTTCATCAGCTTCGAGCGGACCGTGCTGGTGCCCAAGCGCGGGCACGAGATCGACGTCTGATCGTCGAGTCGGTGGGCCGGACAACTTTCGGCACAATGCCGTGCATGCGGGAGCCCGCCGCACATGGCGGCCCCCTTCCCCACCGGACGCCGGAGCCATTGCATTCATGACGAGAACGACGGCCAGACCGAGTCCCGCTTCCAAAGCCCGCAAGCCCGCAGCGAAGCCGGCCGCGACGAAACGGGCGATCGCCACCGGCGAGCCGCTGTACCGCCAGGTTGTCCAAACACTTCGCAACGAGATCCTCAAGGGCAGCTACCCGGTTGGAACGCAGCTGCCGACCGAAGGCGAGTTGCGCGAGCGCTTCGGCGTCAGCCGGCACACCGTGCGCGAGGCGTTGCGGCAGTTGCGCAACGACGGGCTGGTCGCTTCGCGCCAGGGCTCTGGAACGACCGTGATGCCTCCAGGCAATACGCAGTTCAATGTCCACCGTGTCGGGTCGATCGACGAACTGATCGCCTACGCGGCGCAAAGCCGCTACCAGGTCGAGCAAAGCGAAGTGTTGAAGCTCGATGGCGGGCAGGCCGCCGATCTCGGTCTGCCAGAGGGCATGCGCTGCCTGCGCCTGCAGGGCCTGCGGCGGCCAGAGGACCCTGACAAACCTCCGGTGTGTTGGACCGAGGTCTACATCGCCGGCGAGTACGCCGGCGTTGAGCGACTGGTGGCACGCCAGCGCGGCGTTCCGATCTGGACACTGATCGAGGACATGTACGGCGAGCGCCTGGTCGAGGTCGAGCAGGTACTGCGCGTCCTGCCGGTGCCCGAGGACCTCGTCGCCAGACTCGAAGTCGAGCCCGATAGCAGCGTTGTCGAGGTGCGCCGGTTCTACAAGACGAGCTCGGACAAGATCGCCGAGGTCGCGATCAACCTCTACCCTGCAGGGCCATTCCGCTTCGCGATGAAGCTGCGACGGGCCTGAGCCAGAACGCTCGGCGGTGGCCTCAGCGCCCCGCCCGAGAGCGCCGCTGGTCTGCTGCAGCTCGCCTCCATCGCGCGCGAAAGCTCCGACCTGTCGCACTGAGTTTCGGCGCCGACTACCGCAACGACATCGGCTGCACCTTCAGCTGGGAAGCATTGCTGCTGGCACGCCAGCAGATCGTCTGCGCGCTGCTGTGCTCGCGCGCGTGCCGGCGATCGACGTGCCATTCCTCGACCTGACCGACATCGCGACGCTGGCCGGCGAGACCTGCCGCGTGGCCGCACTCGGGTTTACCGGCAAGGGGGCCGTCCATCCCGCACAGGTGGCTGCCATCCACGCAGCTTCGGCGCCCCCGGCAGAGGAAGTGGCACGGGCCGAGCGCATCGTCGCCGCGGTGCGCGCCTCGCAGGGCAGCGCCAACGTGGTCGACGGGCGCATGGTGAACGCCCCGTGCTGATGGCCGCGGAGCGCGTGCTGCAGCGGCGCGCAGGCTGACGGCGCCTCTCAGGCCGGCGGCTGCTGCGCCTCGATCAGCCGCTTCATCACCGCGCGCATCAGGTCAGGTCGGGCCTGCGGTCGTGCCCGATGGGCCGGGGCTCGAAACCGGCGATGCTGCGAGGATGCGCTGCACGCAGTGCTTCTCGAGCACACGCTCCTGACCCGGGATCTCGATGCAGCGCCCGCTCGGCGCAAAGCGCAGGCCGTGGTACAGGCAACGCACAGAGTCGCCCTCGAGCCGACCGCGAGACAACGGGGCACCACGGTGGCAGCACCGATCAGCCAGCGCGGCGGCCTGGCCGTCGAGTCGGCGAAACAGCACCAGCGGCTCGCCGATGATTCACTGCTGCCGCAGTTCACCGACGACGAGTTCGGAGGAGAAGCCTGCTGCCTACCAGGCGACTTTCAGGAAGACGGCCATTGACCCGCTTCCCGATCGCGTTCAGAGGGGCCCCATCAATGCCCTGCTCGGCTCAGCAGCGTGAAGATGTCGGTCTGGCCGAAATGGGCCGCGTAGGCCGGATGGTTGGCGGCGTTCGTGGCGAGGCACTCGGCGGTCAAGCACGTTTCAGCGGGAACAGGCTGCATCTGCGCCTGCGCCTGCGGCGCGCTCGAGGCGCCTTGACCTGGCAGAAGTACGGCACCAGCCAACAGACCTACGGCCACCACCACGACCAGAGTCCGTGCGCGCATGGTTAGTCTCCAACTTATACGGACAACTATAGATTGAGACCTATAGGGCTGCCATGGTGGCTAACCCTATGACTATCTCTCGACGATCAAGCTATAAATAGAAACTTGTCCGTACAGTAATTCCGGAATGACTCACTCCGCATCTGCGTTCAACGCCCGAACGCTCCTGTTCGTTCCCGGCCACCGTGCCGAGCGCTTCGACAAGGCCATGCTCAGCGGCGCCGACGCGATCTGCATCGATCTCGAGGACGCCGTGCCGCCGGAACGCAAGGCCGAGGCGCGCCGCGCCGCGTTGGACCACCTCGACCGGTCGTCCGGCAACGTCCGGGTATGCCTGCGCATCAACGGCCTGCGTACCGCCGAAGGGCTGCGTGACCTGCTCGCTCTGGCCGGAAGCGCGAACGCGCCGGCTGCGGTGCTGCTGCCCAAGACTGAGGATGCTGGCGAACTGCGGCTTGCTTCCGCGGTTTGCGGCCGGGGCCGGCAACGCTGGTTGCCACTGATCGAAAGCGCCGCGGGCCTTCACCGACTTGCCGTGATCGCCCAAAGCGCGCCGGACCTGGCGGCGCTGATGTTTGGCGGCGCCGACTACAGCAGCGACATCGGCTGCGCCTTCACCTGGGAGGCGCTGCTGCACGCGCGCCAGCAGATCGTCTGCGCCGCCGCGCTGGCACGCGTGCCGGCGATCGACGTGCCCTACCTCGACATCGCCGACGCCGAGGGACTGTTGACCGAAACCACGCGCGCCGCGGCGCTGGGCTTCAGCGCAAAGGCCGCCATCCATCCGGCGCAGGTGGCGACGATCCAGGCCGCCTTCGTGCCGAATGAGGAAGAGGCAGCGCGCGCACGACGCATCGTCGAGGCGGCGCAGACGACCCAAGGTGGCGCAATCGTCGTCGACGGGCGCATGGTCGACGCGCCGGTGCTCGCCGCAGCGCACCGCGTGCTCGAACGGGTGCGCACCTGAACCCCGCACCGGCCTCACCGAAAGACGACGGTCGTGCTGCCGTTCACGAGGATGCGATGCTCGGCATGCCATTTTCATGGCCCGCGCGAGCACGGCGCTATCGCCTTCGCGGCCGAGCACGGTCAGCGCCGCGCGGTATCCATCGCATGGTCGGCGCGCGCGACGCTAGCGAGCGAACTCTCGATCTGGTCGAAAGAGGCGCCGTCGGCCACACCCTGGTCGTAGATCTGGCACGCCTTCTGGTTTTCGGCGGCCTTCCTGCTGAGCACCTTGGATCCTTCCTCCGATGGGGATGCGTGCGGGACCCTGTCCCAGCACGGTAGGTGTCGCGGCATAGTTGCCGTTGATTTTGACAACTGGTTGGGTCATGGATGCTCCCCTCATAGATTGCGAACGTCTCGCCAATCCATGATCCGGCGTCACCCTCGCCCATAAACCCCAGAGCGCTTCAGCTCCGCCGTCCTGCAATCGGATGAGGAGGGCGAAGGGCCCCGCGCGCGCCGATGCCGGTGCGCCTACTCGAAATCGACGAGTGCTGACCTCGGACAGGCCGTTCCGCAACCCCGCGCCAAGGTCTCGAGGATGCGCAGCCCCCTTGGTCACCGTATCAGCCCACTCGGGCGCGGGTTCGGAGTCCGCGACGATGCCGCCGCCGAACCGCTCCATTCCGCGCCGGCCAGCCATGACCGCCGTGCGAATGACCACCAACAGGATGGCCGCCCGCGCGCCGGCGATCGACCCGAACGTGTTCATCGTGCAACCGCCGACCGGCGTGCAGTGGACGATGGGGCCTGCGCCGGAGGCACCGGTCGCTGCGATCGGACGCTGACTCCTCAACCCAGCGCACGCGCAGAAATGTGCGCGTAGCCGCGCGTGATGTTGTTGAGGCCGCGCGTCGGTTCCGCCGTCAACTCGAAGCGCCGCACGCGCTGCGCCAGCGCCTTGAACACGGCATGCCCTTCGAGCCGCGCCAGGCCCTGCCCGGCACAGCCGTGGGTGCCGAAGCTAAAGGCCAGGTGATCGAGCGGACGGCGCGTGATGTCGAAGCGATCGGGGTCGGCGAAGTGGCGCTCGTCGCGATTCGCCGACCCGTAGCTGACGATCGCGCGCGCACCGGCCGGGATCACCACGCCCTCACCCAGGTCCACATCGCGTGTGGCGACGCGCGAGAAGTTCTGGATCGGGCTGTCCAGACGCAGGATCTCGTTGAACGCGGCCGGCGCGAGCGACGCGTCGGCGCGCAGTCGGTCCCACTGCTCTGGGTGTCGCGCGAACAGCAGCACGCCGGTGGCCATGGCGTTGATGGTGGTGTCGAAGGCCGCCACCACGTAGCCCGCGAGCAGGCCGAGTGCGGCCTCGCGGGGAATCTCGCCGCGCCGCGCCGCATCGGCGATGGTCGAGCCGAAGCCGCCGGGCACGAGGCGGTTGTCGTCGTAGATCTGGCCGAGGAACTCCATCATCGCGCCCAGCCGCGGCAGCGCGCCGCGCATGCGGTCGTTCTCGGGGCCGAGCGCATTGAAGCTGCCCTCGGCCATCTCGAGCAGGCCGCCGCGCACATCGTCGGGCCAGCCGATCAGGTCCATGATGACGTTGACCGGCAGGTCCTGCGCCACGTCCTTGACCGCGTCGAACTCGCCCATCGCCGCGATACGCTCGGCCAGGTCGTCGGCGCGCCTGGCGATGGTCTCTTCGATCGGCTTGAGGTGGCGCGGGCCCAGGCGGTCGGTGAAGAGCTTGCGCATCTCGGTGTGCGCGGGCGGGTCGACATTGATCAGCGCGCTGGACCAGGCCTCGTTGATGACCGGGTTGAGCCCGATGCCCTGGGCCGACGACCAGGTCTGCCAGTCGCCGAGCACGTCGCGCACGATGTCGTAGCGACCGAGGAACCACAGGGCCTGGGCGCGCAGGTAGGCCGCGGGGCCGAGGTCGCGCAGCTCGCGGTACAGCGGATAGGGGTCGCGCAGCGCGGCGTCGGTGAAGAGGTCGATGTCGCTGCACAGGTGCGCGGGCGCGGGATGAGTCGTCATGGATGTCTCCGTCGTTTCGTGGATGAGGGCAAGGGTTCAGGCCGCGAGCCGCCGCAGCCTGGCAACGGGCAGCTTGAGATTGAGCGCGGCCACGGTCGTGCCGGCCGGGCCATGCCAGCGCAGCAGCGCCCGCGATGAGCCCAGATCGCCGTCGATCACCTCGGGCTCGCCATGCACCGGCACAGGCCCGGCGATCTTCACTGCCAGGCCGAAGGCTTCGGTCCAGCCGTAGGGTGACCAGCGGTACGGCTCGGCCGCATCGCCCAGCACCAGGCTCGCGGCCGCAGCACGCGCCTGCTCGCCGGCGTGCGTCCACAAGGGCACGCGCCGCAGCGCGGCACCGGGCGAGGGGCTGAGCAGCGCCACGTCGCCGGCGGCCACGATGTCCGGTGCTGCACGGCAGCGCGCGTCTACCGGCACGCCGTCGGCCTGCGCCAGGCCGCTGCCGGCCAGCCATTCGATGTTGGGCTGGCAGCCGATCGCGGTGATGACGACATCGGCTTCGATGCGGCGGCCATCGTCCCAGGTCACTCCCATCAAACGGCCTTGCGAGACCAATGCCTGACCGGGTGCCGCGATGCGGTATAGCACGACACCCGCGTCGCGCGCCGCCTGCGCGAAACGCCGCGCAAAGAAGCCGCCGAGCTGCTCGGTCAGTGGCTCACGGCGCGACAGCATGGCGACCTCGCAGCCGAGATCGCGGCACACTGAAGCCGCCTCCATGCCGATGAAGCCAGCGCCGATCACCAGCACGCGCGGCCGCGCGGCCAGGCGCGTGCCGAGGTCCAGCGCATTGTCGAGCGTGCGCAGCTGCCACTCGTGCACCGGCGTGCTGCCCTGCTGCGGCGGCGCGACGAAGCGCCGCGCGCGCGCGCCGGTCGCGATGACGAGGCGGTCGTAGCCGATGCGCTCGCCGCCGCTCACGATGACCTCGCGCGCGGCACGGTCCAGACCGACGGCGCGGGTCTCGCGACGCTGCACGATGTCGGCCGGCAGTGCCGGCAAGGCCAGCGCCTCGGCACCGAGCCTGCCGCGCAGCACGTCCTTGGACAAGGGCGGGCGGTTGTAGGGCGCATGGGCTTCGTCGCCGATAAGCGTGATCTCGCCCGCATCGCCGAGCGCGCGCAGCGCGATGGCCGCCGTCGAGCCGGCCAGCGACGCGCCGACGACCACCGTGCGGTGGCGTCGGCTCATCGCTCGATCTCGGCCAGGCGCAGCGCCGCCACCGGGCAGGCACGTGCTGCCGCCCGCGCCTGCTCCAGCTCAATAGGCCCGAGCACCGGGTGCAGCAGCACGACCTGCCCGTCGTCGTCGATACGGATCAGTTCGGGCGCAGCTTCGGCGCAGAAGCCGAAGCCTTCGCAGCGCGCGGTGTCGAGTTCGAGTCGCATGGTGTCTCCGTGGCGGGCATGCACGCGATGCCCTTGTTGGAAACGGACTCTAGGCAAGCCCGCGCCGCAGGTCTTGGCCGGGAGCGAAGACCAATTGACCGCCCGCGAACAGCGCGGGTAAACGATCGGGCGTGTGTGGAGCTGTTCAGCGCCGGGCCGCCCCAAGCTGAACGACGCCCCTCGGGGGCAGGAGCGCAGCGGCTGGGGGGCTCTATCTGTCAGCCGCGCGAACGCCACTCGCGCGCCGTGCAGCCGAAGCGGCGCCGAAAACAGCGGCAAAAGTGAGACAGGTCGTTGAAGCCCACGTCCAGCGCCACCTCGCTGATGGGCGCCGCGCCCGGCTCGCGCAGGCGCTGCGCGGCCCGTTGCAGGCGGCGCTCCTGCAGGTGCGCGGTGACCGTGCTGCCGCGCTGTGCAAAGACCATCTGCACATAGCGCGCGCTGATGCCCAGCGCACGTCCGAGTGCTTGCGCGTCCAGCGCCGGGTCGCACAGCTCGCGCTCGATGCGGTCGAGCACGCGCGGCGTCCACGCGCCCAGCGCGCGGCGGTCGGTGCCCTCGTTGTCTCGCGGGCGCGGCCAGCTGAGGGCCAACAGGTCCAGCGCCAGGTGCACGCCGGCCCGGCCGTCCAGCAACGGGGCGCGTGCATCGTCGATGGCGGCCAGCTGCGCCATGAAGCCGCCGAGCAAGGGGACTTCGTGACTCGCATGGCGACGCGCCACATGCGCGTCGAGCGTGCTGCGGCCGTCGAGCTCCGGCACAGCAAGCACCTGCATGCGATGGGCCTCGCCGAACTCGATGCGATACGGCTCGCCCTGGCGCACCACGGTCAGCTCGCCCGGACCCAGCAGCGCATCGTGGCCGCCCTGCGAGACGGTGGTGTGCCCCAGCACATCGAGCAGCAGGAAGCACCCGCCCGCTTCGCCGCACAACGCGCTCGGCCGCAGGCACCCCTCGACATGGGCCGGCGTCGAGTCGACCATCGACACGGCCAGCCCGCCCCAGCTGCGATGCCGCAGGCCGGCGCGGAAACCACGCGCCGAGGCCTCGACCGTGATCTCGCCGAAGGCGCTTCCGACCACCTTGTTCCAGGTGGCCAGGTCACTCGCTTGCATCGCGGCCCGCGCGGCAGGGACAGGGGTCATGGTGTCGCGATCATCGACCGTCCCGCCGCCAAGATCAAGTCTGCAGCGGAGCGGGCAGCCGGAACTGACCGAGGTGAAGCTGGTGTCCGGCGGCGCGCAGCCGCATTTCGCCATGGCCTTCGTTCCAGCCGAGGAACGCGACCTTCTTCACCCTGTTGGCGACCATGCGCTGCGCGACCGCGTCGGCCATCAGCGACACCGGCTGCGGCCGCGGCCGCGGAAAGGTCCAGTCGTCCGCACCGCCCGACCGCGGTTCCGGCGCCAATGCCAGTTGCATGGTCTTCGGTCTCAGCGGGCCGCGAGACCGGTGCGCAGTGCCTGCGCGAACTGCTGCTGCGCGAGCCGGGCAGCGCCGATGCCGCCTGCCATGCTGATGAAGCCGTGCGCCAGGCCGTGGTACTCGACCAGCGTCACGGCATTGCCCGCGGCCAGCAGTGCTTCGCCGTAGGCCAGCGCCTCGTCGCGCAGCGGGTCGTGCGTTGCCAGCATCAGCAGGCTCGGCGGCAGACCTGCGAGGTTCGCGGCGAGCAAGGGTGCGCCGCGGTAGTCGGCGGCACGTCCTGTGGCACCGAAGGTGTGGCGATTGAAGTAGTCCATCGTGCGCAGCGTCAGCGTCGGGCCGGCAGCATGCGTCGTGCGTGACGGGTAGTCGCCGTCGTGCCCGCCTGCGGCCGCTGGATACACCAGGGCCTGGAAGCCGATATGCGGGCCCGCGTGTTCGCGCGCCATCAAGGTCATCACCGTGGCGAGCACGGCGCCGGCGCTGTCGCCCGCGACGCCGAGACGCGCCGGGTCGGCACCCAGTTCGCGCGCATGCTCGGCGACCCATTGCAGCGCGGCCCACGCATCGTCGACCGCGGCCGGAAACGGGTGCTCCGGCGCGAGCCGATAGTCGACCGACCGACCACCGCATCGCTGTCGACGCAGAGCTGGCGCGTGACGCGGTCGTAGCCGTCCAGGTCGCCGAGCACGTAGCCGCCGCCGTGGTAGTACACGATCAGCGCGCCCTTCGGCCGCGGCATCGCCACGCGGCGTGTAGATGCGCAGGCCGATCGTCGCGCTGCTTCTCGGCGCGGCGATGCGGCGGTTGTCCACCACCACGTCGGCCGGCGGCATGTCGGCTGCGGCGAGGATCTCGCGGAACAGCCCGCGGCAGGGTCCGGGCGGCAACTCGCACAGGTCCGGCAGGCCGGCGGCGTGGGCCTGTTTCAGCATGGCGTCGAGTTGGGGGTCAAGCATGAAGAGTCTCCGTGGCGAGTGAGGGCTGCACCGCGGCGCGCGGGTGCAACAAGAAGCGGGCGAGCGCGGGCAGCAGCACCAGCGCGCCGACCATGTTCCAGACGAACATCAACGCGAGCAGGATGCCCATGTCGGCCTGGAACTTGATCGGCGAGAAGGCCCAGGTGCCGACGGCCTGCGCGAGCGTGATGCCGGTCAGCATCACGACGCGGCCCGTGAACTGCAGCGCGTGGTGGTAGGCGGCCGACAGGCTGTCGCCGGCACGCAGCCGCGCCAGCATCACGCTAAGCACATAGAGCGCGTAGTCGACGCCGATGCCGAGCGCGATTACCGGCAGCGTCGCGACCTTCACGCCCATGCCGAGGCCGACCATCAGCGCCTCGCACAGGATCGAGGTCAGCACCAGCGGCGCCGAGCGCCTCCTTGCGAATCTGCAGGCCACGCTCGTAGATCATGGGGTGTCGCCATTTGTTATCCGTACAACTTAAGTCAGTCTATGTTCGTCCCACGCATGGCGCGCCTAGCGTCATCACCTAGCTCACACCCTCGCCTACCGAAAGAGAGTTTTCCGAATCCACGGGGCAGACGGCGTGGTAGATCGGGTTATCACTGTGGACGTTTGGCCGCGCATTGGCTAACTTCTTTGTACGTACAACAGGACAAAGCATGATCCAGACGACTCACGAATCCGTCAGCCTGCCCCTCCGCTACGGCGACCCCGACAAGGAGCCGGGCCGCTTCTTTGCGCTCTCGCATGCCGAGTCGACCTGCAGCTTCGTGCAGCACGACACAACGGTGACCAACGCGCGCCTGCTGACCGAGCCCTTGCGGTTGGACCGCAACGGCATCGAACTGGTGAAGCAAACGACAGCGGTCACCGATTTCTTCGACGAGCAGCAGACCGAGACCATCTACAAGCCCGAGATCGAAGCCCTGATCCAGCGCCTCACCGGCGCGACCAAGGTCGTCGTGTTCCACACGCTGGCGCGCGACGAGGGCCCGGACCAGCGTGCCGGCCGCCGTCCGGCACGCAACGCGCACATCGACTACACCGAGGACTCGTTCAAGGCCTGGGCGCGTCACGTGCTGGGGGATGCCGAGGCGGACCGAAGGATCGCACGGCCCTGGACCGCGATCAACGTCTGGCGCGGCATCCGACCGGTGGAGTCGACCCCGCTGGCAGTCTGCGACGGCGGCACCGTGCGCGACGAAGACCTGGTCAACGTACCGATCTGGCTGCGCCCGGACGAGCCGCATGAGCCTGCGGTCTCGGGCCGCAACCTGGTGTGGCGGCCACACCACCGCTGGTACTACTACCCTCTGATGCAGACCGATGAGGCGCTGGTCTTCCGCCTGGCCGACAGCGATCACGGCAAGCCGCGGCTGTCCGCGCACAGCGCGTTCGACGACCCGACCACGCCGCCCGGCGCCCAGCCGCGCGCCAGCTACGAAGTGCGCACGCTGGCCTTCTTCGACTGATCCGCCGCGCGCACGCGGCGCTGCACCGGAAAGAGGTGCCAGCCGGCGCGCCGCTGCAGCGCGCCGGCGAGGCACTGCGGGAATACCAGCGTCACCACGATGGCCAGCCCGCCCAGGCCCATAAGGTACCAGGCCCCGTACTCGCTGAAGGCCTTGTTCAGCGCCCAGAACACCAGCGCGCCGACGATCGGCCCCTCGAGGCGCCCGATGCCGCCGATCATCACCATGAAGATCGCGAACGCGGTCCACTGCACCGAGAACGCGGCGTCCGGGCTGATGCGCAGGTTCGACAGGAAGTAGAGCGCCCCGGCGAGCCCGCCGCCAAAGGCGGCGACCGCGTAGACCGCCAACTTGGTGCGCGCGACCGCGATGCCCTGGCTCTCGGCGGCCAGTTCGTTGTCGCGGATCGCCATCAGCGCCAGGCCCTGGCGGCTGCGCAGGAACAGGTAGGTGCCGATGACGGTGGCAACGACGCAGGCCAGCGCCAGGCCGTAGGTCGTGCGTTCGCGGGTCACGCGCTCGATGCCGCGCAGCGCCGTCAACGTGGTGCCAGAACCGCCGCCGAGCGCGGCCGTGTTGGCGGTCGTCAGGCGCAGCACCTCGGCAATCACCCAGGTGCCGATCGCAAATTGGCCGCCCTGCAGCCG
>Ga0307509_10002024_pt1 | contig 33471 bp, 43 predicted proteins | sample 10_EM_MG_FD_202245 | JGI IMG/M metagenome (GOLD analysis project Ga0307509, IMG submission 202245) | Populus trichocarpa ectomycorrhiza microbial communities from riparian zone in the Pacific Northwest, United States - 10_EM | ecosystem: Host-associated > Plants > Roots > Unclassified | place...
ACGACGCTATGACCGTATCTCTCCAGGGCAGTTTGAGCCTTGGGGATGAGCAACCCGTCATCCGTCTCCAACTGGAATGGACGACGAGTCAGCTACATATGCTGCGACCCTTCACTGAGCGATACCTTGAAGGACACGACGAAACCCTGTCGGGTCCACTCGGCCACCATAGGCTTCAAGATTTTCGGCACTTGGTCCATCTCAATGTGGAGACTTCCCTTCCCTGACTGGATCTTGTGGACCGACTGCGGCAAAGTCAGCAAAGCCTGAATAAGCCGGAGGGAAAGTAATACCATCTTCTGTCTCGGCAAGAAGAAATCACTAACGGCCGCAGCCAGATAGTACATCGCCTCCTTCCCAAGCACGGACAACTCCTTACTGACAGCCCTCAGCAGCCACAAATAATCATTCACCGTCACGAAATTCAGTGTCAGCATCGTTCCAGCCTTTTGCACCGACTTGTACGTCTTCAGGACCCCGAGTAGGTGATCCCGCTTGGATGATGTGACGGATATCGAAGGAACGGCGGCTGAACCTTCCGGAGGTTCGTCTATCTCGAGTAGGTCCAGGAATGGGTTCGTAGAGTGAGAATAGTGTCGGCTGAACGGTTGGAGACTGAACTGCCTGTGCATGAATATCACGGCATAGCCAGCTTTGAGGAAGTACTCTGCGGATGTCGCGCCACGAGTCCCTGAGGGCCACAGTGAACCGGGCGCACGGAGTAGCTAAGAGGCGTCAGGGCTGGATCGCGACTCTGCTTACCAGCACTGAAGTTATCCAAGAACCGGACACTGGGCGGCGCATCGAGGACCAAAGAGGGGGCATGCCATTCAGAAGTTAATCGAGGCGATTGCCCTGGACGATTAAAAATCGATTCGCTCACACATTGAGTTCTAAAGGAACCGTCGTTCCTCCGCTCTGCGGTGTGTCCAACCGGAATCAGTACACCCGGTTCACTGTGGGGTGCGATGGGGACACCCACCGTCACCAAAACGACCTTCCTCTGAAGTTCCTGTTGTTGTTTCAAGAACGTCCGAACGGATTGAACGTCCTGATCAATTGTCGGCGGCGGCGGTTGTGTCTCAAAGTACGCCTCGGCGGAGAAGGTCGTTGGCAGGGTTTCCATCCTGTCCGTTCACGTATGTCGTAGGTTTTCGGGATGGAGAAGGGAACGGGGGGGAAATCGGGACAGAGGGCGTTGGGGGAACAATGCCGCCCCATGATCGAGAGCTCCAGTTCATCACAGCAGATAAGAGGCCCAACATTGTCACGGGGGTGGCGCCGCGGTATAATTAATCCGAGGTAGGGAGAGTGTAAAATAGAGAGTGTGACAGAGGATGATACAATTTGAGTGATGCGAGAAAGCAATGCGCAATAGGGTGCAAAAGAAAGCGAGGAGGGAGACGATGAGGAAAATGTCTTTGGAGATGGAGTCGAACAAAGAAGGGTCCATGGGAAGTTTAGGAGCTAGAGAATGTGGCCACCCACTCATCGATGCTGTTCCAAACCCCTTCCCTGACTGCTTCGTCCCACCACCCCATCATGAGAATATCATGCACGGCGTCCTTGGCCCCAACAACCTTCACATTGACGCCGTCATGGTCCATGGCACCAACCAGTTTTAAAATCTCAGACTCCAGTCGTTCCGCATCTCCCAATATAACACACGTCATGGGGAAGTCCTCAAATAAAGCAAGCTTCCTCGGGTTAACGGTTGAGACTTGGCGGAGGAGAGGCAAGTTGACATCGGAGTGATAGTAAGACGGAACTAGCAAGGGTCCCTGAGGCCGCTTCAGCAACGACCCAGGTATCTTGGGTGTAACGTTTGGTGTGAGATTCGGAGTTGAGATGCCAGAGGCAGGCAGGCTATTGGGGTTGGTCGTGTTCGGTGTATGCACAAGGTCATGAATGATGATGGGCGGAATTCCTTCAGCCCCCGCCCGTGCTCGAGCTTCAGCCTCAGCCTTGATTTGCTTGAAATGGGCGAGAGCATCCTCGTTGATACGGACTCCAACCTTGGCCGAGATCTTCTCCCATTCCTCGTCGCCGTAAGCTTCACGAAGTACTCGCTCACTGGCTGGGGAGAGGTACGGAGAATGGATCATCTCAGTTGGGTGATGGCCGAGGAGGGTGCGGAGGAGTAGTGCTCGGGGTTCTGGGGTGTCGACGAGATAATCTGTACTTTCGTGAGGGCGGGGGATGTACGACGATGTCGTGAACGGGAAGGCATGAGCTATCGGAGATAACGAAAGTCAAGAACACAGCGAGGTTGAAGCCAAGATGGAAACGAGGCGTACAAGGATCACAAGACGGCTTGGAGTACGGAAATGATGGGGTTAGGCATAAGCGAGGAGGGTGATAGGATCGACGTACTGAAAGGAGCAAGAGGCCATCGGGTGGAGGCAGCAAGTTTTCGTCACGCAACCACCGAGCGGTGCCGAGCACGAGATTTCCACCAGAGCTGTCACCGATGAGAATGATCTTGCAGCCCTTCACCTTACCGTTCACACAACATTTACCTAACCAAAGGGTCAGCACTGGGAGCCTCCCGGGGCGGCACGGTGTATGTATTTACCATATTTCTTTACGATGTGATAGTAAACGGCTGCTGCGTCTTGACCGGCCGCTGGGAACGAGGCTTGGTGCAACAACCTATACTCGACAGCTGCGCGGCAGCAGGTGGGTTCGCATGAGTACAATTGGGGTGAGGATTAGTGGCGCACAGTAGATCTCAGTGAACCGGCCATCCTGGGAATCCGCGGGAGAACAATGAGCAATCCGTTTCGTCGGCACGGGCTGTGCGTACCTTTGTTAACCTGCGCGGTATCTTACTGGTGGGAGATTTCTCATCCGCGGACATGTGGCAATATCCACCGCCGTGCATGAATATACCAATCAGGGGGACATCACCCGCAGTTTCGAGGTCAATGTCCGGAGATTGGGTGGGTGAGCGGGAAGCTGATGCACTCGATGTTTTGGAGCCCCACTTTGGTAAGAGGGTGTCTTGTGACGAACGAGTACTTGAGTGTGCGCGCAACCGAAGGAGAGAGGTAACATACGGCTGGTTGAGGTGGAGCAATCGGTCAACCTTTTTGGGTGCTTGGGCCACACAAACGCTCCGACCCTGACACAAGGAACCTCCTTATCGTCCACAATGCCTTTCCGGAGTTCATCGGGCAAGGGGTCGATCCACTGAAACCGAGTTTCCTTGAGACTAGATTGCTTGGGCTCCTTGGTGTAGTCTCGGGTGCCCCAGACGACACCGGCCATCTCGGTGACTTTGTGCACGCGACGGGTGAAACTAACGGCGACGATTTGTTTTATGGACCAGGATTCTCTGGGTCTTGAAGATCGAGGCATGAGAAGATAGTAGGTGACCCATATCGGAACGAGGAGGAGAGTGGTGGTGAGACGTTGGGCCACGTATAATGTTTTCCAGGGCTCGTGTGCGAATGGTAAATGACTGGCATAGGGAGGGGGAGACATTAGAGAGAGGTAAGTATGGTGGGCAAGGGCGCGCGGCCTAGTACTTATCCACAGGTGCTATAAATGACCTGGCGCACAATGGGAGATAACTTGATGACATCAGCGCTCCCACCATACGCCGGATGACCGATCGCCAAGTTTAGCTCATGCAGAATGTTATAAATTATATGTCGCTTGTAAGCGTGACTATCTACCCGCTATGAAACCTATGTTGTCCGTCCGAGCTTAGAATACTACCACCGAAATAGAGCCAATGAGTAAAGCAAACCATAGCGAAGAAAGCGAATGCGACAATCCTGGCGATCCGTTGACAGCGAGTGACTGGACGAACCCATCCCCGCACACACCTCCCGCGATTCGGGCGGCATTGGCGTAAGCATGAGCCATTGCGTTCCGAACCTCGTCGTCCTTAAGTCCCTCTCCCCCCGAGATTGCCGACACATACAGGTTCATAAGACTCTTGGTACATGACGAACAACTTGGCTTGGTGTTGTTAGGGATGTTGAGACCAAATTGGACCTGATAAAAATATAGGTCGGAGGGATCCGATAGCGTGGCCGCTTGTGTGTAACAGTAGACATTTGTGGCTGGGTTCGATTGGCACCCCGCTTTTCGGGAGATGCCATAAAGCCGGAGACCGTTGAGCGTTTTTACCACAAACGGATTCCGCTCGGTAAGCTCGGTGGCGCATTTGGTCTCGAGTGAGGACGCGAACCAGTCCATATTCCCGGAACAAGCGCCGCTGTCGAGAACCGTGTTGCAGGTGCCCCAGACCATGTTGTTTAGTGATGTGATGTTGGTCTGTGCCTGCTTTGAAAAACAGTTAGTTCGGCCCGGCGAACTCGTTGTTTTGGGACTCACGTTTATGAACTGGGAGGAATATTGGGTCAACAATCCAAAGGGTCGACACTGTCTAAATTGGAGTGACAGTGTCATGTTGGTGTAGAAGTCGACACAAGCCTGGGTCGAAAAATTGCTCGAAAGCGTGGTATCGAATGGTTGAGGGAACGGGGTGGGTAATGGAGGATCGGTGGGTATTGTAGGTACAGTTGTGATCGAAGGAGATGGATCATTTTTTGCACGGACCAGGTGCGGAGGGTTGGGGTGTCGTTTATGGAGTCCCCAACCGTCAAATCCGAAGCTATCGCGGAGCTCGCGAGGGAATCCAGAGATTGAATCGAACAGGAGGGGGTGCGAAATGTACCGGGTCGTCAGGGTAATGAGGACCAGAACCGCGGGGACGGCGAGAATACTCCATCTTATTCTCGAGGTTCTCCTACGTTTGAGCGTTGCATTGGGTGACGCCTCTGAGGAGACCTCTTGCGTAGGCTGGTCAGACGATGATACCTCCTTGGGGAGGGGAGAGGGTGGGGGTGTAAACATCTGGTGGAAGGAACGTGGGGCGTAAGGAGCGTGGGGGATGGTCGAAACCAACTGGAAGACGCGTGGACTAGGGTAAGCAACGGCGTGTGGACGGAGGGCGTAAGTACAGACCTAGAGGGTGGGGAGAGGGTCGACGTCAAAGGTGAAGAGTCCACCTTGAAACAACCATCGACGCCCGACATACTTAGGCTCTTGAAGGCGGGAGAAACCGCAGGATCACATAATTCTCCATGTGATCACCGTGGGTCCCGATAGATCCCCCCAGATGGTCCGTCCCAAATGCTGCTTAAACAATCCGCCGACTTGAATGCTCGGTGTTCAATTGCAATGAGTCTACACTGAACATCGCACCCCTCAAGCACCAGTCCCACCCGTTTTCGTCGTCGACAGGGCAAACGAGGCCAAGCGACACCCATGCGCTCCGGTCTCGACTCAGGTACAACACCCGAACCGTCGATTCTCCCGTTCCTGGCATCGCGGTCTATCACCGGTCGTGACGCCCCCTCGAATCAAAGGCCTTGTTCGCCTCGCTTCGTCTAACTCGCTCAACGGGGAACGCTCAGGAGCATACACAAAGCCGGTCTTCTCCTTCTCATGTCTATTCGCGGGGAGAGGGGGGTGTAGAACCGCGCACTGTCGGTTAACAAAGCGGCCCAATCCAAAAAAGGAGTATTCTGATCGACATTCCTCACGTCAACCACATCTCTCACGTCACAGTCTCTTGGGACATGCCAACCAGCCTACGAGTCCTCGTCGGCCCCTCCCCACACTCCCTTGCGGACATATCGGACAAAGTGAACACCAATGAAACCCACCGCGTGGTCTCCGATTCCTTTGAAGGCGCCATATCACTGCAGATCAAACCCTTCCCAGCGGGTCACCGCACCTCCTCAGACTATTTCGAACGCCCAGATCGCCGTGGAATCACCTGGAGCATCCAGGTTCAAGGTTTGTCCCCTCCATCTGCACCCGAAGGAATCTCGACGCCGATCAAACCACCTTCAGGAAGATTTCTTCAACCACAGATAGCCGATGACGTACTGTTTGGAAACATATTCGAACGTCCGCTCACCCTGCCATGGGGTTCGAGTGCTGTATTCCAGTTCATGAAGTGCGTACAGACCGCTTGCGTGTGTGCGGTCTGAACCCTGACGCTTACGACCTGCTGCGTCCGCCCCGACTTGTATCAGGTATATTGATCCGACATTGGAACATGATTTGATATCCCAGAGCAAGCCTTGGGCGCTGTCGCCACTCATCTCGACGATGCCTCATTTTGTCCATAGAAGAATAGGAGGATCCGAGACCCCTCCCGAGTTCCCACCTCGAGAGTCTCTAAAGGACGACAACTCCCAGTTGGTAAAAGCCGTCGAGGACCCTGCTGAGAGAGTGAAGCTGTCGCCACAGCTGACGAAGCTCAAGACCGCGGATCAGCGCCGGGCGCACTTCGCCGACAAGGACGCTCGAAGGTCCATCACCTTTGGTCCAAACGTGGGTTCTGCCTTATGTGTCGATTTCCTCCCAGCGTTTCATGAATAAAACTGACGGTTTCTCGATCTCGCTTGACGTTAGGACCTCATCACGACAGATTTCTGTTATGGATTTCTGGAGTTCAGTCCAGAACTTGCCCTCAGGATTCCGGGAGGAATTTCTTTCAACCTGACCAGGTATTGGGATGGCCAACCAGTCCAGTTTGTTTGTTGTAAGCGACGGGAACACCCAGACGGCGAAGGTTCTGGAGCCCAGGAAGGGCAACCATGGGGGGAGGTCTTTTGGTGTGTTTCCATCCAGCTAGAGGAACAGGAAGCGAAGACGGAGACCCGTGAAACTGAAAAAGATGGCGAAGAACGTCCGCCTGCCCTAGACATAGACTAGACCCCACCCTGTCTTCATAGGAACTTTTTCGCCCCTAGACCGAGCACCCTTACAGTAGAAATCGTATTAGTGCGCAAAACCTTTGTCCAATGAACTTAAACGGGTTGAACTTAGAAGGGGAAGAATCGCCGCATGGGGAAACAAAGAACACACAACTTCCGATGCATAACGCTTCGACGGCCCTCCGTCCTCCATTTGAGGTATAGGGTTTTTGAGGGGCCTTCGCTACGCCTTTACGCAACCTCGAATGTATCCCAACAGCACGCCGATCCAGATCGTTGGGTTGTTGCACTGGGCCCGCGAAGCGGGAGCAGACCCCGTTTCAGTATGAGTTTTTGTGCAATTTGCTATAAGATACGAGTGAGTTATGTTCATTCAGACGGTGCTTTTGGGAAGTGTCCCCTCTGCTTTCCGCTTCAACCAATACGAGCCATTCAGCCATTCGAATTCAGCAATGCTCGCCGCGTGCATCTCACCGCTACGGGCACACATTGTCAGACAACAGACACAGGTGATAGTCAACAGGGACGACACATTGGGACGTACCTGTAACCTTCCTTCGGGTCGTTGGGGACGTTATACCTTCCGTTCTCGTTCATTGTGCATGGGTTGACGAAGTGCTCGTGCAAATGATCAGCAAACTCGAGGACATTTCGTTCCATTGTGCCCGACACCACCATATAGTCAATCAAACTTCAAAGAGTTAGCCAACACCTGCAAAGCACCACAGGTGGGGGGAACCGACCTCAAATGGATAACGTGCTCGCACAGACCCACACCTCCAGCATGAGGGCAGACAGGGACGGCGAACTTGGCGGCCATCAACAACACGGCGAGCACCTCGCTCACGCCAGCAAGGCGGACGGAATCGATTTGGCAGACGTCGATGGCTTCAGCCTGGAGAAGCTGCTTGAAGACCATCCTGTTATGTGCGTGCTCACCGGTCGCAACGCCAATACCATACGGCTTGAGACCCTTTCGGATGGCGGCATGACCGAGGATATCGTCTGGAGCAGTGGGTTCCTCGATGAACCTGGGGTGAAGGTTATGGAAGTCATACAGTCGTCCGAACAGTCCCCATACCAAGGCTTAATCTCAGCCAGGTCCTTGGTGTACTCGATTGCCTGGTTCACCTCCCACACTTGGTTCGCGTCGATCATCAACACCGCACCTGTTGGTCCGGCATTCTTTCCCTTCAATTCCGGGCCATTGGGATCCCGAGGCTGTTTGTCTTTGGGCAGGTGTTGGGGGTCGTCAATGACGGATCGGATGAGCTTGCCCCGCCGCAGGTCAGACTCGAAGTCACTTCCGACCTTCATCTTGAAGTGGTTGAAACCATTCCCAACAGCTTCTTTCGTCAGATGGAGGACTTTCTCATCTGGGTACCCGAGCCAGCCTGCTGAAGTGATGTAGGCGGGATAGCTCAGCGAAGGAAACTAATTAGTGTCGTAGGCATTTGGGGTGGACGAGGGGAAAGTGGGATTACCCAAGTTTCCGGACGTTCGCTTCACGTTCAGCCTTGCCGGCCTCCTTTTCCTTCAACCACTTCAGGGCTTCTTCGGGGGTGATAACATCGGTGATGTATCGGAAGGTTGTCGAGCGGACCAGCTCCTCCTGTGAAACGCCATCACCCTCGCCACCTCAATCTCACGGGTGGGCGAAGGAACCAGACGGACGCACAGGTGTCATATCCACGATAAGTTTCCACAATGGTTTTGACCTTGATCTGGCGTACATATCCCAGATGGCATTTCCAACGGCACCGGTAGCGATGTGGATAACACCCTTTTCCGGTCCGATCCTACCAATCACGAGTTTTGTCAATCACTGAGACGGGTGGTGGGAAAAGCACTGGCAGTTCCATACCAACGGAGTTGTGAGTCTGCGGTAAGGTGGGCCCATGTCTTGCCCATATCAGCAAAGAGGTCCTCAACTTTCTTGCCAACGATGCGATCTGCAACATTGTGAATCGCTTGGCAGACCTAGGTCGAAACGATCGCTCGTGATCATCCTGGCGGAGAAGTGGGTCCGAGCGTACGATGTCGTTTCCACGTCCAATCGTGAATGTCATTCCGAAACCCTTGAGGTCTGGAGAGGACGTCTTGAGGATAACATACGCCGATGAATAGTCACAATCGACGTTCCTGTCGGTCCAAAAAACAAGGTTATGGGTCCAACCATCTACATTCCGTAAACAGGGGTCCGAACCAGGGACTCGACTCACATTGCATCCGTCCCATCTCCAGTCAAGGAGGTTGGGAAACGGACGTCGTGGGTTTCGTAGCCTGTGATGGTGATGTCCGACATGCTCAACCTCCCAGTTGGGCCAGTCACTCCTTCTGCAGCCCAGGTGATCATGATCGGGCCGGTCGGGCCGCCTCCAGTGACCGGATATCTCCGTTGGCGGGAGGGGACCAACAAAAGTTGCAGTGGTCTCGAACTCTGGACTCTGCCAGAGAACGGGACCTGGCAGCGGTCCACCAATTGTTCCCAGCCGCAAAGTGACAGGACGGTCCCCCCAAATGCACCCGCGTTCACAGGGGAACATAGCAACGATCAGGTGGGTGACTTTTGTTCGACGGACGCGCGCTTGACGCCACGTCAATGTTTTTGTAGGTCCAATTCTTGGTTGTGTGCGACGGTGTGTTGGTTTGTCGGTGGGCTCACTCTCGCATCGTGGGTGCATAACCTGCCTCTGGAAGCATCGGCTATCATGTCAGAAGTCTCCCCGGAGAGTATATAGACCGCCCTCACCCTCCAGATATTTTCCCCCATCCCCTCGCCTCAGAGTCACTCAAGACAAGTACAAGTCCTCCTCTCCTCTTTACTTCAAGTCTACGAAATGGCTACCACTGTCCGAGTCGTCTCCGCCACCGTCTCTACTGAGACCTCCCAAAACACCACCCGCACCGTCGCCGGTTCCTGGGATCTCATTCCTACCACCGCTACTCCTGAGGCAGGATCTTCCACCACCATCTCCGGCACTCGTGTGTCCGTCGAGCTTCCCGCTTCGCCACCACATGCTTCTACCCACGCCCCCCACCAATCTCTCCAGGGTGAAGTCGATCCATTCGACAACTTCTTCGGAGTTTCGCACTCTTCCCCCCGGTCCAGCCGCATCGCAGGCACCCGCGAATCGAGGCACGACGTTATTCCTCCCCCCTACCACCATGGTGAAGAGCTCCCCGCTTACTCGGCGTGGGACGAAGAAGCCGGGTCAAAGGAGCCACCTACCCTCGCCATGTACATGTTCAAGTATGGCTTTTGTACGTCCTCTCGTTTCTTCACTTCTGTTGCTGTGACTTACGGGCTTTTCAACAGTATTCCCCATTTTCTGGATCCTTGGATCTATCGTCCTCTGCATCCCCCTCCGTGCGCCCGTCGATTGGGAGCCCTCAAAAACCAATGAAGAGCGCGTTGAGCTAATTGCTCAGATGCGCCGAACCGAGATGAAGTGGGCGAAGCGCTGCCTTATTGCCCTCGTATCCCTCATCCTTTCCATCATCATCATCGCTTTGGCCGTCTGGTCCGCGACACGATTCTAGTCCGACGCTCATAAGCAGTCGCCCCTTTTGTTATTTTTGTTCTCGACACTCATCCCTTTCCTTTTCGCTCTGCCTTGGCCTTGGGAGTAGCTGAGCGCTCCCCGCCACCACACTCGCTCTTCGTCACTTGTTTTCCTCATTGCTTTCGTTTTCTTACCTCTTTGTCTTGACGCCCCCGATGGTAACCATGTACAGAATAATGGCCTTCGTGTATCACTAGCTTTCGCCTACCCTACAACGAATCGCAGATGCCTATTTAAGGACACGAAACCGTGGCGCGAACAAGTAAGGGGAATCAATCACTCCGCGCTCGGGCAGAGCCATTGTAACCCGATGTCACTGAGAAAGCTCAAGTCAAACACGCTAGTGATCCCAGGGCAATCGCCCTTGGTAAATTAGATCCCAGTCAGAGTCCCTGTCACCGCCACCTCGTCCGTTCTCTGAACCAAATTTCCACCAGGGTCGTGGTTCCGGTTTCCGGAGTCTGCCGTCCGGGCACCACTCTAACAATTCTCTCAGCTCTTTGGCTGAAGCCCAGTAAGGATGAAACCTAAGGAACGGGTTGCGTGCGGTTCGTTTGGAGACCAGTGTCGAGTGACACCCATAAGCGTCTTTCTTATACGGAAGATAGGCGTTGGTGAGCTATATGCGTCGTTGTCAGTGTAGTTCGGCTCGAGTGTAGGCGGTACGACGTACTTCTCCCCCTTTTGCCTCGTCCATGACGTGTTTTTGGCTGCCGTCGATCCCAATATATTCGAGCTTACCCACCGGCCAACGGATGGCTCTTCCATGCAATTCCTCGAACCTTCGTTTCTTCATAGTGTAGCCGACAATCGTTATCCATGTGGGGTACCTGCCTTGACACGGTTCAGGATGGGATTTCGTGTGGTCCTCATGTTTAGTGCGAACCTGTGACTTCGTGGAACCTGGCGATCGAGAAAATAAGGTTTTGGTAAGAATCTAACGCGTAATCTTCGGTTGTTGCCCGACGGAAGAGGCGAGTAGATGAGTACGCCGAAGGGAGGACCTTGGTTGCCAGGGCGAGGCGGAAGTATGATTGAGCCTCCGTGTGAGTAGACCCTGGGCGTGTCTGTCCGCTGCGTGAGCAGGGGATATGGTCAGTTGTCCACAAGTCCATGGGATACCCGACAAAAGGCATTTACCCGCTGAATACCAAGAGCGATCTTTCGTCCTCAAGCGAGAGCTCGGATCTGGTTACTTGTGAGGTCGGCTTGATCGCTTCGTGCAGTAACCAGCGTTGACTCACCCTGCGGCAATAGACTCCCAAAACACACGAGTCTTTCCAGAGCCCTTTTGGTAGGGTTCCAGTATCCACTCTGAATCTTGAGTTCGTTTGTCGGGGTCAAACCCTTTCCAAATCGCGTGTCCGGGCACGATGATGAGGTGATCGAGTGATTCGGTCCAGGATTCTCTAATCACGTTCTGAGAGTCGTCATTCTCATCGGATAACTGGTATGCAAGGGTATCTGTTCCGAGAGTGTTGTCGGATGGGGTGGTATTGTCGAGGTAGTGGAAGATGTTGAGTAACAAGGAGACCGCGGTGATCGAGGACAAGATGATGACGCCAAGGTTTGTGAGTCTGGATCTTGTGAGGAAGGGGAGGAACAAGCTCCTGACAGGCCTGAAGGTCGACCGGCGCGGTTGAAAATATATCGTCCTGTGCCGGCGGGACAGAACGGGGGAGGGAAGCATTTGGCTACTGTCCACCGGGGGAGGTCTTCGCATCCTCAAGGTGAAGGCAAATAAACGCAAACAACGTCGGGCCGGCGACCCTGGACTTATCCCCGAAATTGCTCGCTTCCGTCGGTGAAGGTGTCTTAATGTTCGCCGGGGGCCGCAGCGAAGTGAAGTGAAGGGTGATCAGGGAGGCTGCGCTGGCAGGAAGCACTAGCTCCATCTCACAAGCAAGGGTCGGACGCCACATCTGCAGAAATCTGCGTACTTATGTATATGATATATGATCCTTTAGTGGAAACGACTAAAGGTGACTCTCGTGGCTGCCTGACTGTGATCTCCCCACGAGGATTGACGTGTACGGTCCAGGTCGTCCAGGGCTTGCCTACCCTCTGCCAAGCCGGCGGGATCTGTCGAGGTTGGACGGTGCGGCGCCAAAGTATTTGCCTATGTTTGGCAAAGCCTTCGTTACATAAGATTGTCAACATCAGATGAGCGCATTGAAGCAGCGCGCTGCCCGCCACAGAGGACGAGGGCTGGCTGTGTGGCAAAGTAGCCAAGAGAACTTCAATGACCTTGTGTCCCTTTACGGCACCCTTGGGTTTAGGGGCAGCATGTCACGGCGTTTCGGAGATCCCCCATCATGTTTAACTTGCACGCGCCCTGGCTACAGCGTGGCCATTGCTTCCCACGGGTTCTTGTGGCAAACAATCTGCCGGTTACCCTCTCCTCCTCTCTTTTTTTTCTGGGTGGGGTCGAGGACGAATGGATCAATCACTCGAACTATCAGCCAAGTGCGTGTGAGCCGGGTATCGATCAACTTCCTGCTCTTGCGCTCCAAACCCGAAAACCGGTATCTAAGCGATCTGCGAAGATGTGACGGATACCGTGACAGTTGGTCACCCATCCCCGCCAAAAGTTGTGTCTCGCACAATTTCCTGGACAGCCCCGCCTGTCGCCCGTTCGTTTTCCTCCCTCTCCGCCCCCCTCCTCCTTGCCGGGCTCGTCGCCGTCGCACCCAGCGGTCCCCGAGCTATCCGTCGCACTGCTGAAGTGTAGATGGGAAAATCCCCAGCCATGCCGGCCCCGTCACTCCCTTCCCAGTCACTCGCTGGCGACCGCAACTCGACAGAGTCCCAGAGCTATTCCCCTCTCTACCCAGACAGCCCAGGTTCAATAACCTCCCCTAACCCCCTACAATCTCCTGGCAACCCTCGCCAACGAGCTCATTCGCATGGACAGGATGCCCCACTCCTCCCTTCTCAGTCCCGATCCGCCTCAACCTCCTTCACCTCCTCCCCCCTCAACCCCAATACCTTCTCCAACCGCTCACGTCCTAGTTCCTCACTCAGCGTATTCAACCGTCTCGCCTCAGAGGATGCCGCGACCCTTTCCAACACCCAACCTGGCCAGAGAGGCTCGATGATCCTTTATCGTCTCGCCGCCATTGATGACATGGGCGCCCTCCTCCCTCCTCGAAACGCCTGGAATAATAGGAATTCCATGGCATCAACATCCGATCAATCTGTGTTTTCCCTCTCCTCGGACTCGAAGTATCCTTCCGGCGTCTTTGCCCACTCACGGGGGCTAGTCCCTTATGCGTACGACCCTGATACTGACAATGTTACCGAAGAGGACGATTTCCTTCATGAGCCCGACCTCAAGGACAAGAACGAGGGTGTGAGCATCTGGAGCGGCAGGGGTTGGTTAAACATCGGAGCCCTCGCCATACTGATTCTCGCCCTCCTCTCCCTCTTCATCTGCTATCCCGTCATTAGCTACTATCAACAGAACGCTCGGAGGCAGCGCCTGAACGGCAACACACGCGTCAACGGTTCTAATGAGGGTATAGGTCAACCAGGGGAGAACTTCAAGATGGCTAGTTTGGTTGACAGTGATACCCCTGAGGCTGCCAAGACACGGACCGGATGGGATGGAGAGGAATACGTCCTTGTCTTCTCTGACGAGTTTAACACCGATGGTCGCACTTTCTACCCCGGCGACGATCCCTACTGGGAAGCTGTCGACCTGTGGTACTGGGCTACCCGAGACCAGGAATGGTATGACCCTGGGCAGGTCACCACCCGAGGTGGCGCTCTTCGGATCAAGATGGAGAACAAGGAGACAAACGGACTCCAATACAAGAGTGGCATGCTCCAGAGTTGGAATAAGTTCTGTTTTACCAGCGGGTACTTCGAAGTTTCCGTCACTTTCCCTGGTCCCAGCTCCAGCACCCAAGGCTATGTGCGATTCTCTCCCCTCACGAGTTTCCCTGTTCCTGATCATATTACGTAGTGGCCTGGTGTTTGGACTATGGGAAACCTTGGCCGTCCTGGTTACGGTGCCACCACCGAAGGAATGTGGCCATACTCGTAGGTCACTCCTCCCGACTCCGTTCTTCGATTGTTAATTTCCTTCGAGGTACAATGAATGCGACGTCGGGACATTCCCTAACCAGACTCTACCTGATCACTCCGGTCCTGCCGCCGCGCTGCGGACGGAGATGGGACGCCCACAATACAACTACGAGCTGTCATGGCTTCCCGGACAACGGCTATCGTACGTTCATCGATCCACCCTGTCAGAACCTTCACGTTACTGACATTCCCACTAGGTCTTGTACCTGCTCCGGGGAGGATCACCCAGGTCCATCTACCAACAAGGGTCGAGGCGCCCCCGAAATCGACGTGTTTGAAGCCGAAAGGAACAAGACGGGTGGGGTCAATGGAATCGTCTCACAATCCGCCCAATTTGCTCCATTCACGCACGATTACCTCTTCGACGACTCCACCCCCGACAGGCACACGATCTACAACCCGGGGATTACCCAACGAAACACCTACAGGGGTTCGGCTGTGTGCGCGGCTTTCCCTTCTCTCTTGGGTTGCTTTAGCTAATACTGTGGACTATAGGCAACAATCCGTGTCGTCTTGGACTGGTGTCCCCGATAACATGTTCGAGGGTTCGGGGCAAGTCTTCACCAAGTTCGGTTTCGAGTACTGGGCGGAACCGTCTGCACCTGAAAAGGGGTTTATCACATGGATGGTTAATGGAAACCCATCCCATCGGGTCGGTGCGGACGCCATGGGGCCGGATCAGGGTCCTGACGGTAGTGGTGTTGGACGCCGCATCATTCCTGAGGAACCTATGGTAGGTTCCGACAGTAGCCCACCCACTCACATTCGCTCATCGTGTCTTGCAGTCGTTGGTCCTCAACTTGGGAATGTCCCCGGGCTGGCAAACCATCGACCTCTCCACTATGTCGTTTCCCACGGAAATGCTGATCGACTACGTTCGAATATACCAGAGGAAGGGGCACGAGAACATTGGGTGCAGCCCAGACGACTACCCGACCGAAAAGTACATCAACAACCATCTGGAAGCCTACACGAGTGAGCCCGAGGTCGTGTGCTCCCGCCATCAGCTTTTGACTTGACACCAACAGATCCCAATCTAACGTCGTGGAGAGAGGGTGTTGAAGGAGGTGCCGGATATTCGTGGCCGCGTAACGGACTGGTAAGTGTCCCCTACTTTTTCTGTACTAGCCCTGACGCAAGACCCTGGTTGCACAGTATTATGGAGGCTGTTGACGCGATATGGACTTGCTCAGGCTTATATCCCCTGTCCACACTCCTTATTTTTTTTCTTGCTCTCTACGGACTCATTTTCTATCGATCTCGTGCCCTCTCCTCATGCTGGCAAGGAAAACGACTGTCGTTTGACTACGTCGCATGACCAGGAGACGCGGGACTTTTCCGGAGGTATAATGGACACGTTTTCCATGTTTCTCATCTCCATCCATTTCTTCAGCTTTCCCCCACCACATCCGCCATATAACCCTCTCCATCCGGCATCGCGATTCATCGTGTACTTTATGATCATTACCCTTAACGCCCGATCACCATATTCTCGGGCTTATTCCTCACTCTCCAAGGGTTCTCTTCTCTTTTCGACTCCCCATCGCATCCCCCCGCTTATTCTTCATGACGCGTGGCACGAAACCTCATTATTAGTACCCGCATCGCAACCCCCAGTGGTTCGGACCATTTCCGTTTCCAGTTTCACACTCACTCCCTTCTTTCCCCCTCACGTGCGTATTTCCCTCGCATCCCTCACCATAATGGTATTGGTATGCACATCATCCATCTGCTCGTCTTCTTGGATCCGTTGACTTGGTTTGGTTTGAGGTCGCCTTTGGGGGAACCGCGGAGTGTACCGTCCGCGTGGATTGAGTGGGGACCATTGGCGTTGTTCTTTTTGGTGGAGAAGATGGGCATCTGTTCGTATAATAATAGATAGAGTATAACGAAAGGGAAAATAATAGCTTAGAATCCAATCCCTGGTGTGTGCGGCGGCCTGAGTTCTCTGGTGGCGTTCGGATATATCGTTCCGATCGCTGTTGCGCTTTGTGCGGCGACCGCACCAACTGCGAACAATCATGCCTATGTGTCTTGCGTCAGTGGTAGCAAAGCACATGGGCTCTCTGGGCTCAGCGTAAGTATACGGCTGGGGAAAGGATCAGATGCTGGCCGGCGGGGTCGCAGACAAAGCTCCACACCGGGGCCCGTGTAGATTGTCTCAGTGATGGCATCCACTTCTTGACTTCCTTCTCCCTCAGCTGCAAACACGAGACCATCATTCACCAGAGGCCTCGCGCGCCCCCCACACGGCCGCTCCCCACCCCGAAGGTACTCTGGTGCGCTATGTTGCGAATTTATGGATGCTCTTTGCAATATCTCGTCCTCGTGCAACGGGGTAACCTGGATGGGTTTGCTGGGCTTGGGCTCTGAGATCTTGAGAGACAAGGCTCGATGTTTTCTCTGCATCTTATCCGCTCTTGAGGCACCGATCATACTAGTCCTTCTGGATGCAACCCGAGCCTGAATACATCTCGGCTTCTCCGCAGGCGTGTCTTCTCCATTGCTTGAATCGGACAATTCACGGTGGTGTGACCAAGACCGAGCGCGCATTCGGAATCACTTCCTATCAAACGGGGGGAAAGTTCGGATAACATCCGTGACTCCTCGTGTATAAATTCTGTATTCGCAGAGCCCCTTTTCTCTCCCCCACCTCTCTCTGGAACGAAGGGTTGATAATGAAACGGGTACGTCCTGCTTCTGCTTCTATTTCGCGCTGTCACATCACATCCTCACCACGTTCCTTTCTCTTTCCAGTATAGCACCCGAATAGCGTCCAACCCCGTACGCACCTTTTGGCTCCGTCCTCGCCGTGCTACCGTCTGACCATACCTCAGTACCTCGTAGGATCGTTTGCATGTATCGGAGGCGGTCTGTTCGGTCTGGACATCTCGTCCATGTCCGGTGTCTTGAGCGTCCGTATCCCCCATCTTTGTCGAGTGATTATCCGCTGACCGTCCAACATTGCTCCAGAATGAGGCATATAAAAGGACGTTTGGCCATCCGGGATCCAATGCCCAAGGTGCCATCGTTGCCTCCATGCCTGCAGGCTCCTTCTTTGGAGCTCTCTTGGTCACCAAGTTGGCAGACGTTCTGGGGAGGAGACCCACAATCATGATCTCTGCCTGGATTTGGGTTATCGGTTCCATTCTCCAGTGTGCCGCGCAGAACCGTGGAATGCTTGTTGCCGGTCGGGTTGTTTCTGGGATGTCGATTGGTCTTGCTTCGTCTTGTGTTCCTCTGTACCAGTCCGAGATCACGAACCATAACATACGGGGACGAATGGTCTCGTTGCAGCAGTGGGCTATCACATGGTGAGGAAAGGACTGCCTGTCACCGGTTCACCCCCGGTCATTATTCGTGACTCTTTTCTGTAGGGGTATTCTTCTCCAGTACTTCGTCCAGTTCGGGTGCTCATACATCGACGGTGTGGCCTCCTTCCGTATTCCCTGGGGTTTGCAGATGAGTAAGCCGTTTACAAATCATCCATTCATCGATGAGGATCAAACCATTCCCTCAGTTCCAGCTATTATCCTTGGCTTGGGTATGTTGGCATTCCCCGAAAGTCCTCGATGGCTAGTCGATCACGGACGCGAGGAGGAAGCTTTGGAAGTACTCGCTGACCTCCACGGTGGGGGAGATCCGAACAACGAGCTTGTCCAGCTTGAATACGAGGAAATCAAAGCTCAGGTCCACTTTGAGAAATCGGAAGGGGCTAAATCATACCTGGATCTCCTCAAGCCCGGCATTTTCAGGCGTGTCACTTTGGGATGCTCCCTTCAGATGTGGAGTCAACTTTCTGGGATGAACATCATGATGTGGGTCCCGGTATCGAAGGACATCACGTCGCGAGGTGTTCTGACACTCGCAATCGGTTAGGTACTACATCGTCTACGTCTTCCAAGGTGCCGGTCTGACTGGCCGTCGCGGTAACTTGATCGCTTCCTCCGTTCAATATGTGTTGAACGTGCTATTCACGAGTGAGTTTTCCCAATCGTCCTCCGTCGTGCATTGACCCGATTTCCCTAGTCCCTGCTATCATCTACATTGACAAGTGGGGTCGTCGACCGCTTCTCTTGATCGGTACCCTGCTAATGGGCTTCTGGATGTACCTCGTCGGGGGACTCCAAGGCGGTTTCGGTGAATGGGGCGTTGTTGACGGTGGGCGTGTCTGGGTTATCAACGACAACGACTCGATCACGAAGGGCGTCATCGTCTGCTCGTACTTTTTTGTCTGCTCCTTTGCGATTACCATGGGACCCGTCTCCTGGACCTACCCCGCTGAGATTTTCCCGATGCGAGTTCGTGCCAAGGCGGTTTCGTTATCCACTGCCACAAATTGGTAGGGCCCTCCATTTTCTGCCACCGACGTCACGTCTGAGTCTATTACCAGGATGTTCAACTTCGCCTTGGCTTGGGCCGTCCCCCCTGGTCTCTCCAACATCGCATGGAAAACCTACTTCATCTTCGGAACCTTCAACTTTGCCGCGTTCATCCATGTGTTCTTCTGTTTCCCTGAAACCGCTGGAAGGACGCTTGAGGAGATCGAAGATGTGTTTTCCCAAGGGCACACCTTCGCTGCCTGGAGGATCAAGCGCGATGTTGGAAAGAAGACCCTCGAGGAGGTTAAAAAGCAGGCCGATGGTACTACCTCTGACCATGGCTCCAGGGACGAGAAGGTGGGTTGATCAAGAAGTTCCCAAAGACCACTATGGTATGCGTTCAACTATTTTGGCAACAGCAGCCTGATGATGAATATTTCTTGCTTTATCTTATGTTAGCATGACTGTTATACTCAAATGTTGTAATATTACGTTGGTTTCCAAATCCCGCACAAAGTTGTCCTGTCCAGATCCGTTGTATAGCCTAAAGAAACCGGTATTCTCTCCCAGCCCTACACGCTTCAGAGGCGGAATATGCCAGGTTAGGTTTCGTCGAGGTCAGGAGGGTGTTCTGGGTCACGGATAAGCTTTGTCAAGACACTCATCCCCTTGATGAAGAACGGCCGAATCTCGTTGATCTCCATGGAACAAAGTCCAGAAAGCTGTGTGCGTATAAGGCACAGAGCCGATAGGATGGAGGGAGGGACGACGTACACCGAGTTCACTGTGGTCCAGTTTCTTGATACCATCCCGACTCTTGGCCTGTCTCGCCTCTCGGATGTCTTTTAGAAGGGTTCGAATCCTATCAGGGTTCTCCAGGTCATCTGACGCACTATCTGGTATCAGTCTCATCATCGGATCTCAACGATTTACAAGCTGACATGTCTAGGATGACCTTTGAGACTTCTGCGAATCGGAACGGGAGGTGGCTGAAACCGGGATTAGAAGTTTCGTGGGTCAATTTTTCCTGAAGGGATTCTGTCCCAATACGTTCCCGTCAACCACCAACTCGAAAAAACTCAGATACAAGAGATGGCGGTACCAACTGATAGCCACTCTGGTGGAACGATATGACATTTTTTCTTCAATTTGAGGTTCGCCGCTATCCACAACGGTACTCGAGCCTTTGCTGGAGGACGTAATGGACCATAGGCACCCTTCCCGTATCAGAACATACAGCAACGGACATCGGTCGTCGCGTCTAACCATCTCAGAGAACAACGGTAGATTAGATCGAATGGCGCTTACGGAGATGAAAGCGGTCTTTTCCATCGTCACAAGAGGAACGATATCAATGAGCTGTTCCGAAGCTATCAGCTCAAGCTCTGGAGGTGTCACTGACATCCTCAGCGATTGTGGTAGAGCCATGGTCTCGGGTTTTGCCTCCTGCTGCCGATGTCAGGGTAGAGGCTGGAAGTGGACGCGATCGGCTCACGTTTCTGTGTACCAATAGTTGTAGATGTATTAAAGTTCCCCCCTCCTCCGTGGTTCTGCGGCCTTGTATGATTGGGGTTGACCGCCAACCGCCCTGCCTTCCGAGTACCGCGAGTACCGGGTGCTGTTTACTTAAACCCCACGTGACCTTTGGGTGAGCCAAGAACGGATGCGTCAACTTAACTCGATCAGCCGAATCCGCCGTGATCGCAGGCGGTGGCTCACGTACCCTGTTCAACCTCTCCTAGTTCCTCTCATCTTGTCCTGGCGGACACTATGGACTGCAGTAATTGCGAAAGGAAACAACGCCAGTTCTACTGTATAAATTGCCTTCGAGAACAGTGAGTTCTGTGTCGTAAATTGTGGCTCAGCGTCGCTTCCATTGATGATCATCCCCGTTTAGCCTACGAGACAAACGCGCGCAGATACAACTTGCAGCTTCGGAACGAGACGAACATACTGCTAGGGCCACCAAGACTCTCGACTTTATGCGACCGAGAGCCCTTCGAAGGGCTGATGTGATTTGTCAGCAACGAGGGGTGGGGGACGTTCTTGAGGGACTGGATCAGTTGAGGAAGAAGAACGAAGCCAGTACGTGCGATACATTTCCCCAAGTCGGGGTTACTGATTACAGCGTCTCTCTCTTCAGCAAAGGAACGGATTCAAACACTACAAAGATCGCTTGACTCACGAAGAGCAACACTAGCCATAGCAAAGTCAATGTTCATCGGAACGGCTCCAGCCCAGGGTGCACCCCCTCCCCCGCCCACTTTTCTCGAATCAAATATATCCAAGGACACTCAACAGCTCGCCACATTATCGGATAGGATTGCCAGGGCGCGTGTGGGTCTGATACAGGAGCTAGTGGAGGTGTTTAATATCGTTCAGGTGGGTGGAAGACCTGCTGTTGGGGGTATGAAGGGCGCGAAAGGAGAGTGGTCAATCGAAAGGTTGATCCTTCCTGTGCCAGGGGATGTGCGACGTGAGTACCGTCATCTCCCGCTACTGAGGTCGTGTGCCCACCTGGATCCTTAGGGTATCCCGCTCAGGAGATCAACGCCGCAGTGACTTACACGATCCATTTTGTCAACCTGTTGTCGTTTTACCTCGGGGTTAAGCTTCCGTTTGAGACCCAATGGTCGGGGAATGGGCTTGGGGTTGGTACGCCCATGATCGGTGCCGGCCCTGGGGGTGACACGGGCGGATGGTCGAGGTAGGGTCACTATATGCGCCTCTGCCTCCTCAGATCTGAACGGGCTACACAGGTGGTCAACGAAACACCCACTCCATCTACCACCGGAGCGCTCGAGTTCAGCGACGTCGTCTCCGATCCCAGCCAACTCGATTCCGATGCCGCAGGAGCTCCGTTCCTCCGTGTCTATCTCCCCAGAATCACCCGTCGATTCGTCGATCCTACATTCGAGAATGATGTCTGATTCCGCGATCCCAGTGATGGTTAACCGCCCGATCTCCCCCACGGACCATAATTCCTCTGGAGACTCTCTGAACGAATCGTTCACGACCGCTTTTGCGATGTTGCTGTACAATGTTTGTTACCTCGCGTATACGCAATCGGTTGATATACCACTATCCCAAGCTGGCGATGTCCTTAGTAACCTTTGGGCGGTTTGTTGTAGCAGCGAGCTGGGAAGGTTAGTAGTTCGTTTATTTGTCGGTCTGGTGTACGGATTTACATCGTTTCCACAGGCGTTCACACGCAACAACCCCTATCCTCCCCCCACCAACCCCACCAACCTTTCCTCTCGACTTCCCGCAGTTGTTGCAGGCGACAACTGCGAGCCCCACCCGGCTTCGCCCAATCAAATCCTCAAAGAAGCACGGGAAGCGCAGGGAGAGCACGATCGTGGAGGAAGAAGGTTGGGATCTTATGAACGACGTCGCATCTTAATCCATTTTCTAGTACATATATTCAGCATCGCACGGATGTTTATCTGTCTCTAGTCTTGTTTTACATCGTAGAGAACTCTTGTAGCCGTACGCGTTTACGCGTTGTATCTATTATCGTGTAATTAAGCAGGTGACCGGGTCATTGATCCCCATCCATTTCAACATCTGTGTCTCCCTGTTCCTCGGCTTGCTCGACACTGATGTGACCTGCAGCTCGCCAGATGTTACCCATTGTTGCCTTCCATAACCTGACTCGCCCATCGTTCCCAGAAGAACATAAGACGGTCCTGCAATCAAGATCAGACACTTGTGCCGAGAACCAGCGGCAGCGTACTTACCCTGTTACGTTCCATTCAACCCTTCCCACCGATGACCTAGAGAGGGGTCGTCAGTTCGCGTTCGCAGCAGATCGACATGACTCACTTGTGGTCATCGAAGTCAGCAGCGATCCGTCCAGCCCATTTTCCTTCGTTAGATTCTTCGCCGGTTCCGTCAGGACGCTTCACCCTCCATATCCTAACGTGACCGTCTCGGCTGCCAGTGGCGATGAGGTGGGTAGACCGTCCGCAGGAGGGAGCCCACGAGACGGAAGTGATGGCGTAACGAGTTTGCGAAGGACCGGTCCCCGCTTCATCAAACGAGGTGGTGGTAGGTGGAGGATATGGGTCTAGAGTTAGTAAATTTAGAGGTCTTCGTGATGGGGACAGTTGGATAATCTATAGGCGCCGCGATATGGTCAGGGAAAGAAGATACACGAAGAACCACATCGCGCACGTGTAGCGATCCTGTGGTCCCAACACTCGCGGCAAGGATCTCTCCCCAGTACCTCTCTTTACACCAAGAGATGCACCAACCGCCGTCGGCCTCACGATGTGAGCCGGGGCCCGTCCTCGTCAGTGATTGTTGTGTCTGTGACGAGTGGCCTGGGAGTGATGACGTGCTTTCTAGAGAGGGAAATGTCTGAGTGGGAGTGGCAAGCGCGGCGGTGTTGGAGGGTGGTCCTTGGATGGACGGGAGGGGTAGTATGTCAATTTCCTCTGTGAGTTGCCATGTCGTGAGGACCGGTTGCTCTAGGCACTCGTAAATGCGCAGATAATTATCAGAAGAGATTGTAGCCTTTTTTGGGACAAGTCAAACGAGCCCACGTTGAAGTGTAGGAGTTGCGGAACTGACAAGCTTAAGGCCAAAATGGCGAGGAGCAAACTCGACCGAGCGGACTGTCCCCTTGGCGTCCACAAGAACGGCCCGTTCGATCCACCGTGAGGCGTTTTGGCTCTTCGCGCCATTAGCCTGTGATTCTGACTCGGAATATGTCTGTTCCCAAATCTTCACTGTACGGTCGAACGAGGACGACGCGAGGATCGACCCAAATTCTGGGTGCGCCCATGAGAGTTTGGACACTGTCGCGTCGTGAGCCTACATGGTGCGTGAGCTTCCAAGACGAAACGGATTGTGTCCAGGAGTGGCTACACGAACCTTCCAAGCATCCTTGAACACCCACTCTCCAGTGCTTTCGTCCAGCTTCCAGACTTTGATCCTGGTTGCGGGGAGGGGAACATGAGCTTGTAGATCACAACGGAAGCATAGGTTGCCGAGACGGAGACCTTTGGTCAAGACTGCACGTTGCAAGGTGCAGCCCGTAGAAATCGTAGGCGGCGTCGGCGATGAGGTCGTCGTGCGCGTTTTGGATGAGACCCGTCTGCATCGTGTGTTCCGCGAACGAACAAGGTCGAGGTAGCTGGTCGAACGATCGAGACCGATCATGACTTTCGAATGGGTAAACTCAACTTCGATATTGGCGACACATCCCTCCTCAAAACTTATGGCTTGTCTACCCTCGCACCGGCGTACGTGTCTTTTGGCGTCGGAAGATATGCGTTGGCTGAGTGATTGGTTACAGGGAATGGGAAGATGTCGATCATGAGCTGGACATCCCATTTGAAGGATCCGTAGTATCTGATAGTGACACCGTGGATCCGCTAGGCCTAGGAGGGACACCAGAGTGCGTGCGTTTACCGACCGTATAAAACTCTGATGCTGATTGAGCGTAGTCTGCGGGGCATGACCCCAGAAACAAGTCGGCGTCCTCATCTATTGTGGTAACCGTACTGCCGAAGACTCATGCCTAATTTCTAGGAGCTTCTACCCTAATAACCTCAAAACAATTCAACCCAAAGCTCTTCCTGTCGACCGTTCACCCAAATGCAACGTACCAAGATCTGAATGCCGGGCTGGGGAACTTGAAGGCCTCCATTGACGCACGATCGGAGGCTGTTCGAGTACTGGTCGAAGAGAACTTTGACAGATTCGTCGCGGTGAAAGCTCATACCGATGGTAGAGGTGACCGTTGTTTTACCGTGGCGTTTGCTGACTCCGCGTGTAGCGCTCTACGCGGAAATGCAGGAGGGGCTCTTGTCCCAACAAGCAGAGTATGCTTCACGGCCGTTGCGAGATGAAGTCAAGAGCGAGTTTTCATTGGTTTCACCGGCGGTTTCTGACTGCTGACACTGCATACAGACGCTGCCCAAAAGGCAGATCAAGTGTTCCTGCCAGTTCTCGAAAACGCATCCAAGGTACAAAAGCTCGTCACGACGTTGGGGGTATTCGAACGCTCCAAGTTCTTTTTCAATCTCCCGAGCTCTCTCGTCGAATTGATCAAGTCGGTAAGACTGTTCTCTCCTCCCCAGAAGCCCCTTAATGATCCCGGTAGGGTCGCCATGATGCCGCGATGAGGGACTACAAGAAGGGCAAGTTCATGTTGGAATCACGACCGGAACAGCTGTTGCCCGTTGGTAACGCTTCGGGGAAGGATAAGGATTCAGTGATCCCGGAGCAACAGAAACGGATACTCGACAGAGTGTGGTCAACGGTGGAAAAGGTAATGGTGGAGATGCGGAACCTATTACTGGTTCAGCTCCAGGACCCTTCGCGGGCGGTCGACGAACACGAGAAAACCATCGAGTACGTGATCCGTGGGTATATCCCTCCGGAACTCAGCTCACATTGGTGTTGTAGGATATTGCTGGAGCTCAGTTCGAACGAAGACCCGATGTGGAAATACTTTGACGGTCAGCACGCTTTCATTATGAAACGTATGAAGGACATCCGGGCATCGGCCATAGCGAACGTGCAAGGTAACTTGGCCTTTCTCCTACCGCTGACCCCTCCGTGTTCACTGTTCGAAGCTGTCTACAACAGGACCATGCCGAAGATCTCAGGACCGGATGACCTCACCGAGCGACTGGCTTCCGAACTGCGCGTTTGTGTTCCCTTGCTGGAATCGAAACAAGCCGAAGCAACCATAGGTAATTCATGGCCCTTTGTACCTGTTTACACCTCGTTGATCCTCTGCGCAGCTACGACCGGGAACCACGAACTATGGGAAGTGATAGTTACATACATCAAGAATATTTCGGAGGCTATGACTGTGTCATTGCCGAGTTTCTGGCGGATAGCGAAGAACTTCCTCGACGGGAAGTACAAGAGGGTGGGTCGCTTCAAAATCCGACATGACGTTCGCTGATTGTGTAGCAGACGATGAACTCGCGGAGGAGCCCCGCCCAATGTCGGATTATGGCATTGGATATTGTGAAGCTGTATATCTCGTTCGTTGCGGGATTCTTCACGCTCAACGACGTCGAGATCACTTCCCCAACCGGTCCGGAACATCACACATCCTTCCTCCCCAAAGCATCGAACTCTATCACGATGGCCCACTTCCTTACCAAGGTGCTCGGCGAGGTGCAAGAGAGCATAAGCGAAGTGAGCGCGTTGGAGATCTCGAGTGAGGTCAGTGCGAACACAAAGAGCTTCTTGGAGAGTGCACGTCGTGGGTTCCAGGAAACTTTAATCCAGGCATGGAAAAGAGGTCAAGCTTCGTTCCCCTTGTTAAACGGAAACTTGCCCTGACTCCCGGCGCAGATGCCAATATATTCTACCACCTGGAGAACTGGAAGAGCAACCCCAACGAACCATCCACCACCCGCTATCTTGGTGAGATACAAACTTTCCAACGACACCTCACAACAGCCACGTTCAAGTTGGCCGGAGGGGTTGACCTTCCTTCGGCGTCAAACCCGCACAAACCGCTCAAACAACACGCTATCAGTCAAGAGTTTCTATCGAATATTACAAAAGCGTTCTTGGAAACCATTTACGCTTTCCTCGATGGTCTTGTCCACCTGGCATCTGAGGAGTCCCCCCCCTCGCATGGGCATCAGGCCGCAGTGATTGACATGGGAATCGCACCCGGGGCGAACCCTCTGGAACTCCTTGACTTGACCGAGACTGTCAGCTTTTTTTGGAGTAAAATGCGACCCGCGCTCACACCTTGACAGGAAAATAGAATTCTTCTGGTCGTTTCGAACTTCAGTTACCTGTCAAACAAGCTGGTTCCGAGGATGATGACTGAACTAGAAGGGTCACTGAACACGTCGTTGGCCAACGATCGACAGGTGGGATAGTTGCTAGATCCCGTCGCTCGGACTCATCCAACTTCCACCTAGACACTCACAAAAGTTGTCCAAGAACTCGACAAGACGCTCTTCGACAGTTACATCAAGCCCAAGTCCAGTGTGATTACAGGGATCGTACGGGGTGGGATACTCGACAGTGAGATGGATTGGTACGAGACGCCTCAGCCAAAAGGTAGCCGGTGGGGTCGTCTGTTACTCTCACATGACTGACCTTGGCTGCTAGACATCCGGCCGTATATGTTTGGTGCTCTAATATTCCTCGTCGGAGTCCATGCTCAGGTCAGCAGCGCGGCGCCAAGCTTGCTCGACAGGGCATTGGGCGCGCTGGTGGATGATTTGGCGGAGGAATGTTTGGAGTGTTTCCGGCAAGTGAGAAGGTTCGGTATGGGTGGAATGCTGCGGGTGTGTACACCTTCCCCCCGTGGGAAGGCTCGCGCTGATCCTAGACTGCACAGGCAACGCTGGAGATCGAGTTCATGCACCAAACGCTCTCGCGGCACGTTGGCCCAACGGCTGACAAGACCCTCACAGAACTGTACAATAAGATATCGCAGGCGTACCAACGACGGCCGGGTGATTCGAATTTACAGGGTAGCCTGGATGTGGTGAAGAAAACGCTGGCGGATACCCGCCGGGCAACCGGGATCGAGTTCCTCTGTTTCAGGCTGACGAAGGATCGGTCTACCAAGGTCCTGGCCCCCGAGCCGTCTTCACGGCTGAAAGACAAGCCTGATAAGGGGAAGGGGAGGGCGAAAAAGGAGAAGAAGGAGGAGGCACAGTGACCGCAACTTTCGTTTCGTTCAGCTCTCTATTGTCACATTTTCTTCAGAGGGTAATTTTATGGGTAGATAGATATTCGTTCCAGGTTAGGAGAAAGCCGAGGCCAAGAGACCTTGTTTCAGAGGTGGCGGCAACTCGTGGAATAAGAGTATACCCCGTAAGTTGCAAGCGGACATCTAAACACTTTTAAAGAAGGTCCAGGGCTGATAAAAAGAGGGAGGGAGAAGTAGGTTGGCGGTTGCGGATGTATGCCCTGCTAAAGGGAAGCGATGGACTGGAGGGGCGGGGAATGCATGCCAAGGTTAGCACATTTGAAAGACATGGTCTACTATGATTCCAACCGACTTCAAAACAAAACTTTATTTGCGTCTGAGAAAAGCACGGTAGAATTGATACATAGAAGGTTTACAGGTTTACATCGTGGGGTTCACGACCCAGATCTCCGGCTGCCAGGATCCCTTGGACACAGATTCGAGCCGGGCCAAAAACATATTATCCAGGAGCATGAGCCTCTCACCAATTTTCCATGGGATGGACCCGTGCGGCCCCTGCTGTGGTTCGATTTGAGTGACATCAGATGCGCGATTCAACAACGAGGCAAACTTACCGCCATAGCGTCCAAGTACTGCTTCAGCTTCCTCGCAACCTGGTATGCGAGCTCACCACGGGTTATCGGATCGCGATCCTTGTTCCAGCGCGTTGTGAAGATCTGTTATCGCAGTCAATGCGTGATAACACATCCAGAACGAGTGTCCTACCTGGATTGAATGGTTGGATGGGTATCCGGGGAACTTGAGACGGCATAAACCCCTATCCAAGGCAGAAGTGGTTGCAATAAGCGTACCGATAATCGGCATGAAATGACGCTGCCTGCATCTCGTAGCACCAGATCGTCCCGCCCGACGAGATCCGTGAATCTCTTCCGGAGAGCATCCCTCATATTCATGCCGGGGTAGCCGTTTACCCCGAAGGAAATACAGTCCGAGGGGGTATAATCCCACTGCTTCCGCCCGTGATCGTAAACCTTCTGCGGTATCTTGTGCCAGATGGGAGGTGGTAATGCTGCAGTTTGAGGTGGAGGTACTGGTGGTGTGTCGGGAACGTGGGGAGGGGAGGGGGCCGGTGTAACTCCCTGAGCTGATTGTGGAGTCTCCAGGGGGGCTTCATTCAGATATTCGAGGTCGAGTGCGGTGGGAGGTAAAAGTAGGTCGGAGGAGTTCTGGAAGAGGAGCATCTCGAAAGCGATAAGCTCCGGATTTGCGAGCAACATCCAGAACCACTAAATTCTGAGGACGAGAGTCGAGCACCTAAGTGGTCGAAACGCTCACCTCGGGCCATTCGTTGAGAAAAGAGTCATTGAAGCCCGTAGAATCCATACCGATGCAAATGTGATGGTTGTAGGAAGGGATTTTATACGTGTCCAATCCGAGGCCTTCCCGCCTTCCGCCTGATGGCTGCGGGGACATACAAACAAGCTGCACCTCTATTGGAAACCCTCACATCGTACCCACGGTCCGGGGACGGGGGCGGAGCGCCCAGTTGACCGGTTTGCATCGGTGAGGGGTGGCGAACCAACGAACCGGTGAACCACGCAGGGCCACATGAGAACCGAGTGTCCGGGGGTATAGGGCGCCGGTTTGGATGGTGTCATCCATCGTACACCGGAAACAGCCGAATTGGCAGCCCCATTCTGGCCCTTACGGCCTCATTCTTTGATTCCAAAAGAATGTCAGAGACACATGGTAATCCCAACGCGGCACTCGTTCCATTGTCTCCCAATCTCTCCCCCGTAGAGACGTCATAGTGTGAGACGAATAAGAAACTGGGAGTGCACGATGTGGGGTAGGACTACCGCACAAGCCCAATTTCCCGTTTCCAGGCCTTCGAGGTGCTGTCGATCGATTCAGATCCAATAATCATGGGGCTCATAAACCAGGGGTGCTGGACTGCAGATTTTGGGTCCAGGGTGCGGGGGAGGGTGCAGGGAGGGTGCAGGGAGGGACAGAATCTTTCGTGTATGCGCCAACGGTGTAGGTGGAGGACTGGGAGCCTGCTGAACCACGAAAAAGGGGGGACGGTTTTGGAAGGGACTGGGGACAGGGAGGGGATGGAAGGGGGAATGGGAAGAAGGGGAAGAATCAAATGGGCAAGTATTATAAGGCGTCGACGAATTTCCAGGAATTTAGCTGACCAATAAACCGATCATCCCAGAGCCAGATCACCCCCAGACACAGGTTACAGGTTACGCGTTATGGCTGACCTTCCGTGCATAATGCCACCTTTTGCCTTTTGCTTGTTCTCTCCTTCATTTTCAGTGGCTGCCCTTGTTGGACCTCCTGGAAGAAAGTATTTGTTGGCCTTTAGCGATCCACTAGCGATCCACTACCAGGGAGAACACGGTGGCATTTTTACACCCAAAACGTGGGAGACTCATTTCTGATTTTTATCCACCACGGCCATGGCCGTTCCCCACGTTCCGAGCGGCAGACGCGCCCTGGGTCCACTCCCACGGCGTGATACCCCCCTAGGATGAGGAGCATCCCCCTCTTTCGCCCCGTACATTATGACTTTTCACACAGGTAAGTTGGTCAATGTGGTGCGTGCAAGAATTTCAGCCCAGTCTCTCCGATGTCACTCGTCTCCCGAATTTGATCCCCCGAGGTCGAGATTGTGAGATTTCACCGGTCCGCGTGGTTAGAGCAACGCTGACGGTACACCCACGAGGTCTGGGCATCTACACGGTTTTCGTACCGGGCTATTGCTACACCCCACCCACCCATTTGCTCTCCTCTACGGAATGATGGACAACACTGACCCCGTACCCGATGCAACACCCGAAAGTCAGCAGGCTGAAATTGTAAGCACTGCCTTTATTATCCCTGCCGTGAACGCTTGGTCGAACCCTCAGCTTTCCAGCTCACTGAAGTCTTGCGTCCAGCCTGGGTGAGGCGAGTATGATTAACATCGTAATCACATCAGTGTACTATGCATCGTGATACCGAAGGTATCGCCGTCGTTCCTCGAACGCATGAGCGTTCTTTGGATTGATCCTTGAAGTTGTTTTTAAAGCGGTTGATGGAAACGAAAAAGGAAATGAGCCATCAGGAATAGAGCGTTGTGTCTGACTGAGTCGCGGAGTGGGATACCGACAGATACTTATAATTTAGCCAACTTCCCGGTGTCTGGACCAAATGTGCCTTCCCTAAAAAGGATGCAATTGTGGCTGATCGTCACCCTGAGTCTATCGGTGCACATATTGCGCCTCCGTTGGTTGGAAGCCCGGTGGAAAGTCGGTTCTACGAAGGAATACACCCTATATTTGTTGGACGCCGAGACGTGTCGAGATGGGCCAATTTGGGGATCTTTCGGCCCCGGGAGTCTCGAGCATACAAGGGAAGGAATTCTGGTCACATAGATTCTGTGTGTACATACACTAGTATACTGTCGAATATTTTCAGTGACGCAGGACAAGTGGTGCGTGCGCGTGAGGCCTTGAGGTACGGGGGTCCGTGCCCCCCTCTCGTCGGAACGCGGTCACTTCGTGATCGACAGACGTCTAGTGAGTGAGCCAGTGGTACTTTGAGTAATTTAGCAAACAACGGTTATCAAACCGCTCCCAATGACCGACCACTGTAATCCCTTTCCTCCCTTGCCTACCGAGACGATCATCTCCATCATAGAGGAGGCCGCGAGCCAGAGAGCGACGGCCCTGAACCTCTGCCTCGTCTCCAAAACGGTCTACAACCTCATAAAACCAATACTTTACCATTCGATACGAATCAAGTGGTACAACTTCCAACGATTCCACCAATGGTTCTTCACGTTCTCCCCCATCGACCCCCACAAACACCACCGTTCGCTCATCCGTGACCTAACGATCGTGTGCCGAGCGTCGTATCTCTTCCGGATCGTCGATATGTGCGATCGGCTTGACCGGCTCGTCTGCAGCGCGGACGTTGTGGAGTGCACCAGATCCAAGTCGCGGCCGAAGGAGCTCATCATCTACATGAACAACGACACCTCGACATTGTACGGTGGATATACCCCTCCCGGCGCCTTCGCAGGGTCCGTTACCCACCTCTATGTGAACCTAGCTGTTCTGGGATCGAGGTTCGTGGAAACGGTGGAGTGTATGAGGAATGTCAAGTATTTGGGGGTGTCCCTGATCACGGCGCACGATCCAGAGGCGGAGGAGGGGGTGGCATGCGGGATACTGGGGCTTCTTGATATCGAGGGGCTGACTGGGGTCTTCGTATACGACCGTTCCACTGTCATCACCGGGATCTGGAAAAGGTTGGCAAAGGTGGATGATAAGAGGCTGGTGGTGGCGATACAAGCGGTCGTGAATTGGGACAAGGACCCCGCACATGCAGCGTGTTCTGGAGCGTCGCCCTGGGAGAAGATGAAGGGATTGGAGGGTTGGAGAAAGGACGTCGAGGGTTTCTGACATTCGTATTATTTATCGTTGTGGGACCAAACGGATATGTTGTACATAGCTGTAACTGTACACCAAGCGCTCTTGTGTAAAACATGCGTCGATTATAATTTCGCTTCGGAGGAGCGGAACAATTTCCCACCATCCTCGCTGGCAAACGGTCACCTCATGGTTTTCCTCCGGTCATGGTCGTCCTGGGCCGTCCTCAGTTCCGCGACGCGCAGCTCGTCCTTCCGTAGCTGTACCGACTCCACCACGAAATGTGAGTATATTCACGCGAAACGCCGTCCAGCACCGTCTGACGATTTTGAAGGTCTGTCGGCACTTCAGTACAGGCACGCTTCGACCACGGCCCGTCACCGCGGCCAGGCTGAGCAACGCTTCGGACAATACAAGGAGGTTGACCCCAATGCCGAACAGCGCACCTTCGATTCGATGGAAGGCCTTCTCTCCAAGGAAACGCTCAAAGCCCTCACACAATCCCCGTACAACTTCACGCACATGAGTCCCGTACAAGCCGCAGTTTTCGACTACCTCCCTCGTCTTTCGGACCCTTACAACCCGGACCATCCCCCCGGTGAATCCGAACATCCCCGAGACTTGCTCGTCAAGGCGAAAACCGGCACCGGTAAAACTGCTGCATTTGTGATTCCGGCGATCGAACAACGCGTCAAGGCCTTGAACGCGTTCGGCGAACGCGTTCTTTTGGAATCTGGTCTTCCCAGAGACAAGTTCCCCATGTACAGGGCGGTGAACAACTACGCGAGGGAGAACGCCGGCGTGTTGATTATCAGTCCCACGCGCGAGTTGGCGACCCAGATTGCGAAGGAGGCTTCGAACCTGGCTTACCACCAGAATGGTCTGCAGGTCCAATTGTTCATCGGGGGGTCCAGCAAACACAGGCAGATGCGGGACTGGATGACCAAACGTCGGGATATCGTCGTTGCCACTCCGGGTCGTCTTCGTGATGTATTGACGAGTGAACCTGCGGTCACAAACGCCTTCAAGGAAACGGCTTTGGTACGTGACCCTTCTCGAATTGGGATTGTCCTCAGCTGATCGCCTCGTCGTTCATAGGTTGTGCTTGACGAGGCCGACACACTACTGGATATGGGTTTCAGAGAGGAAATCGAGGCCATCATGAAGATGATGCCTCCGACTCCGGAACGACAGACATTCATGTTTTCCGCTACCGTCTCCAAGGCCATTCAACAGGTCGCTCGTGAGGTCTTGGATCAGAACCACGCCTTCATCAACTGTGTCACGGAAGATTCTCCCGTCCACGCCCACGTCACCCAGTACCACACCGTCCTTCCTTCTGCTAAGGATCAAATCCCTCACATCCTTCGTTCAATTGCCCACGATCAGCTCGCTAACCCTGAGTTCTCCAAAACCATCATTTTCCTCCCTACCACCAACATGACGCGGTTGTTCCACACCATTCTGCGCGAAGTGTCCAAGACGACCCTCCCGGCTGGCCGCAACACCAGGTTCTACGAGATCCACTCCAAGAAAAGCCAGGATCAGCGCACCCGTGCTTCGGACGGTTTCAGGGCCCAAAACAAGGGTGCATCCGTCCTAGTGACCAGCGATGTTTCTGCTCGAGGTGTCGACTACCCTGGAGTGACGAAAGTCATCCAGGTTGGTATCCCACCT
>Ga0307509_10002025_pt1 | contig 33446 bp, 27 predicted proteins | sample 10_EM_MG_FD_202245 | JGI IMG/M metagenome (GOLD analysis project Ga0307509, IMG submission 202245) | Populus trichocarpa ectomycorrhiza microbial communities from riparian zone in the Pacific Northwest, United States - 10_EM | ecosystem: Host-associated > Plants > Roots > Unclassified | place...
ATCTTCGATTTTCTTGAATGTCATCGGAATATCCAGACATCTTAAGGTAACTATGGCTGCCCGGCGCCGTGGGGTGATTTCCTTTCCTATTTGATTTTAGTAGAAGCTCCGGGAGTGAATAAAGTATCATTCTGAATATTTTTTTACCTTTCTTAACAATTGCACGCACCATGCTGGAAGCCTTCTCACTGTCGTACTAGAATAACAAATACCGGTAGAGGTGATGTTGTGGGACGTGAGGAACTTGAATAGTGTGGATATGGGAACCTTCAACCTGGCCTCTTGGGCATATCTTGGCACCGGACAAAAATATCTTGGCGCCAAGGCATCCGGATACTTTTGAAATTTGGTAGTACAGTGCTGTTGTCATGGCGGGGTTTTTCATGTTGGTTGATCCGCGGTTAATTTTGTCCACGAACAATCCCAATGGCTAATCAAATACCGGTAAGTTACCGATAAACGCGAAAGAGCTTTACCGTACTCGTACTTCACTCCCACTCAAACCCCACGGTTGTAATAATTTATTCTCTCCCCCGCTCTTTAGGCTCTAAAAAAGATGCATGGTTCAGTACTTTTTGTATGGAATGCTGTGCAAAAATTTAGATCGCTTGCACACTAATTGGTATAATCTCAAAGTAACCTTGATCCCTTACACTTCTACTTCTAAAGGTTTAAGTGCATAGCAATTATCTAGCTGGTGGAAATATTTAAAGCTTTTTCAAGAGGACAGTATTGGGAATTGTCGGTTTGAAAGTGTCCACTTTTCACTAAATCTAGTGCAAAAATCAGTGTCGGACGAAGCGTTTTGACCTAGCACTATAGCTCAGAAGCCTCGAACAGGAAAAAAGGAGCTACGGTAGGAGTGCTAGCTCTAGAGGTGGTTGACAAAATTCTTGGCGGTTCACAAGAAGTTCGTAGGGACAATGTCAAGTTTGATAGAAGTTGTAAGAAAAGATAGTGTGCAGTCTCCTCTCATGCTTTTGGTTGCCTTTGGGGGGGAGTGATGAGAAACGATACTGTGCTCAAGTCGCTGGGTTGGAGCCGCTTTTCTTTTGGTGACACCACATCCTGACAAAAGCAACTTCAATCTGGCGACTGGAGCAGTGCTAGCAATGCCCTGAGTTAGCTTTTCAGCTCTTCCCACCGCACTCAAGCCTTCCCCAAAAAAATCAACTTTCCTTCGTTACCCCTCTTTTGATCTACTAGCAGCACCACGAACGATAAACAAGACAAGATGGGTTCCTCAGCATATCAAACCCCGGCCATTATCATAAACCACAACGTTGGCAATGTGAGGGACAGCTATAATATGGTTGTGTCGGACGAGGCGCGCCGGGTTCTGGAGTGGTTGTCTCCCTTGGCGCCTCGGGAAAGTCATCGGGTTGTGAGAGCGAACCGGGTAGATGGAGTAGGAGGCTGGCTTCTTCAGACGAACGCATTCAAGAGATGGCATACAAGTGAGAGTCTGGCTCTCCATCCTGTGTTGTTCTGCTATGGGGATCCGGGTGTGGGGAAGACATATCTGAGGTGTGTGAAACTCGTTCTATTGAAATAGGATATAAAACTAAGTGCGTGAACAACAGCTCTCTTGTGATAGATACGCTATGCGATTCGACTGATAGGGACGATGTGACCGTCGCTTGTATGTATTTCGACTTCCATACCCATAAAGAGGAATCCGTGACTAGTGTGTTAGCGGCTCTCTTACGGCAAATCGTCCATGGGATGGAGCCAATTCCGGAAGAGATAAAGGAAGCCTTCAAGAGAGCGAACAGACAGATTGGTGGTCGGTCACTCGGGCTCCTTGAAATCCGCGCAATGCTTGTCAAGTACATCTCATCCTTACGACGAGGATTTATCTGCATCGATGCTTTAGATGAGTTCCCCACGAAACACCGACCTGAGCTTTGGGAATCTTTACAGCACATTGCCTGGAAGTGCACAAACGCCCGACTATTCATTACCGGGAGGCCACATATTCGAGAGGAAGTGAAGAAATATTTCCCGGGATCCCCCGATCTACCCCCGATAAAACCCACCATTGAGGATATTCGGGAATATATTGCCATGAGGCTGGCAAATGACCCAGAGGAGGAGGATGCAATGGATGCGGAATTGAAGACCGATATTCTTAGAATTATTCCGGACAAGATTTCCGGGGCGTATGTGTCATCTATAGAGTGTTCATCCGAGGTTATTAGCTAATAGTGGGTTCTAGATTTCTTCTTGTTACCCTCATTATGGATGCAGTTCTGGGGGACGCGACAAAATATCAAAGAAGACACACGCTTGATAGGATGACCAACGGCTTTGGTTTAGGTGATGCATACAACACAACATTGAGTCGCATAAGAGAGCAGAAAGGAAACAAAGTGAGGCTTGGAATGGGGGCGCTAATGTGGGTTTCACGTTCTGAGCGACCATTGAGAGTAGAGGAGCTGCTCCATGCATTAGCAGTGGAGGTAGGAACTACGGACCTCAATGTCTGCAATGTCCCGTCAATAAGGACCTTATTGGACTGTACTTTGGGACTTGTTACGATTGATGAGCAAGCATCAACTGTTAGTCTCGTACATTTCGCTCTTCAAGAGTACCTTGCAGCACATCCCGACCTGTTCATCACACCTCACTCTATGATGGCTGAAATATGCCTCACATATTTAAACTTTCAGTCCATCTGTGAGCTCTCAACTACTCTCGACACTATCCCGTCGACAACACCATTTCTCCACTATGCTTCATGTAACTGGGGATACCATGCTGTGAAGGAGATGACTGAAAGCGTGAAACACCTTGCACTACAACATCTTCTACGAGACGCGAACCACATATCGGCTAATATCCTCCTGAAAGAGCCGAGCGTTGACTTTTTGTCCTGGTGGGATCGTCGCCAAGGCAGGCGTCCCAATCTTCAGGGATTTACCGGACTACACTACATCTCATACTTGGGGGTTATCGGAATCGCGACTGCCATGGTGGAAATGAAAAGGTGGGACCTGAACGGGCGCGACTCCAATGGTGCAACACCATTAATATGGGCTGCTAAATACGGGAATCACACCCTCGCAAAGCTACTTCTTGAGCAGGATGGTGCCAGTCCCACCTTATCGGATAAGCAGGGCCTAACACCACTCATACATGCTGCGAAGGCTGGACATAGAGGGGTGATGGAGCTTCTCTTGGAGCGAGGGGATGTCATCCCCGATTCATCGGATGGGGGTGGCAGGACGTCACTTTCATATGCAGCCGAATTTGGGCATGAAGGCTTGGTGAAGATGCTTCTAGAGCGAGCGAATGCCAACCCTAATTTAGCCGATAAATATGGCCGGACACCACTATCATACGCTGCCAGATCTGGACATCAGGGTGTGGTGAAGGTACTCCAAGAGCGAGGGGATGTCAATCCTAATTCGCCGGACAGGGCTAGTAGGACACCACGACCATATGCCGCTAGATCTGGACATGTGGGAGTGGATATCCTCCCCGCGCGAGTGGATGCCAAGGGCGATTCGTCGGATTTGTATACCCAGACGACATCACTCCCGCCCGCTGCCGGGCCTGGGTGCACTAGCCTGTTACCAGAACCAAGGCCTCCTAGCCACCAAACATCACCGAACAGTGACATGCCACAACAAATCTCCGTCCTTGAAGTGCATGCCCCAGAGAGAGTTGAGTCAGTTCTGGTGCCACTACCAGAAGGCGTCATTTCTGAAACCAGACATGACATCACGGGAGTTATATCTCTCCCCGACCCGTCCTCCTCGAACCTGCCCCAAGCAGACCCCTCATCATCCATTCCTGGGCCCACCCCCACATCCGACACTGCCACCGATCCTGCCATTAGGCAGCCTCCAAGCAGACGGAGACGTAATCAAGCGGTCAATCCGCCCCCGCGTCGTTCTAAGCGCAAGCGCAACTCTCTATCCTAACATCTGCAAGAATACTTATCACCTCCGTTAATAAGTACCGGTATACCGGACGTTGCTACATAATCGCCACACCAGCATGTACAGTACACCTTCTTCCCCAACCTGCCCCTCTGTATCTCCACCACTCATTGAGAAACTGTATCCATATGCGCTCCATGAAAATATGTTTCCAGCCTTTAATGTATAAATTTATTTCCTTATCAGGTATCCGACCAAGGCCTGAGCTCCTAACTCCTACAATTATAACGGGAATGCGCGCTAGAGGGCTTTTCCCACAGCTTCTTCCCCTCCCTCATATGGCTTCCTTTTTCTTCCCCATTTCCCGTGTCTTGTTTTGCCTTTCGCCTATGGAGGAGTGCCGGTAGGAGTCAGTTATTAGAGATTCCTATGTACGATAGTATTTTCTTTCTTCCTTGGTTGTATGTATTTTAGATCGGGAGTCTACGGTCGGGATAGATTGTATGATTGAAAGGCTAAGGATGGCCGTGAATTATTTGATGTAGTGTACAATAGTGTCAGTAATGTGTTTTTTCCTCCTTCTCCCAAACCCCCTCTAGAGCGAGGGAAACTGGTTCCCTCAATCTCTTCCGAATTAGACCTGGGGCGTCTTGTCGAGCTCTTTATATATTATTTTCACAGTATGCTATCAGTAACTTGCCAGTTTCCATTTAATCTGTATGATTATAAAGTACTGTACTGTACATAGCAACCCTATACCTCCCGCTTGGCCAACGCTTTCCCCATGGCATCATAAATTTAAAGAGCCATGTAGAGTTTTTGTATTCTCTATGGGTTTGGTAATATGCCATGGCTATCATTTTGGTGGATTCTGATAGGGGTTTGTATTTGTAGAGGCAGGGTGAAAATAGATGCTTGGTTGCGAAAATATCGTCGGACCAACCCTCTTAACCTTATGCTTTAGTAATTGTGTCATATCTGATGGAGGCGTTGGCGCGATCGTGTAAGCGTGATAGGATTCAATCTTCTTTTGATTTATAACCAAGTTAAGGGAACGAGCTAGGAGAAGGATCTCGCGGTGTCTATTCTCTATAGAGGTCGCTAGCTACGGTTCACCTGAAGGAGTGTTTACATCCGTCCATGAGCTATGATAGAACGTTCACTCGTCCACACTTCAGTGTTCCTACATCCCATGTGCGCCTCCTATTGCCTACGCTCCCCTACTACTAGGATTGTTGTACCATCACGCCCAACGCAATGACCCTCCCTAAAGAAAAACCCATTCTCCCTTGATTGTTCTCGCAATAACAAATACACTGTCCCCCTGTCGGGTATCTAAAGTATCCCCCATTCGAGCATCCAATGATAGAGGTATGTGTAACTCCTGTAATACCAATCGTAGTATACAAAAAGATGATTCAGCTCATCTGTCCGGTTTCGGAGTATACCGCATGGGAACGCATCTTGTCACTCGGCAACTTTGATGATTGATCTATTGCTTAACTTCAAGTCAAAAAAAAAAAAAATTAAAAAAAATTACATCGCCCCCCCCACTAAAAGCTCGACCTTTCTAATTTTCGTATGATACTCCAAGGGTTGTGGGTTAATCAGCCTTGGTTCGAAGCACTGGTAGAGATAGGTTCACGTGTTCCTATGTCGTGATAACTTAGGAAGTGAACTACCGTACGGAATGCGGTCCCCGTCTTGGAAAAGTTCATATGTCTTCGTCCTGCGAGCGTTACAGGGCGCTGACCCCGAAAAGCGCCAAGCTCCTACGGTAGTGCTGCTCGCCAAATCTCGTTGAGAGTTGAAAAGCTTGGAAACGTTTTGCGGCTAGAAGTGGGCTAGGCGTAGAAGTACTGTACTCGAGTACATAGTTGGATGCGAATTTGGACTTCCAAATTTCCTTCCTTCCTTGGTGGGTTTTAACTAATTCGCTCCCCTGTCAAGCACCGGCCCAGGATGTTATGCGGAGCCGCAAGAGGTGGGTGTGTAACCACCATTCCAGATGGGTAGAAAAACCGACAGATCAACACTTGGCGTCAGGATGGAATCCCTGCACTGGACCCTGAGCCTCAACCTCTGGGGTGGATGCTCCCAACATATGAATTTCTGATTCCATAATCTTGTTGCCCCGGCAACCCATTGATTTTTCCTTCACGCGTGGAGTTGCTGAGGCGAACTTTGCAGAGTTGCGGGAAACGGAATAGGTGTCTCCTCCTCGGGTGAGCCTGATTTTCTCTTGGCAGGGAAATCATTGGATAACAGCGGGTTGACATTTTTTAGTTACTGGGCTTACTAAAAATGTCGACGTATTTTTGCCCCGCGCTGCACTCATACAGGTGTTACGATCTCGCTAATTGCCTTAGCTCCTCCGACGTAACCCGTCTGTTGCCTCGATACCATTCTTTCCTTAGCTCCCGCAACCGTTTCCGCGATAACAATACGGTAGCCCTGACGAAATGGATCCGTCCTCATTTCAATACCCAGTCCTTACCTTGAATCATGACGAGGGTAACGACATCGGCAACCATAGCAGTGTGCAGGATGACAGCGATATATCGGTACCGGCAGCCGATGACGATCTAGCAACCTTGGAGTGGTTATCCCCGCTGACGCCACAGGACAGGCACCAAGCTGTGCGCAGGGGTCGAGTGGACGGAGTGGGGGACTGGCTCCTTCAAACACCCGAGTTCGTGAAATGGCATAAAAGTGAGGACGACCCCGCTAACCAGGTCCTATTCTGCCATGGGGCTCCGGGGGTCGGGAAGACGTGTCTTAGGTACGAGGACCCAGAGCTGCCCTGAATCCGGTCACAAATCTAAACTGCGGCAACAACAGCTCTCTCGTGATAGACACACTGCACAACCAGAGTACCGGTAGTGGGGAGAAAGATACAGTCGTCGCTTATATCTATTGTGACTTCAATGCCGATAGCGAGGAGTCTACCACCAGTGTGCCGGGGAGCCTGTTGAAGCAGGTTGTGAGTCAATTAAGACAGATCCCGGAGGAAGTACAGAACGCGCTTGAGTCTGCAAAAAACCAGGTAGACGGTCGAGGGCCCCAGCTTCCCGAAATCCTAACGATGCTCACCAAGTCTTTATCGTGTATTCCGCGGGGGTTTGTTTGCATAGATGCTTTAGACGAGTTTCCCGCGAAGCATCGGCCGGAACTTTGGAAATCATTGAAGGACGTTGTCTGTGCGTGCCCGAACACTCGGTTATTCCTTACCGGGAGGCCCCACATCCGAGACGAGGTTCAAAAATATTTCCCCGGGGCTGTCGACATGATCCCCATAAGCCCCACCAAGGAAGATATTGGAATATATGTTAGGATGAGGTTGGCGAAGGACTCGGTGACCGATGAAATGGATGAGAGATTGCAAGCGGATATTCTCAGAATTATTCCAGAAAAGATGTCTGAAATGTACGCATTATCTAGACTTTTTGACCTCTAGCCTATTAGCTAATAACTCTCTTCTTCAGATTCCTCCTCGTTTCCCTTGCCATGGATGCAATCCTCGCAGAGGCGACCATTTACTGGAGAACGCAAACACTACATAGGGTGGCCGATGGACTTGGCCTAGAGTACGCATACGGCATGACATTGGCCCGCATAAGAGATCAAGGCAGAGACAGATCGAAACTCGGAATGGATGCGCTAATGTGGGTTTGTCGCTCTGAGCGACCGCTGAGCGCTGATGAGTTGTGTCACGCGTTGGGGGTAGGAGTGAAGGGAAAAGACTTCGGCATTCACAATGCACCTTCGATACGCACCGTACTGGGCAGCACCTTAGGGCTTCTCACAATTGACGAAATAACATCAACGGTCCGCCTCCTACATTTTACACTGCAAGAGTACCTTGGAGGACAACCCACCCTATTCGCCACCCCCCACTCGAGAATGGCCGAAGTTTGTCTCACCTACTTGAACTCTAAATACATCCGAGAGCTCCCACCAACCTTAGGCATTGACACTCTGGCGGCACACTTCCTAGAATATGCTACGTGTTTCTGGGCAACCCATGCCGCAATGGATGTTACGGAATCGGTGAAATTCCAGGCATTGCAGCTGCTTAACGGCTACGAGAACCATGTATCCGCTAATATCCTATTACGAAAGATAAGACCCTGGTATGTTGCCCAGGGGCATGTGGAGGGGTTTACCGGACTTCACTGTGTAGCATTCCTGGGGATAACGGAGATCGCGCGCTCCATGTTGGTGGCGAAAACATGGGACCTGAACAGATGCGACTCCAAAGATTCAACGCCGTTATCGTGGGCCGTTACGTACGGGAACGAAGAGGTGGTAAAGCTACTTCTAGAGCAGGAAGACACCAATCCCAACGTGCCGGACGGAGGCGGCCGAACGCCACTCTCCCTCGCCGCGGATTTGGGACGGGAATATATAGTTAAGTTGCTTCTCGAACGCGGGGATGTGAAAACCGATTTACCGGATGACAAGGGTCGGACACCCCTCTCTTTTGCTGCCGAGTTGGGACGGGAGGATATAGTGAAACTGCTTCTAGAACGCGCGGAAGTCAACCCCAGCTCATCCGATAATGCTGGCCGCACGCCACTCTCGCTAGCTTCCGAGGGGAGGAAGGAAGTCATAATGGAGCTGCTCAAAGAACGGCTCGACAGCAACCCTAGTCCATCTGGTACAAAAACCCAATTCCCACTCCCCATTCCTACCATGAACAGTGACGGCGGCACTGCAAAACAGATATCCGGACCGGGAAATCCCAATCAAAAATTGTCAAACAAAAACCATAGCAGAACCCCTCCCTCCGTCCGAGGCAAGAATACCCAAAAACAGGAAACAATACCCCTGTTACCAGAACAGGGAGATGTCACTCTCCCAACCGCAGATAATCCTGACGCCGCAGCTTCTTGTGCCATTTCTCGTTCCACCTTAGCCACATCTCTCGAGAAACAGCCTGCACCACCACCACGCCCCAAATTCTCTCGGTCAAACCAATCGGACTTATCCCGTTCCACTTTAGCCACACCTCTCAAGAAACAGCCTGCACCCCTCAGGAAACAACCTGCGCCACCACTACTCCCCAAAATCTCTGGGCCAAAACAATCAGACCCGCCCCCGTCCGCACTGGACGCTTTTATCGGTTTCGTCATAATTATCCTAGCTTTTTGGATCTTTATAAGCATCGTCCATGCGCTTTTCCCTTGGTAGGGGGTGTATCAATCATGTGAATTATTTTGTTCCGTTCCGGTACTTTCATCGGGGTTTCGGAGTGTCGGGAGTTTCTGTTTCTAGTTAGATTTGGGCGCGCTCAGCAAAAACAAAAACTGCTTGTATAATATTACATCAACAAGTTTTACCATATATCAGTGCGGCCACGTTATATGATAGAATGGCTAGAGCAACCCGCAAAATTGGCAACGCAATAAAGTATCAGGAACACTAACCCCGACATCACATTGGATCCACATTTTCGCATTTGAGAAAATGGGGAAGGAAAAAAACAAGAACTTTTCTAATGGGGAGGTTCCAGCACGGTGAGTTCTATTATGATGAAGTGCGATTGGATTGGTATCTAAGAAGTCTAGAGGGCTAATCTTTTACCCCATCAGGAAAACACTAATCCTTCTCAGGAGCTTTTTTTGCCCTAGAATCTGGAGGTGACAGGCCGGGCAAAGATGGTGGATTTCGGGTTTATACGGTACCGGTATGCGGTAGCAGTCGTATTCATCAACGTTAGGCCAGTACGAGTATAGTATTTTTGTTACAGAGCAGCACGCGGCAGTCTAGACTTGGCCGAACGGCGATGTAGCAGCGAAATCATCAGGGCCTGTTCGGACACAATGGTTCCGTTCCGCTCCCTGATACAAATGACCCTTTTCCTTCCGTTTCAAAACGGAGAGTGTTATTTTCACAGCAGAAACGATCGTCTAACGGAACCGTCCAAACAGGCCCTTAGTTATCATATATCAGATGAGGTTTGAGCATTGTTAGAGTTTTGAGTATCCACCCGCCCCGACCTGGGAACCACCGCCACACTTGATTCCCTTTTTCGCACTTATTATATTTTCTCTCCCACTCATTATGCTTCCTTTTCCTCTCTCCCGTCCGCCCCGATCCCAGCAAAAAAATTGTTTTTTTCTTCGATTCTAGGCCAGCACCAGGCCGGCTTAGGGCATGTTAACAATCCCTGTGGTAGTGGAACCAGATCGCCCAAGTGGGACAACACCTATTTACGGTAGTCAGGATAGGCGGATCTGTGATCTTACAAAAGTTTCTTTCTCATACAGTGGAACCTCCGATATTTCCCACCTCCAAAATTTCCAACCCTCTAGTAATTCCGATGCTTGCAGTGTCACAATATCTGAGGTATGGGAATTCCCTCGGAAAATTCTAGGCCTCTTATAGTCTCCCATTCCAGGACATTTCGCGGATCTTAATTCCAGTAAATCGCCTGCCGGAGAAAATTTAGCGGGGGGATTTAGCTTGAAAAAAAAAACCCCAAAAGTGCAGGGGGGAAAAAAAGACGAAAGGGAGAGGAGAAATAAAAAAACAAATCCCATTTGCATGAAAGTCTGAAGGGTTCTAGTTGTATCCATGTGCAGAAGAACTATGATAGTAGGAGCGAGAACCGTCCAACTCTGTGAGGAAAATGCCTAGCCAAAGAGTTAGAGAACAAAAACACCAGCGACACGAGCATCAAAACTGTCATCAACATAATATTATTATCCAAGTTCTACACAAATTTTACCCCCTTTCTCTTCGCTATCATGAGTTATCACTCGATTTGAACAGTGACTTTTGGCTGCCCCCTGTGCCAAGACCCCTCTCGTCCTTCTATCCTCCCCTTATTTCCAGCCTTTATGTTACTCCATACCTGCTAGAATTATCGGAGGTTTCACTGTATGTTTGGCCGGTTTGCGAGCACCCGGACACCCCCCACCCCCACTACCGAGACCGACACTGAAAGGAAAATTGCCCACGAAATTGATGTTCTTAATAAGAGGTTAACGGGAATCGTAAAGGCAAGAATAATGTATTCAAGCTAGTTAACCCGGTACTATGCTAACAATTCTCCCAAAGGATTTGGGCTTTCTGATAAACCAAGATGGAGAAAGGATTCGATCACCAAGGTATCATACCTGGAATAACATGATTCTCAAACTTTCTTTGTTTGTTGTTTAACCGATTCAAGGATCTTAGAGTGCCGGTTGCTAACTTGGGATTTGAATTGCTGTAGATTTCCTATCCAAGCACGGGGATGATTATTCATTGGGGCAGCACCTTAATCAACTGTTTCTTGCGAAGTTAGAAAAAAGAGACAAGGAAGTAAGAGTGATCGTGATTTACGGAGAATATTCTCCGGCACAATGCCTTCTGCTTTCCTCTGCTGTTTAGAGTGTGCGGAGAAGCCGTGTGTCGGGGAACCAAGGCGTACACAGTGACCGACTGGGTGATTAGGATGCTTCCATTGTCAATATACTCCTGTTTTTTTTCAGTTAGCCTAGCTAGGATGTTGAATGAAATGGGGCTTTTAATTATTATACCCTTACTACCTCTCTATTTCCCGTAGATGGATCCGCTCATCCTACTACTACCGTACTCAATTTACAAGACTCCCAGATAAAATTCAAAGAGAGAACAAAAGAGATGAAGTCCACGCTCCCGTGGCCCCATTACAATAGACCGATGTGCACACGAAATAATATGATACTCTATTTTTTTCGCGAAACCGGTATCGGCACAGCCAGCCAGACCGGAGTCTGGAGTCTAGAACCGAGTGCATTCCCATGACTAAACCACCAAAAGAACTCATATTTGGGCGACGTGCTTAAAAAGTTTTTCTCGCCGGCACCCTGGCCGGTCTGTATACGAGGTTTCCTTTATAGACAAGTCTATTCTAGAGACCTCGGTAACACGCATACCGGCCCTTGCCTCGTGGATTGCAAAAGAATATCACAGCAAAGGGCGAGAAATTGAATTTTCCTACTTACGGGAAAGGAGTTTGAAGGATCTGTATTGGGTATCAGCTGGACAGACAGACGGCTAAATATTGTCAAATAACGTGGGCAGCGATATATCTATAGAAGTGGTGGGTCTGGTATTGCTAGCATGGGTCGGATTCCCAAAGGTTATGAGCAGCAGATGGATCTATGATACTTTCATGAAGAGAATTTGCAAATATAATACTTTTCACAGCTTACTGGCTTCAAATACCGTTGGACGGGTTAAAACAGACAAATTAGGAATAAAGAGTCGGGGTTCTCCCTCTCTCGGCTGCACTGCAACGAGTGCATCTCGGGAAGGTTCTTAGGGTGCTCTATTCCGGTTGGGCGGCCCTATTACAGCCATAGAATCCCATACCCCCATATTTAATGATACGGGTACCCGAGTACGTACTCGCCCGTATCTACGATACCAAGAAAAACGACGTCTATAGAATTTTGGTAAGATTTATTTCGCTTCCTACCAGGGTTAGTCCGCGAACACCAGGCTGACAAAGCTATGGACGATATTAGGAATAGTGTACGCACTAGTGGGCATGTGTTGAAAACCGCTTTCTGCTTTGCTATTGGTTGAATGATCTATTCACCGGTTTCTATTCGTTATTTGCCACTTTAGTTTATGTTGAGAATAAACCCTGCCGTTCGCGGACTAACCCTGACACCCGAGTACCGTAAATTCTGGGTAAACTCGACCCGCCACTATAACCTGTATGGTAGTTACTATCCCTAGAAAAGCGAATTCGCCACAGGGTTAGTCTTCAAGAGGAATAGTGGCTACTTTAAGAAGTATGGCGGCGGGTCGAGTTTACCCAGAATTTACGGTATGGTGCCGGAAGCCGTGGAGGGGAAGCGTGTAACCTCCCAACTTCGATTTTTTTGATTGGCTGGGGGCTGTCAACTAGACTATTTTGCCACAACGGAATCAATATTTGCACGCAAGCCGATATATCGTAAGGGAGGTTACACACTTCCCATCTATCGCTTCTTGCGCCATACCTACAGTAGATATTTCTCGTCTACCTCATCCGGGCAATTGTGCTCCACCGGCCCGGAGTAGTGATCCGGTGATCAGCAAACAAGGGCCAATTTCACTAGGGATCGCCCTCGGCGCCAGCCGACAGCCTATGTACGAGTAGAATGCAGGGTTCCGTTTGTGCTTGCTGTTAGGATATAAGATGTTAAGATATGTGATGTGAGGAGAGCCGGAAAAGGTATACCATATTTAGAAAGCACTTGTGTCCATAATCAGTTGATAGGGTAGTGTGATACTGTACTACGGTATCTCGAACAATAAAATTGGAGGGCGGTCTGTGGGGGAAGCCCGAGTTCAGCTAAAGCTCCCTCAGCATTGCATAAACCTTATATCCTTATTAGCAATAACTTTCATACCTGAGTTTTGTTTTTTCCCTTTTAAATTAATTTCCAAAGGGATGGCGAAAGGGTTCTTCGGTGGTATGCCGACAGCCCCATGATCAATACAGAGACCCTCGTGCCAGAAGGTTCGTATTCTCAGTTCCTTCTCCAAACCAGAGGGAGGGGGAAAAAATCCACCTCCCCTTTCCCCCGCTCCCTCCTGTCGCAACCTCACCTCAAAGGCCCAGTTTGGCACGAGCGAAATTAGGCCTGGAGTCCGGATTATGCTTTAAGTCTAGACTCTAGGTCTGAGTCAAGACTTGGACTAAACTTTATTTTGTGGATTAGATCAATATCTTGAGTCTAGGTTTTCGTGGAGAGAGCCTTCTAATCCTATAATCCTAAGGTCTATTATGCTTAGTCTGATCCATATCTACTGTGTTCTTGTTATCTTGACAGATTCACATCTGATACACAATCCATTACCAATCGATGAAAGTCTATATCTAAATTCGGGAGTGTCTAGTCGGCCTGTCATAGCAAACTTCTGGTCGGGAGGTATGTCGGTTCTGGGGGTATGTCGGGAAAGAGAGACATAAACAGTGTGCGGAGGAACTAGAATTAACATTTGATGTCATTCTTAATATTCGAGTCACTGCCGAGTACGGAAAGTATACTTCCTCCTGGGTATATGGCGTTCCCGACATCCCCCCCAGAACCGACATACCCCCGACACGAGTTTATTTCAGAGTCTAGAGTGTCAAGTTTCAATCTTTTTTGTTTTTAGATTCGGGCTAACGGCTCAAATCCTCTTGTGATCTGGGCTCGCCAAACAAGTGCATAATCCAGAATCGTCACGTTGTGGTATCATAAGACTTGTTTGTGCCCTTAGCCTTATGGAAGGGGCTCCTCATTCTCCCAGCCTTCGTCAGAGTAGGAGCCCTCCCTTTCGATTGATCGTGTAATAAGGACTCGCTAGGCAAAGGACCCGACTCCGGAACCTCTTCCCAATATTTGGACAGTGGTAAATTGGTAACTAATACCCTACTTACCTAGGACATAGCTTGTGAAATCACGTGTTATCAAATGGGAATATATTATCTTCCCTGAGGCCGGGGGTGGAATTGATTCCTTCCTAACTTGAAGTTAGATATAATAATATGTTGCCGAACACCCTTAGGTGCATTATAGGTGCGGGTACACTCTCAAGAGAAGGGAGATTATATCCTGTATAAAGGGATAAATAAGAGCCAGTACCGTATATAGTAAAATAAAATAAAAAAAACAGAAATAATTGGGCATTACGCTAAGACGTTGGAGTTGCCTCTCCTAGTAAGATCTGGTGTCTCAAGTGAGGGCTGAAGGAGAATCTTCGTGGTGTGTTTTTCTCACCCCAATTCAAAGGGGAAATTCTGGACGTCCTAGCGCCATACCCAATTATTTCGGGTTTTACGGTATCACCTACGCAAAAATATCTCAGCACGCTCGGTCCTGGGCAAGGCGGAATTTCGATAGGAACCAGAGTGATAAACTTACAACACGGGATTGCTACAGTACGGTACAATGCCGTACAGTATTCCTAAACTGCGATGACACTATGAGCGTTGTGCTACAGGTTTCATGGCCGGGGTTACAGTCTTGACAGCCTCGCCGAACGTCAAGGATCACAGAATGGCCATAAAACCGCTCCAACTTTCTCAAACACATTCCCTCTCCAATACATTCCCTCACCCACTGCGCCCCCATTGACTCACTCGCACAAAGAAGCTAATCCCCACCACACTTACTCGGGCACCGTATTACCCCACGTATATCTCCTGAACGTGGAAGAGATTGAAAATTTGATACCACCCTTGTCAGGCTTTAAGATAGCAGTGATTAACTCGTCCATAACTTACTAAAACTCTCTAGATATAGACTTAGCCACATGACAACGATTACGTTGATATCACTAAAGAATAGGCAGCCTCCCAGGCTCCCCCGACAGACGCTAATTAATGGTTTTCTCCCCCCCCGAGGAAACGAGCGATGATTAGCATAGTAGCCACAGTTCATCAAAGTCAAACACCTAAAAGTTTCTTGTTTAGGTTTAGCTGTCCGGGTACGGGGTTGTCCAGACGGCCTGGGAGGCCGTCTGCGGTACCGGCGCTCAGGTCGGAGTTCAAAAACCTCTTAAGTAACCCATATCTCAAACGTTGAAGGGGGCGGCATCAAAGCTTCAACGTCTTCCCGGTCCAGGAGAGACGGCAATACAGGTACTGTACCAACCCCTTCTCTAGAACACACCTAGGAACATTTTACGCAATCCCTTAAGTTTCCTGTGCGCACCTAACCGAAACCAATTACTAAGAGATCTTTGACCCAAACTCTCAATACAGCGCGCCCCGCAGCAACCTGAAATTGATACCGTAGCAGTATTTTCCCGCGGAGAGTTAGTTTCTCCCCAGCTCACCACAAAGCCCCCCCCCACCCCCAGAACAGCCAATCCTGATCCTACAACTCTGAACCCTATCGGAAACCCTGAACCTTTATACAAGACCTACTCCCAGTCCTAGTATAGCGGCAACCCTCAGATTCGTTTCCTCCTCAAATTCGGTTTCTGGCTACACAGGGCGGATATCAACCATACCACCCAGTATCATACGCAACATATGATAATATGCCGTGAATATGTCGCGCTTTCAGTCAACTACCAACCTGCGTAGCCCAGAAACCAAATTTGAGGAGGAAACGAATTTGAGGGCGCAGCGATACTACAGTATGTGTGAACCCCCTGCTAACTAAACCCAGGGCCAGACCCCCACCACCCCCACATTGTCGCAAAAACAACTCCAGCCTCCGATACGAATACGATACTCGAGTACAAAGCCATTCATCAAGGAACATTCCAGAAATCAATACGTAACTTATCATATTATCCACATCCCGTCATCCCCCACGATTTGATAAAAGAGAAATGTGGAGGCTACGGTAATCGTCTTTCGCCAGCGCGGCCATCGCTTAACAACCAGGAAAACCGAAGATTAAGAACGCCACTACAAAAACAAAGCAAAGGACGGAGGTGAAAGCCGAACGGGGCTTAAGTGGCCGATGAGATGAATATTTCGCCTCGGGTGCTGCCGTGGCAAAGTAGTGCACTTTTTTTCCCTTTTTGCTGACAAGTAGCATAAGGGTATTTTAGTGGAAGGTCCGCACTTGTACCTGGCAATAAATAATATTAATCACTAGACTAACCATAGAAACCCAGGCGAACTGAATGCCATGTCGTCGTAGCTGCCCTCCCTGGTAAGCCTCACAATGCTTTGCTTTCTTTCCTTTTTTTTTTTATGTCCCTCAAGGGGCTGATTGGTTCGCCTCTGGCGGCTTCCTTTTCGCCCCTTTTCCAAAGTAGGGAATTCTGGACGACATGCGCTACTGTATTTACTCGTAGTCTACTTGTAGATTATAAGTTCCCCGGGTACCGTAAAGATAGAGCGCGAAATCAGCTGCCCTTTTTACCGGTATCCTCGTAACCTCCGAATTCCGGGGATCAGCGTTTCCCCGGAGTATTCCAGGATTATCGGCACGCAGGAGGGCTGTTGGACCTCGTTATCATAATTGGCCCCGGAACTCCAGTGCAGTGCGAGTATTCGCGATTCCGTTCCGCTCGTCCGTTAAATTAAACATATCTTGTGGCTGAGAGAGACAGTTGGATCTTACGGGTTTCTACGGCCTCGAAAGAGCCACGAATAAAAGGACCTTGACGGTATCAGGTGTTCCAACATTTTCATCCGATAGTAAGGGGGCGGAAAACAAACCAAAGTATTGTACCTGCTCTTCCCGATAAGTAAAAAAGTAACAAAATATGTTAGATATTACTAGGAGGGGCAACTTTGGCATCCTCGTACTGTTCCCTACACAGTCCGACTATCCGAGTTTCGGTATAAAATTATATCTGAAAACATGGCCACAACCAGCTTCCAGCGAGCAAGAAAGGACCCGTCTCACTTAGATACTCTGTCTTGCTCTAGATGGCAGAATGATACAAGCATTTGATAAATCGTTGCCGAGTGCCACCCACAATTAGTGCGCTAGCCCTGATATAGTGCCCGTCCTACTTTAGGCAATAAATTTCAGATTACTCAACAAATAAAGTTACTTCTCTTCTCCATGGTGGCGATATTACTTGCGAGAGTGGGGCGAATTGAGGGGCAACCGGATTGCGAGGGGTGACAGAGATATTTGGAATAATCATCAACAGCCCCACAGAATATTTAAAATCCCACATCGGATAGATTGCTTCAACCACCCTATGCTCGAGTAGACTCCAGAATGCTCTCGTCAAGGGAGTTCCTGGTATCATAATTGGAACTTTTTGGTGTGTGGCCACAAGATGGCTTTCGCACACCAGCTGCACTCGAGATAACCATTGGAGCTGGAGCAATATCTGCAGCCAGCCCGGGGAAAAATAAAACGATCGGGAAACCGCTGATCTGACAAATCCCTACCTTGAGATCTTTGAGAGAGCAGCCAATCAGGATTTCAGACATAGCGCGAGGGAAAAAAGTGATCGGGAGGGAGATGATTTTCCTTCTGATCACTTGCCCCTAAGCCCTGGCGCATTCCCAAAACAATAGGATCAGTGTATGAAATTATTTACCCCCAATACTGGGCTCCGAGTTGGTGTCAATGTAAAAACTGCGTATTTTGGTGTGATAGGCCTTGCCCCACGAGTTCCTTCATTCATGCGGCAACGCTCAAGGCCCACACAAAATTTGCCCCCATTTCAGCCCCCGCTAAGGCGAGAGCCACCTCTCTCTGGAATCAAATCAGCTGCGCGAATATATCCCTTGCACCACTCTGGATCGTTACACAAAAGGGATAGGTAAGTATTATAAAATGATAGAATGCAAGGTTGCTGTCCCCCGAAAGTTCAGGAAAATTCAGTTATGGTGAATCTAATTCAAAGCTAGGGGATACTACCCCCGTTTAGGTTTGCGGCTACATTGATTCTAAAGCGCTGGCGCCCGTCCAAAGGGGGGGGGGCGTCATCGCATTCTTAGAAAAGCTCGATGGGGTACCGGTACGGTACAAGTACGGTACTCGAGTAGGTACAGTAAAGGGTCTGCGGGAGCGGGAGCAGCCGAACTAGCTGCTCGAGTAACATTAGAGAAAAAGCAAAGAAAAGGGGGCATAATTTTTTATTGGATGGTTTGAATATCATGGCTGCTAGTTATTGAAACGCACGCACCCCACTCTCTGGGAAGCAAGTGGCAAACAGAGAAAAAACTTCCGCTAGCACCATCCCCTCAAACTTCCGCTCCAGTTCCAAGGGGAAAATCCTCCGGTGAGATGCCCCTCCGTTCTGCCTCCCTTTGCCGCTCGACATAGGCTTGACTCTCCACCGTCCAGGGCACCGCCGGGATGTACATCACAGAGCTATCGCTCGCACCCTGGTGCACCCTATCCACGGCGTGAATGGTGTCGCAGTGCCAGAAGACGTAGTCGCCCGGTGAAATGCGAGGTATATGTGTCATTACTTCATCGAGGCGGAGATGAGGATGGGTTGTAGTGTTGTACTCTTGGCAGGCCCCCTGAACTGAGTTAGGGAAGTGAGGGGTTGTGCTGATGGTTGGGGAGTCGGAGAGAGTGAAGAAGGGGCGAAGGATTGTGTATGCCGTTGCGTGCTTTAGCAGTGGGTTTACCAGGAGGGTGCCTTCACCAGGAGATGTTGTTGATAGGGAGAGCTAGGGCTAGTTAGCAGACTAGTTAAGTAGGAAGAGAGAGGGGGCGGGGCGACTCACCCAGCCCTGCCAGCTCCTCCAGACTCCGCAACTCCCAGCTCCATTGTAGAGATCCATCATTGCACGGACCCTGTGATCTGCATTATAGGGATCGTACTCCTCCCATCTCCCTGTCCAGATCTTCTCGTAGCAGAGAGAATACTCGGGATCCTCCCAGCGCTCAACACTGCCTCCGTCGATGTGCGCCCCGAGAGCAAAGCCTGCATCCCCCGGCTGGCGGATACGGAAGCGGTCGGCGTATGGCAAAGACTCAGAGGTGTTTACCATCGATGACGGGAGCGAAGAGTGCCAGAGGGAGTTCACGAAACACTGGGAGGCTATGAGAGATGGGTGGGCTCTCGCGGCGCGCTGCGCCGGGGACCAGTATAGTTCGTAGACCGCCGGTGAGTCGGCGGGGAAGGCTGTGTTTCTTAGCTTAGCTTTAAACAGTGAACGAAGTGGTAGAGAGGGAAAACCTTTAGCCCAGGAGTTGCGCTTGATATGTTCCTTCAACGACTCCTTCATTGCCAGACTCTCCCCCTCCGGCAAAACATTTTTAATAACGACCACACCTCGCTTCTTAATATCCTCTATTTTCTCTTTAGAAAGAGTAGAGAGGTCTTTAAACTCAACTTGCGGAATAAGCTATCCATCAATCAACACTAACTCCCCCACCTCGCCGGAGGAAAACTAGGAATAAGGGGGAAAAGACTAACATCGCTCCCAAACCGCTTCACCACGGCCGCCTCCTTTTCAAGATCAAGCAGTAATCTCTCCCAAGAATCTGCAAGGACGCTTTCTCGTCCAGCGGTAAACAACCTTTTAAGCTCAGCATACCTATCAGGCAATGGCGGCGGAGCGATCCCCGAGAGTGACGGGAAAACAGAGGAAATATCTCCTCCAACTTTGCCCCGTGCGGCGATAGAAGCCACCCTACGGGTTGTGAGTGTCAGCTTTGGAGCGAGGAGCTTTGCCCTCGATAGCATTTTTTTTCCTACTTCCCCGGTTCAAGATAAAGAGTTGGTAGGGGTAGATGTAGTACAGGTGGTAGCAGTAGTAATCGAAAAGACAGCATCTGAAAAGCAGAGAGTAAGGAAGTGGAGGCAAGCCTTTGCCCTTATAGGCCTCTGGATCACGGGGTCGAATGTTTGTTTGATCCGAGGAGGTAGTTGAACTGCTGAAAGCGGAAACACTACGCAACGCCGCCCTCCCTGACAAAATTAGCTCAAGACACCATGACCTAGCTTATAAGGTCTCTGCTCGACCGGTAGCTCCTCCGCTGCGGTCTTCACCGTAGCCACGACGAAACTGGCCGGGCAACGAACCCGGATGAATTACCAGTAATTTTCGTTACCCTAACCTTGAGGATTTCTTGTTTTTTGCCCACCAAATACCGGTAACCCTGTTCGTCGCCCGCCCAGTTTCATCGTGGTTACGGGGAAGACTGTAGTCTGTAGTTTCTACTACGTATGCCAGCCTAAGTAGCTTCATAGAACATCACTCGTTGGGGCTGCATGCTATAGTAGTCTACTCACTACCGGTAAAGTGTCCGACGATTCGCTTTCGTTCCCTGGGACTCGGGAGCTGAACGGGAACGACGAAAGGGCTAGGGTGAAGTTTCCTTATAATATCAGAATCCGCGGGAAGGGTGATGCTTGTTGGCTATTGTTTTGTTCATGCACATAGAGAGGCAAGTCACTTGAATAACTCATATATTACATATATAGGGAAATTGCACTTCTAGATCGTACAGTACCACCACAGGGGTCGGGTAGGGCGTAGTAGACTTGAGGAGGTACAAGTATGTGCTAGGGTTACAGTCTTCGCCGTACTTGTTGTCAAAACGAAACTAGGGTGGTGACGAACAGGGGTATTTGGCGGGCAAAAAAAGAAATCGTCAAGGTTAGGGTTACAGAAAATTACTTGTCATTAATCCCTGTTCGTCACCACCCCAGTTTCGTCTTGACTACGAGTACGGTTAGGACTGTAGTACTGGACGACGGAAAACGAGGCAAGCATCAATTACTATCCACTTCAAAGGATAGTCAGTGCTGAAAATTTTAGCCATGAACTTCACCTCCCCTAATTAGAGGGCTAATCTGAATTTCTGCTGCGATTTCTAGGAAAGGAATTGAGAAAGGTGAAGGGTTGAAAGACAGACATTCTTTTCCAGATATGTAGTAAAATCTGCGATCCAGTTATAAATGGAAACCTGCCGGTCAGCCTTGGATACCGAGGACCCAGTTTGACAAGTCAACACTTGCGGATGAGATCCGGTAGAGGAGGTTTGGGCGCTGACCTCATACTCGTCCCGGGAATCCCCTTCCCAAGTGCTTTTGGCTATCCGAGTTGTCAAGAACGCCAAGAACAGGGCTGATCGGGTTTGGGCCTTCTCATACGAAGCGAACTACAGAGCCCCACCAACCAACAAGGCAAGGGGGAAGGAAATACAAGTACAACACAAATCTCATTATTATACCACTCGTGCAAGTGCAAGTGCTCGAGTAACTGACGATAAGTACAAGAGGTTATGAAACAGTTATTTAAGATTAAGTAGCCAAATATGTACCTACCCTTGTATCCGATAATGCATTGCTATAATAGAGAACCAACTTGCGAAAAAGACATGTCTCATTCTCGAATGCTTACGAGTACTCGAGTACTTCTAACGGTATGCCAACTACCAGTACTAGCGCGGCTGAATTGAAGCCGGACACTTACGGTGGCGCCACCCATACAAAGTGTCCGGCTTCAATTCGGCCGCGAGGTATGATACAGCACGGCGCAATAGAGTCACACCTAGCTATAATAAATGCTAAGAATTAAGGTCCCAAAGTCTCGTTTAATACCTTTTTTTTAAGGTTGCTCACTATAGCAACTATCCTCTGCGCCAAACCCACTTGCATGGCCGCGGGGCACTGTTCCCCATCCCTATGGATTCATTATAAGGAGGTTCATTATAGCCAAGTACCTAAGAACTCAGTACTGTGCTCGAGTACTCCACACCTTTGCAGGATCTACGGCACTAGTTAAGCATTCCGTGCTCGATCCTTGGCGTTCAGGCTCCAACGCTGACCAGCCCCCCGCGACCAAGCAGACGAATCCGGGTTGCCGTGTTCGGGGTATCAGTAAAAACCGGCAGACTATTTCTGCCGATCCCGTTGGAATCCCTCCTGGAGGCAAGGGTCATTCATGTTTCCGGGTCTGTGATGACCCGCCGCCCCGTCGAGGACTCCTTCGGTGTAGGGCATTCTACTCGAGTACCGGTAATCAGAGTACTGCACTTTGCTGAGAAAATATGCCCAACTTTGACCCTCAAAGGATTCTCAACCGCCGCTCAGATGAGAACTACGGCTCTCTTGTACGAGTACGGTACGAGTACTCGAGCACTCGAGCAGAGGTCACGTCCACCCGAACAGGCCCCCCCAGCCGAACAGCCAAACTCAAGAGACTTTCAAATGGGTTTCTTGCTCTGATTGGATGAGCTGTGGCTACTGTGGCGACCACCGCTCGTTTCCTCATACAAAACCCACCAATCAGCATCTGCCCGGGGGGGAGCCTGTTCGGGTGGGCTGGAATGCCTACTGTACTCGAGTGGAGATGTTGGGTTTTACGGTAGAGGGTCCAAACTCTGTAGGAGGAAAGGGGGTCATCAAAAATCGGAAAGCTTATCCGTCGGTCCCATACAGCCTCTTCCCCACAGAGTTATGTTTCCCGGTTCCCAATCACCCCCCTAGTGGCTTTAGCATCCATAGTCGAAATAGGAAACATATATTCGCCAAAAGGTTGACCTGCAATGGGGCTACTCTTAGCATACTCGAGTATTGACATATCGTCAGTACTCAAATGGAAGAAAATGTGCTTGGACGTTGGAATTTCCCTTCTCAGCTACGCGAGGGGAAAACGCCGCAAACTCAGCCTTCAGTTGAGACAAAAAAACAAAAGGAATATGCACCGCGCCTTACTAGGAGAGGCAACTGCAACGTCCTGGGGCGTTTTTCTTGAGCCTCTACAGTATAAGGGTCTGGTAAGAAGTTATGTACAAGTATCATAGTACTCGAGTAGTTGCTCTAGGTTAACCACCCAAATACCGTACGGCATCTCAATGTACTCAGTACTTGTAGGCTCCAGTTACCCGAGTAATACGCTCCTACCCGTGTAGTACTGCAGGGACTCGAATACCGTAACCGCGCCACGTGCGGGGAACGTTGGGGTGCTCTTCCTAGTGTTTTTTCCTTTCTTTTTTATTTATCTCGGAGAGGGCTCGAAGTGCTTTTTCGCCCCTTTTCTTGAGGAGCAAATTATACTCCCTCGCGTAGAGACTCTCGCAGAAACGGTTGCCTGCTTGCAGAGCAGGGCTATTTGAATTCTGACAGTCCCGAAGAACCCATGTCCTTGCTAAGCGAGAACGAATTAATCTATCTTTGCCCCTCACGGACTCGCCCAAAAAAAAAGTCTGTCCCCGACCTTTACCCATATCAGATCTAGTTCTAAACTGCGCTCCCAGCGTGCAGGTGGAGGTCGGGGACAGACTTTCTATTCGGGCGGGTACTCGGGTGTCAGGGTTAGTCCGCGAACAGCAGGGTTTATTCTCACCATAAACTAAAGTGGCAAATATCGAATAGAAACCACTGAATTGATCGCTCAACCAATAGCAAAGCACAAAGCGTTCGAGGAATTCTTCTGGTTTTCAATACATGCTCACTAGTGCGTGCACTATTCCTAATATCGTCCAAAGCTTTGTCACCCTGGTGTTCGCGGACTAACCCAGGTATCCGAGTACTTGTACACACCATGCCGTCGCAACGCGTGGTGAGGGAGCTACGGTATAGTAAGTGCATTTCTTCTACCCAATACGGAACTCTAGCCTGAAATTTCCACAAGATATCTCGTTTCCCCATGAGGATAGCTATCGGGGGGAGATGGAATGTCTTTTTTTTTATAGTACCTCTACAGGTACTCGAGTAGATAGCCGACTGGTAGGTGGCATATAGAAAGAATGGTATGGTGGCAGAAGCGGAGGATGCACCGCACTCCTATTACTCGAGCACTCGTACTCCATGATGTTGGTTGTCATCAAGCCTGCTTGGAGATCTCGGTTGCATTTGGAATACCGAGGGTTCTAGAATAGAATGAGAGCGCCCCGCGTAGGAGTGAAAGTTCTAAGTTCAAAGTTGGAACTCTTGGCAAATATTTGAGAGCGAAGAAAACTCTTCATAGCAAGAAGTTTGCGTCATTGCGTACCGGTATATCTTGCTTTTCTCCAGCGTTGCCTCGGGCATGGCTGATAAAGCTCGGGGCTTCTGACTTCCAACTTTGATTTAGTCTATGCACTGGGGCGTCGTCACTCTAAGAAGATGGGCTATCAAAAGACAAGAGGACTCTGGCTACGAAAAGTGTAAGGCGTGACAGTTGTGGTTGGCCGGTTTGTGTTTCTGATGGTGGGGTGGGTAGTATGAGGGATAAAGCCATGCTGTAGATCCATCCATACGATAGCGCTAAGGCGACACTACAATTGCAGAGTACCGGTACTTTACTCGTAGCCATAGCACTACGGATACTAGAATAGGAAACCTATCCCCAGACCTTTTACTCCAGCCTGGTTAATCATGGCTCCACCTGCCCGCAGCTCCAGACCCTCGAGGATATCAAGAAGCGCTAATTTTAGAGGCCCACTACTGCTATTGTAAAACCTAGTGAGAAGGTTCAACTGGTTGTTGTTCAACAGTGGCAAGATTACCTCGGAACAGCCTTGTTGTTTTAGCAGGTAAATAGGGCTGCATAGGTACTCGAGTACTCGAGTACCATAAGTGTATCCTACGTTAACACGGGAGTCATGGGTTTGTATGGCAAATTATTTGTCAGGATCGAAAGCTCTAGTGCCTCATCCCAGGCACTTGCCTATAAAACCTTCATTGTTAGGGGTGGCCATCTCCTTCTGTGCCCTGAAGAGAAACAAGTTCATAATTACCCTACCGCCCCGACGGCTAGCCCTATCACGTCATATCACGAGCCGTGCTGATCAGTGTTGACCCCAGCACCTGCACAACGTGGTAGCCTACCTTCCCGTATGATACCTTACTCGAGTACACGATTGATACCATAAGGTAAATTACCGTAGATTACCCTAACAAAATAGGATGCCCGAAAATGGCATCTCCCACCTTTAGTCCTAATGTTAGGTATCCCTGCTTTCCATTGTATGTGTTTATACCAAGCTGAAGTGATTGGATCTCTAGCCTTCCAGTCCTACCCCATTGTGACAAAGATTTGGAATGTGGTATGCTTAAGAAGAAGTTCATACACTATATACAAACTTACAAATTTCGCAAAGTCCCTCATGCTGACGTTTCTCCGTGACTTGTTTTGTGTGTGGATACTTCTGTGAACCTAACTTCAGAGAAAAAAAAGGGCCCAATGGATGACAACTCCTGCAAAGCATCGGCCAGGCTAGGCATTCTTGGAAATAATGTACTCGTATCATACTGGAGTAAGTACCACACTAAAATCCAAGATTACACTCTGAAGCTTTATGAAGGTCGGCAAACGGCACAATGTAAGCTTACCATTCGTTACGATACAGTTCGGTACGATACCGTATCCTATTGGATGGGAACTTGCCGTACCCTTAACCTTTGAACCCTAGCTCGCTACGAGTGATATTTGGTGAATCTTTCCAAGGACCAACTATTTGCTCCAATCGGGGGATTATCAACATCTATTATTATCATCATCTCTCATTGAGACATACCGCATACCCCTTCCATAACAAATTTACTACGAAACCAACAAGCGTGTAAAATGAGCGGGTATCTCCCTCCACTCGCCGGATGCCCTCATATGTTACCAGGCGCAGTGTAACATCTGAAAAGCCGAAATACCGGTAGGGCTGGTAGCACGGACCCCAGAAGAAGACAGTTTTTGGAGGGCATTTCAATCATATCCTAAGCGGCCACGGCTAGTGCCACTCTGTTTCCGAAGAGCCGGGCTATGTCGTGCTTACCACCAAAGCCCGGACCTGCCCTTGGAGAGACTCTAACAAATGCAGCTAGATGCGGGTGGTGTACTCGAGTAATGCGCTTGTAACATGCGCCTGGCACAATGCAACACCCAACCCCCTATGATACAAGTAAATAGTTATAACCTTGAAAATTTAACCTTCACTGCGCCGCACTAACGAGGGTTTTTTTCTTTCTTTGGGAGGGGAGTGTGGCCAAATGTCCTTTTACTTGAAGGTTCTTATTTGAGAAAACCATGTACACCTATGACAGGAACTTGAGGTTAATTACCTATTAGATTGATAGACTACTTTTTTGGGGGGGTTAAATTTATTTATTAGTTTGATTAAACCCTATGCCAGTAATGGGCGTATGGGGCCCGCGTTGTAGGTAAAAGACTTTGAAGAGATTGGCTTGCGCTCCAGTTCTGAGACTGGTTTACCAACTTAACTTTCTCTCTATAGCCGAGTGTTGGCTTATCTACTACCAGTGGCAGGCTGTTAATTCTGCTAAGCTTGATGTATTTGAGGGTTTCTAGTCTTGAGATTCCGATATTGGATTGAGTGAGTGAGTGTTTAAATTGAAATTTTAGTAACAACGCAGAAATTACTGCGAATTGAACACAAGATCTTCCGGAAGCTATCTCCTTAAGGCTGGAGTCCTTTACTCTCGTACGAGTTGGGTGTTCCGTGTTACATGCAGCAAGGTGCACTCTCTACTCGAGTAAGTGCACTGCACCGCAGAGCCTGCAGGAGTTATCTCTAAATTATCTGCGATCAACCAGGTCTTTGGAAAACTCCGTTCCTATGGTCCACCCCCCCACCCCCCCCGACCGGATGTACTGTGAGAGATTAGCTTGGTCCGGATGCGCCCGAAGCCGAGCGACTTGTGTTTTTCATTGAGCATGCACTGCAAGAGAGACGACCGCAGGTTTATGGAGCGGGAATATACCGTAGTGTCTTTCAATCTATATATAGAACTCCTGCGAGTGACATATTTCCCCAAGAGCTAATGATCCAAAGCCCCTATTTTGCACGCCGCAAAAATGACCTCTTCTACTACGGTATCATAGCTCTGAAGGCGTTTCTGTTGCAGGTGAAACACTCGAAATTGCACTTTTTTCTGGTTTTAGCTCAGCCTGCAAACCACCTAGTAGCTATTTTTATCATAGCTATCAAAAGGGCAATTTCTATGTGGACACGGAAAAAAATAATTTTTTGTGCTCTCTGTTAAAGGGATCCGAGGTTAAGTAAAAAATCGAATTCAACTCGAAAGAAAGACAAGAGCATTTTATCTAGCTGCGTGCGAAACAGGGTCTAACAAATCCCAATATCGAGCACAAATTGAGCCCTCGCCGGAAGATAGAGGGCGAGAGCCCAATAAACCACATATATGATTTTGGGACATGCTAGGAACCCTAAATGAAAAAGGAACTGCTTGGGGGCAGGGCGGGGGGTGGGATGTCCGGCTCCTTCTCAGGCTCTACTCTCCTCTGAAGGTTTCCACCAATCGGAATACTGTTTACTTCCTCTCGCTTAGGAAAGACCATGGGTTCGTCGGTGTTTCATACAGCCTTGCCCGAGCCTAGCTTATCTATCCTTGAGTCGATCCCCGAGTGAGATCGGGACGGGGGGCCGATAGGAATCAGGGGGGGGACTGCACCACCCACAGCCGATCACACCACCCATTCCCTGCTATCGGACCAATTGCTAGATTATCGATGCAGTAGACGTGTTATGGGAGATAAGCGGGAACTTAGTGGATATCCCCCCGGTCGAAAGGTTAGCCTTCAAACCTAACGAATCATGAGCAATCACTCACATCCAACAAGACAGACTGCCCTCCCAAACAAGAGATACTTCTTCCCAACAATCAGGTCCTGATTTTTTTTCTTTTTTCTTTATTCATGATAGGGAAGGGATATGCAACCCTTATCTTAGTTTCACCCTTTGCAAACCCGTAAACTCGCTGCGATCGAACTCGAGCCCTGATCCCAAGAGCAACGAAATCAATTTTCGAGTAGAAATTGGTGGAACTCTCCTGGGAGGCTGAACACGCTGTGCCCCGGGCCTCTGCCGATAGGGCAAATCGCTCCGGTTTTTTCCGGTGTAACACCGGCAGTCCTCCTACCTTCCCATCCACCCTAAATCTCTGTTTCACTCCGGCAGTAATCTGGGAACCTTATTGGCCCAATTTCTCCCGCAATCTGAATCATGGGATCATTCCGGGAGAGCGCAATGGTGTCGCTATATTAATTGTGGTTTCGGGAAGTTTTTTCGGTGGGAATATACTGTACTCGGGTATGAGGGTTAGTGATGGGATAGACAGGGGTTGGCGATGTCAAAGCTTTTTTTACCCTTCCTAGTATGATATCATACCTCCCAAATTAAATTATTTTTTTCCTCCGACGGTCATGAGCACGGGGCCCCGAAACCCCTGTCCATACCATCATTTAGTCCACCCCCGAGCATAAGTATTGGTAGGAAATTATCTGGAGAGGGTGTAGATGGGGGTAGAATATGATAGTCAATGATTCTCCAACTTCTAGGGAACTTTCCATTGCTTATCTCCTTTCTCCCGCTATCCTGCGAATTTCAAGTCGTACTATTCGGGTCTGGTCGGGGAACCGATACAGTAGAAGATACAGCCTCCGCTCAGGGAGCTACCCTGCTAGGATGGTGAAAGGACAGGGATCGGTAGCAATCAAATTTTTGTTACCCTGCTTTAAGAAATTCCCTTTTTGCCCGCCAAAGACATCCTCACCAGACTAGTTTCATCGTGCCTCTAGTGGAGACTGTACCAAGTGCACTGATAGCTTAAGTTTTCTTATCATACCATGGTTGGCCATGCACATCACCCCATCCATTGGATTTAATACCTCCGGGGGGAAGCAATTCCTGGCCCCTCTACGCCCCTGGCCCAACTCTGGACCAATGGTGCTAGTTTCCAACCAAAGCCCCCTTACCTGGACTGTGGATTCTCAGCCCTAGCCTAAGAAGACCCGAATTTCATCCCGGTCGGTCTAAAAACAGGCAGCACAGTTGCGAGGTTTAATTGTCTTAGATTAGATTGCGGAACCACTACCATACTCGTACATAAGCTTAGCTAGGTTGCGACGAAATGTGCACTATTTTTTGTTGGGCAGCTTATCTCAACCTATCGAACTCCACCCTTACTCCTCTAAACAATCAAAGTGAGGCATTTAGAGATGGTGCCCAATTGTTTAGACACCGGCAGCTTATACATTGTCTGCTTACCGAGGGGCCTCTGATGAGTGGGTCAAGTGTGGCCTAAGAGAGCGAAATGAATGAATGCGTAGTTGACTTAATCTATGTGGCTAGAAGGGTGGCTAGAGAAATGAGGAATGAATTTTTAAAGAGAGGAGCAATGAGGCAGGTAGTCCTTCCAAGGGTCTGAGGTCATCGAAAGGCCCGGAGGAGCTGCCAAGAATCCCGACACTCACTAGATGACCATTCATTCAGTCCAGGACGATGATAGCTCAGTTCAGCCGTTTTTTAGCCGGACCGGAGCCTTGCGGCGAGAGAAAGAGCCTCCCAGGGGAGGGAATGGGAATTCATGTTACGGCAAAGGAGGCCCGGGAGAGGAAGGGGCTTGCGGGGAGGTACGAGTGATGTCCCATGAGTGCGCATCTGCTTAATATATCTAGGTGTTGGAGGTATCGCTGAATGTAAGAAGAGATTCGTATTGCAATTAAGTGTAAAGAACACCGGAAGAAAAGATAAGAAAGAGAAAAACTAAGGTAGCTGACAAGGAAGCAAACAATACTAGGTAACCTCGGTAAAGGTAGCATAGAACAGGTATGATACCATGAGTTTTATGTGTGAAGTTTTAGGGCGAATAGATGACTGCCGTTGTATTCACTTCCGTACGGGAGCAACTGTGCCAGCTGGAGAGACAGAATAGATTTGTATCTAAAAAGAGTGAACGAAGAAGTAGACGATATGAGTGAGAGTTATTCTGAAAAGAAACACAAACAGTAGGCTCTCTTATAGAGACAGAATCGGCCAAAAATGATAGAGACAGAAAAGGAAAGAACCGAATGAAAAGTAAAAAATCCTCCACTGTCTCATATCTCGAACAATACAGATACATAAAGAGTGCCATAGTAGGCAGCTAGTGCTAGTCTATTCCATCTCCAACATCCAGTGTTTCCGCTATATAAGTCAAAGGTAGAAAAGAGTTTTCCAAACACCGAGTGGTGCGAAACACTAGGCCAGCCGTAGTAGGTTTCAACATTATGACAAATACGTAATCACTTTTCCAACACCAGGAACTGGCCAGAACAATAGAATCGGTTTGCTGATCTGATAATCCTCGAAACTAAAATCGTGAATGCGCATCAAATCCTTGCAACAGAGTCCATCGGAATATTTTCAAACCTACGATCATGTGATTTTGAATTAATGCCTTTGTTTCCAATAGCAATTTTGATACGGAAAGAGGCCTGCTAACTCCCAGAGCTGTTAGGACAGCGAGCAGACACCCCACATGTTTTAAATCACCTCATAGAATCTCAATTTTCTGGGGCGAAATCTTGGTAGAGTAACAACCTGTGTAATAAAAGAGAGGGCGGGGTATGAATGGCTGACTTTTTGTGTCCATTGTCATTCTTTTCATCCTCTACATCCGAATCTTCCAGCTAGTTTACCTTGATAAAGTGCCGTCAAAATATATTAATTAGAGTTTTTTTTTTTGAAAATATAATATTTCGGTGACAATTTTCCGAGACTCATTAACATCCCCATAACTATTGAAAGCCACCTCTAAAACACCACCGAAGGCATTTTCTTCAAATTCCCGCATATTGGCAAGGATATGGCTGAAGTCAATGAGCCGAAATCCACTCGCCATATGTATGGCTTCACCAGAAAAGTTGGTTGAGGAATTTTGTTGCTGGGGCCCAGCGGGAAGATATGTAAACTGGGAGTTTTCACTGTACCCGCTTCAGATATTCTTTTGAACCAGCGACTCATCACCGGTATTACCATCAAGTGTGAGGTTACCTAGAGGGTTGTCGTTGACAGCTCATGAGAAGCAAAGTTGATGGATATTTTAGTGCTGAATTTACTACACAAGGCACCCGGTGGGTTTTGGATTTCCTGAGGGCACAAGTTTAATTGGGTTTCCAATGCAGAAGCCATATGTCTCTCTGACTTTATTAGCATCTTTTAGGCCTTTTTACAAGGTGTAGTTAGTACGGGGGCTAAAAGTAAGTGAAGTATGATAAGTGGGTGTTCTCTTTTTAGATAGTCTCTGCCGTCGGCTGTCTTCCGCTGATATATCAACCCTAGATTTAGTTAATCTCATAACTAGAATGGTTTTGAGGGGCAGGTGACATGGCTTTGACAATTGTGACCTAGGGTGAATTATTATAACTCTACCTACAATTTTTCAAGTAGACCCCAGTGTTTTAGTTCGTCAAAAACAGTTCTACCCGAGCATCCAATAACAGAGGTCTTCTGTTTGTTTACTCTTTGGACAACAATGAAACATCCTCTGGGCCCTTTGTCCGGACTAGTCTACGGTATTTCAACCTTAAGCTGCTCGATATCCTTAGATTGCAATACCGGAAACTCTAATGGCAGGGCTTCCAAATGGTCCGACTGCCGAGTATGAAGGAGAGGTCTAGTCAGCTGGCCCTTCGGAGCTTGTATGAATAGACCCGACCAACTTAGTCAAGTGAGTGTAGCCTAGTTTAAGATCAGTCGAATTTCAGAATCTATGCCTCTAAGCAGAATAAGCTACCATAACATTCTGGAACTGAAGAATGGTGTTTGGGATGATAAGTAAATATGGTGTATTAACACGGACCATACCCCTCGTCACATAACCCAGCTAGCCGGGCCCCACACCCCTCGATCCTTAGATTATGTTTCCGTATTTGTTGGGCCATTTCACACTTGCTCTCTGTTTTCCCTTCTGGCTAAATTTTGAGAATTTCTGCCTGTAGAATGTAGTATCATATTAGAAGCGATGGAGTGAGAGAAGAATAAAATTATTTGGGGAGAAAACAGTGTAAATGCGTTCCTATCTCATTAGAAGCATCTCTACCGATATCGATATGCAGTATTAGTACCCCTGGTAATCTAATTAGTAGGCACACATGTGGAATGACCCTTGGAAATGTCATTCTCTCCATCGCAACCTTTACCGGCATACCGTCCCTCAAGCCCCCTCTTTGTGTTCAACCCATAACACCCTCTCCCGGTTCGCTCTAGTTTCCCCTTTCCTATTCTAAGTGTTACCCCGGCATCTAGTTCAGCAGACCAACTTTCTGTAGGAGTAAGGAGAGAGGTTCAGGAAAGTCCCGTACCAATTAGAAAACCCCCTTATCCTATTCGGCCGGCTTCGTGATTCGGGGGTGTCACATATTTTATACGATTTGGCGGGGTATTGGGGTAAGAGTTATCTAGGGTAGTGTGGAAAGGCGAGTGTGCTCTTATTCCTTGTTGGAGGGTTTTATGTAAATCTTCCTTCCTGAATTGCATTCTGCCGTTTTTAGGGCTGCTGCCGTTTGTGTGGGTAATGGGGGTCTCTTGACGGCCGGCGGGAAAGAAAGGTAATGCTATGATAGATCGTAGGTATCGTGTAGTGAGCTATGTAAGACATAGAGGAAGAATAATTTAATTAGGAGAAAATTATATTTTGATAATTTCTTTGAAAATCTTACGGATTTCTTTATTTTGGATAATTAGCATTAATAAGAAGGATCTGATGGATACTTGGGGGGGAAATGTAAAGATTTTCTTATTTTATTTTATTTTAGGACAGTATATATGATACAGCATAAATGTATGTCTCGCGGCGTCCTTGCACTTTGTATCATACTCGAGTACGTATTTGACAGTATTTGTATCATACAGTCCTCGGGGGTCAGTAGAAATCACAGGCAAATTACTATATCTCTGCCGGTCCCATATAAATCTTTTTCAGGGTTGAGCTCATATTTTCCCATTTTAATGACTCCCCGAGTTGGAAGCACCATAATTGCACGTACCCTAAGCCCCTGCTCGGATCGTTAAATAACGAAACGCCCCTTCTGACCATTTCAAAGTTTTCGTTGTATCCTTCTCTAAAGAAATCAGCGTTATGCTCCCTGATTCAAATGAAAAAGGCCCATAATTCATTTCCATTTTCGTTGGGATGGGAAGCTTGGAGACCGCTATCCGAATATAGCTTGCTTTTTCTTCCATCGAAAGGGTCCATATTTTGGTAGAAGCTTAGGGTGCGTCTGGTTGCAACGCGAAACCTCGATAATCACCCCGATTATTGAGTTTTGAGTCAAAACAACATTATGTGGTAAAGTGTCATGTCTGGTGGGCCACAAGTCAGACTGCTCAAGTTGCAATAATGTGCGCAAAATGAAGGTTTGCGAAAAACAGAAAAAATCTATTTTTCACAAAACACTAACATTGAAGAACCCTAACCCAACCACTT
>Ga0307509_10002026_pt1 | contig 33446 bp, 35 predicted proteins | sample 10_EM_MG_FD_202245 | JGI IMG/M metagenome (GOLD analysis project Ga0307509, IMG submission 202245) | Populus trichocarpa ectomycorrhiza microbial communities from riparian zone in the Pacific Northwest, United States - 10_EM | ecosystem: Host-associated > Plants > Roots > Unclassified | place...
TTGGGGGTGCTGACTCGAGTGCAGTCGAAGTCGAAGGGGTGCGCTAGACGTTGAGAGGAAAGAAGGCGCTGCGCCGCGTCGGCGGGAAGAATGGTGGGAGGATTGTCGGTTGCATGCTGTGAGGTGACGTCGGGGACAGAGGTGGCTTGCACGAAGTCGCGCGTAGGGACGTCGGGGAATGAGGAGCTGGTCTTGTCGCGGTTGCGGTCGTGGCTGCGGTGGGTGTCGGCGGCGCAAGGCGCATCGTTGGTGCTGCTGCCGGTGCTGTCGCCGATGTCGCACGTTGAGCCGTCCTCGATATCGATGTCTTTGCCGCCCGGGTCGTGTACGAACTTGCGGTTGTCGTTGGTGCCGATGTCGTTGGCCTTGTTGTCGATAATGCCGATGTCGTCGCTGTTGTCACGCGGATGCTTGCCTTCGGTGCTGTTGTCGTTGTTGTCGGTGCTGTCGTTGTTGCTGTGCGCTGTCTTGCCTTTGATGTCGCTGTTGTCGGGGTGGTTGTGGTTGTTGCTGGGGACTTGCGCTGGCTCTGGCTTCGTCATCGGGGTCGCATCGCCGTTTTTTACTCTTGAGGTTTCGGCTTGTTCTTGCATTTGGCGGCTATTCGGTTTGATTTCGGTGGCTTCGGACGGTTTGGGCGGTGCGGCGGCGATTGACGAAGGCGGAGGCAGCGAGGGCGGTGTTGGCAAGGGCGAAGGCGGTGACAAAGGTAAGGACGGCAGTAGCGGGGGCGGCGGTGGCGATGGCAACTGGCTAGGTGTCAGTGAGGTTGGCAACAAGGGCTTGAGACGCATGGATAGAGGAATTCGCTTCGTTACTGGGGAACTCTGAGCAGAGGGCGACAGGACCTCACGGAGTGGTGGCATAGGTGGCGGCGGCGGTGGGATTGAGCTTAGACGGTTCTGAGCGGGTGGCGGCGAGACTTCACGAACCGGTGGTGTAGGCGGCGGCGGGACTTCACGGATTAGGGGCAAGGACGGCAGCGGCGAAGAGATTGGCTGGCTTTGAACAGGCGGCGGCGGCGCTGAACTTGGACGATCGGACACGGCTGGTGTGTGAGACGTGGTGCGGAGCATACGTCAAGGGCCTTTGGGTCGACTGAGCATCGGCGGCGGCGAAGGCGGTATTGATGGTGTGCGGTCGACGAACTCCGAAGGCGGAGATGGTACAGGTGAGGGATCAGCAGGTGCAGCGGGTGCACTAGCAGCGAGGTCCGTGGGTGGCATCAGGATCTCAGGTACCGGTGGCGAAGGGAAGGCGAGGGTACTGAGGGAACTTCAGAACTGTGGGCCGCAAACTGTGGTGGACTCTGCAGGATGTCCCGGATTTGCTGTTTTACCGTGACTTCGGGGGGAAACTTGGCGCGGATGTCGGGGTGAAAGCCTTGCAAGAAGCGCTCTTCGCACTCTCCTAGGGACATATAGTGGAAGGTGATGAGGGGCTCACATAAGTACCAGAAGACCGCGGCATATTCTGTGACGTTGCCTTTGTCATTCATGCGCCATTTGGATGACTCGTCGACGAAATCGTAGAGTTCTTGCTTGTCAAACTGGATCTCAGCGGGTGTGATGCTGTGAGACATGGCAGTGTGGTCCCAGGGGAGTCCCTTTGAAGGCTTTGAAGAAAGTGGATCCGAGAACTTGGGGGATGAGACTGGCACTTGATAAGATGCTAGCCTCACTGGGGCAGGCATCTGATGGAAAGACGCCTTCCCTCGCGGTGGGCCCCAATTTGTAGGTAGATACGTCGTCTACGTGCGAGTTTGAGGTTTGTCCCAAGATATGAAAGAGAGAAGTGGCTCTGTGTGAGCCGCTTGATAGTGCTGAGCAAAACGATACGAGACGAGGTGGGGGAAATTCAGAGGAAACAGGTCTAAATTGGCATAGGTGCTCTTCCTGGGCAGAAGGCAGGCAAGAAGGGTGAAATACAGGTCTATGGAACGTATCAACATGTGCAACAGCAGTTGCGTAGACGACAAGGGTGAGGGGCAGTATGAAAAATGCAGACGGCACTGTCCTTATGTGGCATGGGCACATGCTCGCTGCCCTGCGGTGTCGGGCGACGCAGTCGGATGTGTCGGCGATGGGTAAATAGGCCGATTCCAAGGCCAACGTGCATGTATACCTTACATTACAAAGGGTCTACATCTACTGTTGTGGGACGACAACCTCAGGGCCATTTATAGAATCGGCGATGTATGGAAGTGTTAGGTAGGCAGCCAAGCTTACCCGCGGACATTGTCGTATCAATGTCATTGTTACTATCAGCATTCAGGCTGAGAATCATGTCATCAAAGGTAAGTTAAGGGAATTGCATACCGATTTCTATTGTAATGGCCCCACCAAAAATTTCAACAAAGCGATGTTGGCTGCATTAGCTTGGAGAATATGGATTTGAGCTCTTCTCCATCATCTTCAGCAGCCTTCAGGTGCTCCGGCCAGAGATCGGAAGCATACAGAAGGAATGGGTGTCGATCGTCGATGTGAGCATCCTGCTATTCAGCCACCAAGGAGAGGTATTTGAGGCAATCTCTGGCGATGGCTACTTGGGCAGAGAGAAAGGGGGAAAGGCGGTATTCTGTAAGCGATGAATCCAGACCCGGAAGAGCTGGACTGTGTGAAAGAAATGATGCCAAGGAAGTGTGAATTTCTTCAATCTCTGCATTCTGAGATCGCCATGGGTTTCCCGTGCAGAAGACGAGATCGAAAGAGTCTTCGATCAGGGAGTTTGGTTTGTTGACACAGTGAGATTTGTCCCATATGTCTTCCATCTCCTCAATGGCTACTGCCTCTGGCAGCTGCGTCCGCTTCGCATGTCACCCAGTGTAAGGTCCTTTGCACATGCGTGCGTCTTGGGCTAGGCAAATTGTCAATCAATCTAGGAATGCAGTTGGTCTACATGTGAGTTCAAGGGTCCTCCCAAGATGTGAGAGAGAGGAGAAGGAGAGATTGACTGACACTGTGCCAGAGAAGTGCAAGTATTGTTCAGTAGACATGAATGTCCCTCCAAGAGTTGGTAGAGAAGATGTTGCCTAACTCAAGACTGGCACTAAGGATGGCAGGAAGTTGTCTCAGAAGCTGGTGAAGCAGGGTGATCCTTCAAGCACCAATCTTTGTGAATTCTGGAACCAGTCCCACACAAATCTACTATAAGGCATGAATGAGATCATAAAGAAATAGGGTTATCAGTCTTACCTTGTTGCAGCCTTAGAATTATGACCAGACTGGGGATTGAACCCAGGCTTCCTGAATATATACCAGGTTCTCTACCACTGAGCTACCTAGTGTTGAGGAATCAACTTGGATTGCCTCACTTTCTCACTTGATATTGTTGCATATGCAACACTTTTTTTTTTTGGAATTCTTGGGTAAAAGTCCCCTTTGTTCAAGCCATTCACGTGATACTGCATTGGGGAACAGTTCCTGGAGTGCTTCATCTGCCTCTGAGTGTTCTGCATCCCTGCCTGCTGGTGCAGATTCTGCAGCTGAAGACAATAAAACATCATCAGGGGGAAAGGGAGAAACATTCCCTCTGCCTTCGGCATGTTTCTGACTGGGATGCCCTCCCGTCCTGCCTTGGGGAACCCTCCCCACAAACGACACTCACTGCCTTTGGGTTCGTGGTCTTCAACAAGCAGTGAGTTCGGCTTCTCACTCTTTATTTCAACTTGCAGGGGTAGTGAAAATGTCCAGTCCAGTCTTCTGGCGGTGTACTCAGGGGACCTGACTAAGATTACTGTATCTTTGACCACTATCGCGCCGCGCCACATCCGGCTGGCCAAGGGAAAAATAAATTACTCCGAAAAAAACTGTCCGTTACGCTAAGTAAAGCAGGATACCACAGAACACAATCTAATTACAAACCGACCGCGCAACGGGTGATTTGTTAAGCAAAAGGATACCCCATGGGCATTTTTGTTCGAGCCATTCACGAGACCGCATCGGGGAACAGTTCTTGACGTACTTCATCTGCCTCCGCCTGTTCAGCATCCATCGGTCCCTGGATCTTCGCCCTCGTCGCCTCTGGGCCCGCTGGTGCAGACTCCGCAGCCCCAGGTGGTGAAGTGGCATCAGGAGGCGTAGGCGAGGGAGACACGTTCCCGCTGCTCTCGGGTTCCGATGCCCTCTCGTCCTGCCTCGGCGAAGCCTCGCCACCGACGGCACTGACTGCCTTGGGTTCGTTGTCTTCAACAGGTGGCGCGTTCGGCTTCTCCTCACTCTTGATTTCAACTTGCGGGGGTGGAGCGAAAATGTCCCGACCAGGTTCGGCTTTCCCTGCATCCACAGCCGTCTCCTCTGCCTCTGGTGGTGCTTCGGGAACCTGGCCAAGGTTATCCTCGACAACTATCGCACCACGTCCGGCTGGCTCGCCGCCAATAGTCGCGAGCGGTTGGGAGGCGACATTGGATTTCTGCGGTGTGGCAAGGATGGCACCTTTATATTGAGAGTACTGAAAGACGTATTAGATTTCACGAGGGATGGAGGGATGGGACAGCGGACGCCTACATCATTGAAGAAACTGTCACTGAAGGATAAAAAAAAGTCGATGAGGACAGCACGACAGCATACACATCACGGATCGCGTACCAACTGAAGTCCCAAGATCTCAACCACCGAGCATTCTCGCATTCTCTTCTGGTCCACGTATTCCCATACACAAGGGGGCTAAAGATCGAGAAATTCCAGATCGCGAAGATTATGAGTACAGCCGCAATCTGGAGGCGCCATCGTGGACGGAGTGTCGAGGTCAAGAAGTCGAATATAGCGCAAAAAAGCAGGATCGCGAAATACAGGGCGGGGAGATAGTGGTGGAGGAATAACTGGCGACTCATGAGGAAGAACGGAAGGTAATGGAGGCTCCACCCCATGAAGAGGAAGCCACATAGTGTGTCGTACTTGACAACCTTGGCTACAAGGGGCCAAGGGGATTTAGACTGTTGAGCGAGGAAGCAAGACACTAAAAAAAAAATTGCGTACTGCTTTCAAAGTCCCTGAAACCTCGTTGCGCACGAAGAATGAGGAAGCCCCGCACTGCGACATAGCCAACAATCGAGGCCGTGCTCAGGAACCAGATCAAAGGGTTACCGAGGAGATAGATCTGGCGATGATCTTTTACCCAGAAGTTCTGTTGAGATGTACTTAATAATCATCGCGAAGGAGCGAACAGGAAACTCTCACAATCCCGCGAAGTAACCGGGGCCATGATGAAGGCCGTGAGTCATATGTATGCCGATCTGTAAGACCCGCATTCGTGTCCCACATCACACGTTGAAGCTCGAAAAACTTGTCCAGGAAGCCCATTTTCCGATAGTTGACCTTCGGTGCATCCGCGGGCACTACAAATCAAGTCAGTTGCAGTTGTTGGATGGAGTAATTCGTGATCTTACGATTGGGATGTTCACTTGACTCAATCATCCACAGCGAGTTTGCCCTTACGGCGTTCTTGTTACAGGTTACCTCCTGCTGTTCGTACGCCCACTTTGGTAGCTTGACTTTATGCGAAAACAGATAGCATCCCGTCAGTCCGTGTCTCAGTCTGAACTGCGTCCCTAGCGTTCGCAGACGACGACCGGACACTGAATCGCGTTTGTTGCCCTTCTCTATTTCGACAACCCAGTCGTCATTCGCATCGCCAGAAAAACCAGCCATTCCGTATGCAGAGACCTCATTCTGAAAGTCAACTTCGGAGACTGGCGGACGGAAGTCGTGTGAATGCAGGTTCTTCTCAGTGGAAAGGTGCCGGAGTTTGACGCGTGCCCCGTTTTCGATGTAAAGCAATTCCGGATAGTCCATCCAGTCCGTTTCAGGGTGGTTGTCGTGAGTCGCGTTGATAATACGCCAGGCATTGTTCTCATCGATATGAGGATACAATGTGACTTGCTGCTCTGTGGAAACAAATCAGGAAACGACGGTGAACAACGTTGGAGAGACGTACGCTGGCTGCCACCGGGGTAATTATGGCTGTGTGAATGCAAATAACCACCTTGGGTGTTAACGTGGCGAAGTGTAACTTTAGAGCCAATTGCGACGTCTACGAAGTATGTTTGGTAGGAGCCTTCTGAGTGTTCTATTGGAACGCACCTGCATATGTATCCGCCATCCCACGACCACCCAAGGTATGCTGAAACTCCGCGCTCATGAACCCATCCCCTTCACCAGAATTTTCCAGAATCAAGAAATGAATCTGGAACATGGCCATATAGAATAGGATCGGAACGGTGATGAGGCAGAGGGCACGGGCAAGGAAATGCCTGATCCAAAGCCTCGGTGTGACACGTAGATCGCCCAAAAGCGTCCATAGTTGTCGAATCGTCCCAAGGCCAACGGTTGCGATTGTGAACAGGCCCACCCATTTGCTACTGACGACGGCGCCCAGAGAAAGGCCAGTAAGAGTGAGCCAGCCCCACCACGCGTCCGAGAATGGTTCATGCTTATCCTCGTTGCAGAATCCGGTCCAAAGGAAAACGGTGAGGGCGGTGAAAAAGACGAGTGGAGAGTCGAGAAGAATGTGCCGTGATTGGGTTATGAGGGCGTTCTCGAATATGATAAAGAGAGAGGCGAGAAGAGATGTAGTGGCGCGGCAGTCGAGACCGCGGAGAGTCAGGTACGCAAGAGGAACGGTAGCGATCCCGAGGGTCGCAGGGACCATGCGCATAGCCACGTATGGCGTGTTTTCGTATGACCTAGAAAAGAGCACCAAAAGGTTAGGACAGGTCCCCAGCTACGTGAGGGCTTTTAGACTTGAAGTGTCGCAGGAACATACTTTGCAATCTCCGCGAAATCAAAGTGCCCATCAAACCCTGACACGAAGGCTGCAAACGTGATGAGCAGTTTGGCCAGTGGGGGGTGAACGTCCACGAAATATCGTGTCTTGATGTATCGCGAGGCGAACTTGCCAAAATGGACTTCGTCGAATCTGGTATTTTGAGAGTTCGCGACTGGTCAGCTCTCCTGAACGTGATTTGATATAGGAGGGAGGGAATTGCGTACACGACGCTGTCAGGTTTTGATATACGGAACAAACGCACCGCTGACGCGATGACGACGAGAACAAGGAGTAACTTCCATTCTCCTGGGGTTAGGTTGTAACCCCCAGGAGCATGCGCAGACTTGCGGGAGGGGCCGTAACCCAAAGACGCTGCAGCTCGACGCTCGTCAGCATCGAGGTGGCCTTCTTTAGGTGGAAAACGCGGGACGGATTGATGATAACTTGGGGGAGGAGAGGGCGGACGCCTGGAACGCACTGCACCAGACAGCATCGTCCAAGGAAAAAGAGGAGACCAGCCTACTGGGGCAAAAGTGAAGACGACTTTGTGTGATGGATGTTAATGGTGAGGGGTAAAGCAGGATTATGTAAGTAAGCGCTGGAAACAATCCCGCAGCATCGCCAAGGGCGTGCGTGGCGTAGCGCAGGAGTGACCTTGGTTACATTACATTCTGCAAGTGTGGTACGATTTAAACTACTCTTTATACTGCCTCCCTTTTCCGTGGTGCCGCACGTAAAATATCGTCCACTCTGCGAGCAGAACGTCAAAATTGAATACTTGAGAAGCAACCAACAAGCGATCGTCCTACCTGATGATCATTTCAGCTGCCTCAGTGGCGCTAAGAACAACCTGACGCTTGAGCTTGTAGCTCTCGGTGACACCACGCTCCTTCATAGAACCGATGGATCCCGCATCCATGTCTAGTCACGTCAATCACCCTTCAGCTGCTAGCTCCAAGTCAGTAAAAAATAGGAAAACTCACTCAACCCAGCATCTGCCTGCCCCTCATAATGTGCGGCGCGTAATCTTGCTACTAAATCAGATGAATCATACCCAGCGTTGTCCGCTAGAATTGTCGGGATTTGACGCAGAGCGCGTGCAAACGCCTCTACCGCGATCGCCTTCTTTCCGCTGACCTTCTTCGCACTCTCTTCTACTGCGACGCTCATCAACATCTCAGAACATCCACCACCAAGGACGATGCGGGTTTCTTTGACTGTCTGCGATAACACAGACAGTGCGTCATGTAAGGAACGCTCGGCCTCGTCGACCATCTGGTTAGTTGAACCGCGCAGCACGACTGTACACGCCTCGCCCGCCGCAACGCCAGAAAACTTGATAAGCTAGATGATGGCATGTTAGAAGTCTCTGGCAGGTCACCGTTTGTAGTCCCACCTTATCCTCCCCAATCATGATTTCCTCAATCAGGTCGCACCGCCCGAGCTTGACGAGATCCGGTCGGTCAAACGTGCTCGTGATTTCGCCCCCGGTTACGAGCGATAAGCGTTCAACGCCCTCAAAGTCAGCATGCTCGATCGACATGATCCCTTTGTCAGCAAGAATACTCTCGGGGTAGTTGTAAATCAGTTGTCGATTGACAAAGACATTGATCCCGTGTGATGCAATGGCCTCCACTTTAGCCTTCATTTTTTCCTATTTCGAAACCGTCAGTCATATGAATTCCTGTAAAAGGAGACATGCACGCACCCGCTCGGCACGCTCTAGCTCTGCAAGCTTCCCAGTACTATCAACTTTCATACGCGCCCCGAAGATTTTAATCTTGTCAGTATCCATAGCTATATGCTCTAGGGTTTAAACCGATATATTAATCCACAGGTACGGAAAACGTACATGTGTTAGCGATGAGGATCTTGGCATCTTCAACGCGTTTTGGACAATTGGTTCCGAGGGACTTGTCGAGAATGAAACCTGTAATCATATTCGAACGTCATCCAACGACGAAGAAAAGGGTGTTAGCACTAGCCTTCGTCAAGATATGAGTCCGTCAGCTTTCCGCCGACTTTTTTGATGACCTGAATGTGATCCAAGTCTGTCGATCCCTGCGGTAGCATAAGAAACAAGCGAAGTGCTATAAGCCACCCGGATGGCAGTCTCACCTTCAACCGGAGAACGGCGTCGACGGCGAGATTTGAGAAATAGTCTTTGTCCTGCGACAATACCTTGGATGAAAGGGTCGTCCGTGCAATGTTCACTAGATCTTGCCGAAATGTTGCAGCATCAGACCTTCGATAGAGAAAAAGCGAGCGCGTTACATAAAATCAACAAACATAGTGCGCAAGCGACGTACCCATGGTCGACGGCAGCATCCTCCAACGCCTTGAGCGCCGCGGCGCTCGCTATCCGATACCCTTCCACGATCGTTTGCGGGTGGATCTTCATCCCGATGAGCTTCTCCGCCTCCCGCAACAACTCCGCTGCCAGCACCGTAACGCTTGTCGTGCCATCCCCGACCTCGTCGTCCTGCACCTTGGAGATGTTTACGAGGATCTTGGCCGCTGCGTTATCAAGTTGGATCGCCTTGAGGATCGTCGCGCCGTCGTTCGTCACGTTGATATCGCCAGACGACATCGACTGCAGAATTTTATTCATCCCTTTGGGACCCAGCGTGCTCTTGACGAGGTCGCCGAGCGCGAGAGCACCCACGAAGGAGGACAGACGCGCGTTCTCTGCCTTCTCCTCGGTTGCCTAAAGATGAAAGCGTCAGCGAAAAATACGGTGAAAATCGGCACACTCTTATATACTTCTTCATTGAAAATGTTCACAGACATAGTTAAATGCTAACACAATAGTCGCACGAGGGCTTGAATAAAGCGGCGCGAGGGCAGATTTGCGGGAGGAAAAGGAAAAGTCGTAGGAATGGGGCTATCCGGCCCGGCCTGCCTATCCTTTGGTTTGGTTTTGTGGCATTCGGATCGCATTCTGGCCCCCTCGATCTACCTTTACCGTCACCAATCAATGTGACGGCTTTTCACCTTGCGCCTCGCCACGGTAACAGAACACTTTGTTCTAAATTCATAGAGCCACAGCATTGGAGTGACAGTGGTGGGATCAAGTGTTCCGAAAAGAGGTGCGATGTCACTTTCAAGTAGCGCCAGTAAACGGGGACGGAGACACCTTGGGAGACACCACATGGTTGACAATATATCTAACATTGACTGTCCCAATCGGTATAGTACGGTGCGCTGGAATCATAAAAGATGAACTAACGGAATCTGAGCCCATTGGTCGCTCGCTGAGTGAATTCCCCAGCCAGCCACTCCAGAATCCAATACGCATGGTTCGCCCACCCGCTACAAGTCATGGCGTCAAGGATAAGCGTTTGATTTTGAAGGGTTGAAGTTATGTCGCAATTTATAAGCAGATAAAACTGCATTGGGAGGCCAGGAACTTGTAGCATGTCGAAATTGGAGGGCGCAGAACAACGCACTTTGTCGAAATGAGTTGTGACGAAACGGCGCTGACCGACCAGGTCATTAACTTAATCATTCTGAGGTGCGTCCTGTGAATGTGTTTTGGCTATCTGGTCTGTTTTCTTGAGTCGCCAGCAGTGTTTATGTGCTGGCGAGGACTCCTCATGGAACATAACACTGCTGGAGATCTCCCGACATCGTAATCTTCGTCATGCTGATGTCGAATGCGGAGCGCATAAAGCGGATTTCAGAACCTCTACCACAAAAACAGAGAGAGAAAGAGAGCATCTTCTCGCGCCCGAGTCATAGAGGGACGGTACCCCAATGAAACCTGTCTCCTTGACGGCTATGGGAATCGGGAAAGTCGTAACGATCGGGTCTTGATATATGATATATGGTGGATCTAAAGTAGAAAGGGGCATTCTCGCAGCTGGTCCACGAATCGTGCCATTTTCGGCAAACTGGTTTGGCCTGGATTTTATCCTAATTCCTAAATGACCCCGCAGTCATATAGTACTTACATTCCTAACGTGTTCCCCCCACTCCGCTCGTTTCACGCTAGTTTAGCTTGGTTCCTTATGCCCCACAAGATTCTGTGTGTGGATCACGGGACATACCTCCTAATAAGTCTTGTGCACACGCGCGGGTAGTGAGGCGAGCACCATATTCCTTATTATCGTATCGCCCCCGTACTTGTAGCTACTATTCTGCTTGTCTTTCTAACATGACAGCCTGCGCGCTCTTAATTCGACGCCCATAAACCTAAGGAGGTAATACGGGGCGTCGGCCGGGGTAAAACTATCTTTCACGTGAATTTGTTTGGCGCGACTTCGCTGCACGCTGTATCTCTCGTGGCTCGCCTCCGGCGCGACATGATTTGCCAGCGGAACATTCAATAATTACTCGCACACCGTCGTATGACCGAGATCATCATAATCTGACCCTGGTTGTCACCCACATCCTTCAAGCCATCGATTAGATGATTCGGATCCGGGCAGCCGAAGTTGGAGAAGGTCGCTACTGTGGGGGATGTGGCTACTGTTGATGAATGTACTGTAGTAGTATCCATAATTATTCAGATTGCCGAAGAACTTATGGGTTCATTGACGCGATCGACATATTCCCTGCGCCCCTATCGTATTCCGAAGCCATCATACTTTGACCATCTTTGAGTTGAGAGCTTGGTAGCCTGAGGGTCCTTGTCAAGGTTATTCATTCGGAGCCGAGAGCAGCGATGCGCAGCGAAGGGATATTGGACTCGAGTAACGACATCTTATACGATAGACAGCCTTCATGGGATCCTTCTGATAACATGTCGTATTTGCTTTGCGGGTATATACCAATAACGATAAATAAACTGAACATGCGTACAGGATAATTTAAGAGGGTCCTTGATGTCTTCAAGATCGCCTTGCACCTGGTCGCTTAACAAAAATACTCCTCGCCCAACGCACCAGTGGTCGCAGGTTCTTTCGGGGCACGGAAGGCCCATGCAAGCTAACGGGATGTGACACTCCCGCATCCGCCAACTCCGTACACGACTCCGAACTGGTGCAGGACGATGCAGAGGACACCTCTAGGTTGACCGTGCCACCCTCGACCCAGTTGACGACGGTGGGAAGCGCGCCTCCGAGCGCATGGAATAACCGCTGGTGGCGCTGACATGCCGGAGTCAATGCTACGGGAGCGAAGCGGAACGAAAAATCCCGATCCGGGTTGTACTGCGCGCTGTAGGGCTCCCCAGCGATGAGGGTAGGGCATTCAAGGCTAATGCAATCCCCTGAACCGATGCTTGGTATCCACGGTGGAATTAATGAGCGTTTTAAGAGGGCGTCCCAATCACTGGGTTTTTTGTTAATTCGAAGTAACACGACTTGGCGTCGGAGAGCTCACAGTCCGTTAAAGAATTGATGCCTTTTGATTTCCTTGATGTTTTGAAGTCTAGCCATGGGGCGCTTGCGTAATAGCTATTAAAACACCCGTGAGAAAGCTGTAGGAGGGTCCCCGATAATAATTCACCTTTTTAATGAGGTCAGTTGAATCTGGCGTAAGGTGGGGGCTGTCTTCTAATTCGCCATGCAGAACATTTCGAGCCAGATGGGCAAGCCAAGATGGATCGTCCTGAGGAACAGTATTAGATTTAAATGCTTCCTGAATGTGAAATCAACAAATAATACAGATATCGAAACGGGAGAGACCAACTTGTCCTGTGGTTAATTCATATAGCATTACTCCGAATGCCCAGAGATCGACCTCGCGACCATATGGTTCGCCCATGAACACTTCTGGGGGAGTATACGCAGGCGTGCCTAACATATCATCAGCCGGGACCGCAGACTCCCCAGCCCCAAGCTTGCACGCAAGGCCGAAGTCCCCGAGAACAAGGTGCCCGTCGTTGTCAATGAACAAGTTCTCGGGCTTGATGTCTCGATGAACGATCCTCTTTGCGTGGATATGTTCAATGGCTATGAGCTAGCAGCCGAAGTTTAGCGAATGAGTAAAAGCGCCCGTAACGATGGGAATCGTACCAATTCTGCCATGTAGAAACGAACTACATTCTGTGGGGAGCCCTTCTTCGATAACAGGGTGTGCAGGTCTCCAGCAGGATGATATTCCTGCGACAGAGATAGTGAGTACAAACTTCCGAGCCTTTTGGCCCTTGAAAATCGCTTCACGTACAGTAACGAAGTAGTAATTCCTGCTGTCGTGAAAGCAGGCACGCAATTGGAGAACGAAGTCATCTCCACGAAGATCGAGGAGAGTATTGCGTTCCGTTATAACAATGTCGATCTTAAGTTCTCTTCCACAGGGTTTCCGCTTCGGAATGGCCTTGAGTGCGTAGAGGCCTCCTGTTTCGTTCTCCCGTACGAGATGTACCGTTCCAGACGATCCGTCCCCGAGGCCACGGAGGATGGTAAAGTCATCCAGACACGGCGCACTCATCAACGAGAGGTATGCCATGCCCTTCGGGAGCTGTTAACAACATAGGGGTTAGGCCAATGTGCATTATCACATGGGACGTTGAACTGACGGGACGCCGGTCTTCGCGGGTCTTGCTCCGGGACATTGTGCACCGCACCCTAGTCCTTGGTTATGGTAGGGAGGGAGAGAAATGAAGAGGGGGGGAATGTAGAACGTGCCCGTGACTAGTCCGAGATATATGGGTACATGTAGTGCGGTGATCCGAGTGGGCTGTTCAGGATAGGAATAACGTTCACCGCTTTTCCTGAATTGGTTAACATGTGGAGGAGGCTAAGGTAATCGGCCGTGACGAAGTGACCGTAACCGAGTTCTGCTCTCTCGTTCGATTGCTCTCCCCAAGCCCAAGCCAAGATTGCCCCTAGACCACCCATGGCAGGCACGCGAAAGGGTGAGAGAGTGCCAAGTAAGGAAAACCCCTTTAGGGAGTAGAGGACGAGTGGAAACCGATAGCGGAAACATGGAATGACGTCCACAATTAGCACAGTGACCTATTGCATTGCAGGGAAGGTTGGTGCTATAATGGATATCTTCAAGTTGGTCACTCTCTGTTGTTGTGGTCAATTGTTGTGGTCCCAATTGAAGATCTGCCAGCGCCTTTGCTTGCAATGTGGCGTGACTCGACGGAAAGTTCCGAACACGAACACGCGGCAGGCCCGTTTTGAGTAGGCCTCACAGTGTGGACACGTGAAATCCTAATATTGCCAGTGACATCTAGCGAGTACAAAGTGCGATGCGAGCAGACCCCAACCAAGAATGTATACACGGAACACGGAAGAATGGAATGTGACGGTCACGATGTTACCGTAATGCGATATGGATGTAATGCAAATCATGCAAAAAATGAAAAGTAAAGAAATTGCCAGTGGGCAATGGTATAACGTCATGTACTGAGCTTGAGATGATGATGATGATAAACAATGACAGAGCCATGCGAATGGTAATGTGTGGGAGGGGTAGATATAAAGTAAAGAAATGCTATAAACAATAAGAATAAAAGTTGCGAGGAAGCGAGATAGGATACGAAGCATGAATGTTAGTCAGTGATGTACGTTCTTCGTTCTTCGTTCTTCGTTCTTATGATGATGAGTACGACTGGTACCAGGCATCAAAGTCACTAGTTTCCCCAGTCGCAAAGAAGTCAATCTGGTCGAAAGGTGATAGCGATGAGGTTGGTGACCAGCTGGCCCCAGTTGTGGGTACGTGAGAAACGGGTATGGAAGTGCCAGTGGTTTGCGATGAGGTCGATGGCCAGGTGGGCCCAAGGACGGGGTCGAAAAGTGATGCTGACTCGCTGTTAGTGGGTGTAAATGGAAGCGCCAAGTCGGCTGATGCGGCCGACGATGCGGATATGGTCGGGACCGTGACTGCACCTGGCATGGATGAGAAATCGCCGTACGACTGCATAGGGAACCCTTGAAGGTAGCCTAGGAAGTCGACCCCTGAATAGGTAGGTGGCACCCCGGGTGTGAAAGCGGTCATGTCGATCCCAGTCGGTGAGAGGGAAAATAGAGGACCCGACGGCGCAGCAGACGCAACTGTATTGTCCTGTGTAGGTTGCCATGCAGAAGCTTGCCCCTGGGATGAGGCGTCAACTTGGGAGGTAATGAAGCCAGGGGGATCACTCGTCAAGTCCGATGGGGGCGACAAGGGCCGCATTGGGGCCACTGGCTGAATAGAAGCGCCAGGGAGAGGCTGAGTAGCGTCAGGAGTGTGGCCAGGGATGTTTGCGGAGGGGAGGTTGATCTTGAGTTCCTGAAACTCCTCTGGATTTTCAGCGTAATGGTTTGCCATACCGATAAGGGTCTTCCAGAAGTTATCGTGGTAGGTAACTTTGAGACCATTTGGAGGTAGGGCATCCGACGACGGGGACTGTGGCAGACTATAAGGGGCAGCGCTGGTGGCTCGCTCGCGACGGGTCTTGTTTGAGGCGGCCTTGCCAACCCTTTGGACGACACATTCCTTCCCTTTCAGTGATTGTCTGGCAAGATACTCGCCCGTGTGGTACGGTTTGTATCCGTGGTTGTTCTTACGGTGTCGGATTCTCGCCGCGGCATCGCTGAAGCGTTCACCACACTCTGGGCAAGGGTATTTGGATTCATTCGAGCTGGGGGACTCATTAGCAAGGGGATGGTGAAATAGGTCAACACTACGAACTGTCTTGCATCAACATGGGCCCTCAAATTGCCCCTCTGCGTGGCCTTATACTGGCAGCCAGGTTGGGGGCAAGAGAACCTCCTATTGACGTGTGATGAGCCCTGGGAAATTGGGCATCGTTCCACCAACGTACCTAGTTTCCGTATCGCCTGAGTGCCTAGTCTTCCGATGGCGATTCAAGTCGGCTTGGCGGGATAGTGTTACCCCACAGTCGGGGCATTGGGTTTCACAGTTTGAGGGGGACTTCCTAATAGACTGGAATGACATCGCGACTGAGTAGAAATAGGATAGTAGTGTGCTTGTGAGAGGGTTGAGAGGGTGCTCGTAGACTGGGGGGAGGTATGGTGGATGAGGGGAGGGAGGCAGAGGACAGCCGTATTTAAATGCCTCGGGGGGCCAATGTTCAACGCACCCTGCCGGCCTTGCCGAGACGTCTCGTTGAGTGAGCCTACAGACGCATCGAGTCCAAACAGCCAGTAAAGGGAGGTGTTTGGAGGGCCCACCGACGCCCTCAGAACGCCCTCAGGAAAAAACAGTAAATCCTACTTTATGTGGTAAAGACCACTGACGCCCACGGCTCGCCTACGAAAGATCTGTTCGGGCCACCAGATCCACTCGGAAAGGAACAAGTGTCCAGAAATGGAAAGTATTTCTGGAATATTTTCCATGTCGGGGCTGTTGTTCCTGTCTGCCTGTAAAATTTCTCGATGGATCTCGGTGCTGTGTTGAACGAGGGGTCAAAGCACGGTCGGAGTCGAAAAACTCACACCACCCGGGTCTCGCACATAGTCTAGCCACAAGTGATTTGTGTATTGTGGGTGGAATAGGCGATACATGGGCAAGGACATCACCAGAAAATATCTCACGATGACTTGATAACTTAGGAAAGCACATAGGTTGGAAGAGATCATACACCAAGGCGTATGATTCGAATGTCGCTCTGGTTGAAAAGTGCTGTGAGGTGAAAGGGAAAAGAACAAGGAGATGCTTGGAACGATGGGACATAGCAGAGAGAAACTGAACGCTGGAGCAAGGCTTCGCGAGTTGTGTTGTCTTGGATTTGTCATGACGGAGCGGTCCAGGGAAGTCTCGAAGCCGGGAAGAAAGCCAAACAAACCCGATGAAAGCATGCCAAAAAGTGCCGTCACTGGGAGATTTAGGCCAACTAAGGGTTGTGGCGATATTATCGTTGGTCCAGATGGCCCCTTAACAGACTGCAGGCCTGCATACTGGATGTCATTAATGCCTGAGAATTTCCTCTTTTTAAGTACCTAGAATTTGGGAAAGCAATGTATGACTTGAGTTGGGGGTGTGGAAGACAAGGTGCCAGAGCGCATCGCCATCATTTGCTGCGAGATGACCATGGTGACGAAGTTGCGAAGTTAGTGAACTGTCGGTAGTTCGGCCCGGGCCTCGGAGAATGGCGATCGTATAGAACTCCGACAACATGGGCGTTAACGGTCGTTGGTTTATATTCATACTGCCAGCATCTACACCTTTCCTCTCATCCGTCATGTTCACTCGCTCGGCCACCCGCCTTTTATCCACCCAGACTCGTGCCTTCTCCACAAGCTCCGCACGGCAGACCAAAGTTGCTGTGCTCGGCGCAGGCGGAGGCATCGGCCAGCCGCTCTCCTTACTTCTCAAAATTGATCCTCTCGTATCTTCCCTCAGCCTCTACGACATCCGTGGTGCACCTGGCGTTGCTGCAGATGTCAGCCACATTGATACCGATGGCTCGGTATGTTATCCCGTACTTCATCCTCGTTACACGTATCAACATAGGCGCGCGCCTACATGTCAGGTCAAAGGTTATACTGCCGATCAGCTCGATGAGGCCCTTGAAGGAGCCAAAGTTGTCGTTATCCCTGCTGGTGTCCCTAGGAAGGTATGACCCTCACACTGAAATACTGCTTTGGTCTTAACATTGTCTTCACAGCCTGGTGTAAGTTTTTTTTCGTGAATATCTATGTTACATCAATTAAATGTGCCTTAAGATGACCCGTGATGACCTCTTCAACGTATGTGCTTCTAGTCCATCTTGTTTATGGGTTCTAATCGTTTGCACACAGACAAATGCATCCATTGTCCGTGACCTTGCGGCGTCTGTCGGTCGTGTAGCTCCAGAGGCAAACATCCTGGTCATCTCAAACCCTGTAAACTCGACTGTGCCTATAGTCGCAAAGACCCTCGAGAAGGCTGGCGTTTTCGATCCACGTCGTGTCTTCGGTGTCACCACCCTTGACGTCATTCGCGCTGCACGCTTCGTCGGCGAGGTGACTGGCAACGACCCAAAGAACACTGTAGTGCCGGTCGTGGGTGGCCATTCCGGCGCCACCATCGTGCCACTACTCTCCCAGAATTCATACCGCAAAGGCATCTCTGGCGATGATTATGCCAAGCTCGTTTACCGTATCCAATTCGGTGGTGACGAGGTTGTCAAGGCGAAGGATGGCGCAGGCTCTGCTACGCTCTCCATGGCATACGCTGGTGCCAAGTTCACAAACGCACTCCTCCGTGGCTTGAACGGGGAGAAGGGTGTCATCACTCCCACATTTGTCAAGAGTGATCTTTATGCAAATAAGGGTGTCGACTTCTTCTCTTCCAATGTTGAGCTCGGCGTATGTGTTCTGTTAAATTTATTGAGGAGCATATCACTGAGTTCTTTCACTAGAAAAATGGCGTCGAGAAGATCTATCCTGTTGGTCCTCTCACCGCTGAGGAGGAAAATTTACTCGAGGCTTGCTTGCCTGATCTCAAAAAGAACATCGAGAAGGGTTATGCCTTTGTTGCATAGGTGGCAGGATCCTATAGATGTTAAACATTTATGACCCTAATTCACAATTTGCTATCGTTAATGATATTGGGTGACTAGAAATATACACTTTTGACGAAAGCTATCGTCTTCCCTTTTGTACGAGGGTGAACCCGTCGTCGTCTATAACGGGCTTCGGTTTCGCCGGTCTCTGAACTTGAGCAGCGTCGTCAGCAGGCATCAACTGCGGTGCCCCATCCGCATCCTCGTCCTCGTCTTCCCCGCTCTCGTCCTCCCACTCGTCTTCGTCGTCCACGACCTCCTGCACATCGACCTTCTTCCCTCTAACACCTTCCGCCTTCCTCTCCCACTCCCCCACAACGCCCTCCCCAGCGCCCCACAGCGCAACAATGTCCGCCGCGACAGCCTCGACGCTCCCGTCCTCAAACGACGCATCAAATTCATCCTCCAGCGCCTGCCCGAGCATCAACGCGACGTCCTCCGCGTCCAGCGTCGACTTTTTATTCTTCTCGTGAGCGCGCGCGTCCGTGTCCACGTCCATGTCCGCGGAAGGCGGCTCGTCGTCGTCCCCGTCGAACGCGTCGACGATCTCGGACGCTAGCCAGCGCCGCTTTTCGCGCGAGGATGGACCACCCCAGCCTTGTTCGACCGCGACGCGCAACGCGGGCCAGACTTCCAAACGCGCGATCACGCCACGCGCAAAGAGGACGAGCGTCGTGTCGGGTTGTGGGGGTTGTGGTGGGGGCCGTGCTGCTCTAGCTGATGCCATTGTTTTTCTGAAGTGGGTTTCCTTTTGTGAACGTCTTTGAATGATATACAGTATGTGGATGTGACGCTTCGACCGCCTTTGTCTTGTACAGATGAAAGGGGTCTGATAATATTGCAAGATACATCTCGCACGCGCACGCACAGCACAAGATAAGTGGTCGAAAAATGCTGGGACGCGGGCGGAGTTTCAAGCGATAGATCTCAGATCTTCGCGATGTGGATGTGGGGTGAGCACAGCGAATGCCTGTGTTCGTCTACTACAGTACTACTGCAATATTCAACGTGGAACATGCCGAAACAAAATACACATTAAGTGAATAGCAAAAAAAAAAATAGGTGACTGACAGAAGATCGCAACTTCAATAAATAAATGCAGTGTTATGAGAGGAGGATATCAGACAAGGAAGGACAAAGAAAATTTCAGGATGCGAGAGCTTGCTGGAGGAGATCGTCGAGCATCTAAAAGCACAGAGATACACAAGGTCAGGGAATACGCGCTGACGATCTGGGGAGGTAATACTCGCCTGGTCCATATCGTTCAGCTGCTTGAACGTCGGTGCGTAGATTTCCCTAATCGCCGGGTGCAACTCGTCCATTTGGATCGGCCGCCCAAACAGCATCTCGTCCACCGGGTGCACCGGCTCCGGTGGTGGGGGCTTGTCCTGCAAACCCGCGAGTTCGATGATCGCCATCATGTGCGACACGCCAAAGTCGTCCTTCGGTAGCGTCACTTTGGGCTTTCGCTGCTTCAACGGTCCCGGGCCCACCTTGGCAACCAACGGGGATGTAGCGATCGGCGAACCTACAGCGGTGCGGTATCCAGACGTATCGGTCATGACCGAGGCGATCGACGTCTGTCGTAGATGCGGTGCCAGTGGTGCTTGGGGTTGCTGTTGCATCTGAGGAGTCGACCTTCCCTGGGAAGTAGACGAAGGTGTGACCGAGCGTTGTTTGCGGATGTCGGGCGTGACAGTGCGTTCGGAGGCAGGGGATGTCCCGCGGGGTAAGATATCTTCTACCATATGACTGCTCGCTCCGATTGGCGTCGCAGATCTTGACCGTTCAACAGGAGTTGGGAGCTCGGAACCTTGCCCCGCATCTGAGTAGACACTGTCGACAGTTGTCGCAGACGGGGGTGTTGAGGACGCTGTCCGTTGAATCGTGCGGCCATCCCTAATCTTGCTGAGAACTCGATGGAGTTTCTCATCTACGCCATCCTTGGTACGGCCGCGCACGAAAACGCCTTCAAGTAGATCGCCTTGACCAGCCGAGGCAGAAGAGTCCCACTCTTCCTCCATGATATCGCTGATGTCGTACGTTTCACCAGCCTCAACGTAGGAGTAACGCGTACGTTCGTCAGTATCGTACCGCGAGGACCGTAGCACCGCGTTATTGGGTAATAATAAATCGACGCCACGGTGCGGATTAGCTTCGGCGGACAGGATTGCGCGCTGATTGGCACGCCACTCAGCCCTTTGAGCCATGATCAACTCCTTGTTTGACATGTGCCGTTGCTTTGTGCCAGTGTCACCGTCCTCTGACGCAACGCTGGAGCTAGATATGGACTCGCGATGCAGCTTCTGTAGTGCGATCTCATCAAGCGGAGCGGAGAGACGGTGGCGTGACGAGGAGGTGCGATACGTAACAGCGCGACGAAGGACGAACATGGGGTCATCCGGTGTAACGTCATCAGGGCTGCCAAGGAGTTGCATGGAGTCAATTGAGCGCCGTTTGGCGTCACTAAACCTGCGGTCGGCTGGACGATAGGTGGGTGGCCGGGGGTAAGAGTCGATGACCTTGCCAGAGGGCATCAGCTCGCGCTCTAGAATTTATGAAACAAAGTGAGCATGAAAGGCGGTCGGAACAAAGGACGCAACCCACCCTTGCCGTCGACCAGCACATTGAGTACATAGCGCACGCGTGATGAGCTGCGTCGCTTTGTGTTCTTGTCCTCAACCTCGTCACCGCCGTCAACTACGCCGTCTGGGATCCCAAATCTCTCCAAGCCGATCTCAATGACTTCGGCAACAGTGATATTCTTTGGGAACATAAAGATCTTGCGGCGGTACGGCGCGGATGACGCTGCTGCCTGAGTACGGTCACGTAGGGTGTTCTTGAATACAATCGCTTCAGTGAGGGGATCGAACACCATGTCATCCGGTAGATCATCTGGATATATCAACAATTGGAGTGCGAAACGGAACGAGGGACTGCTGAAGCGTTCTGAGGGTACTGAGACGCCGACGGTGCTGAGGTTGTGTGGGCGTGGGCGTAGGCGGACCCCGGTCTCTCCTTCTCCTGGCGTGGACTCGTTGTTGGTTGCAGTATCACCTTCCACCGTTCCGCCCTCATCGGAGGCTGATTCTGAGCGCCTGTTCAGGTAAATTTTGACTGCCGTATCGTCTGTGAAGTCATTCATCGGCAACTTTTTGATGGCGGGATGTTGTGACAGGTTGCTCGCGATGGAACTGATACTGCCAACCGAACTTCGCTTGACCTTTGGCAAGTCGAGAGCAGCCTCAGCAAGTGTCTCAAAGACAACAAGTGGTTTCTCCTCTGGGCGCAGCACCGCGGACGAGCCTTCGAGTCGCTTGACAGTTAGGTAATAGTCCGTCGCATCCTCGCCCGCAGGTAGACGGAACCGTTGGATAGCCTGCTTGACTAGCTCCTCCGAACTCGTTGAGGGATTGAGTAGGACGGTTTTGAACGTAGCTTCTGTTTGCAACTTCTTTCCGGCGAAGATGCGTATGACGCTCAATTCAGGAACTAAGCTGGAGCCATCTCCGTTGATATTTCCCCCTATTAAGAGGGATCCGGGGCGCGGACGACGACCGTCACTGGTCGGTGATAAAGTAGATGCAATACTCGCCTGCCCCGAATTCACGGGAGATATCTGGAGCAATTGTTGTGCTTCAGGCGGAGACGCAGGCGAACGAGTGAGATATTGTTGCTGATACAACGTCTGTTGTTCTTTATCGCGCTGGCGGAGGCTCGAAGCATGCAGGGACACAGGAGGCGATGTGTTTGTGAGTGCTGGCCCCCTTCGTGGCGGAGTTTGTGGGCCCCCACTGTTGTCGGTGTGATTACTCGACCGGCCAGACTCCTCTGAGCTGCGTGCATCGATGGGCCGGCTGATGTCGATGGAATCATTGGTACCCTTCTCCTTGTGCTTGTCCTTACGCCGGTCGAAAAGTCTACCGAACAGTGAACCGGACTTCCCCTTTTTGTCCTTTTCTCTCGAGCTGTCGTCGTCACTAGACTGTGGTTCCTTGCGTAACTTTGTTCCGCCCTGGGGGCGACCGCTTTGTCTGGCCTTGTTACGAGCAGCTTCTTCGAGTGCCCCAATCTCCTCGCGGGTTCGTTTGCGCTCTTCCTCTTGTTGGTGCATGACTTCGCTAGGAAGCATTGGGCCGGCGGAGCGGGGTTGCGCCTGTCGTGGTGGCTGACTACGTTGGTTGTTATCCTGTACGAGCAATGGTGTCATGCTCAACTTCTTCGTCTCCGATGCGTCAATGGGATCCATGGAACGAGCCGAAGTGGAAGAAGAGGACGGAGACACGGAAGAAGAATCTTGCGGCAGAACCAGTTGTTCGCGAGAACCCTGGTGGCGTATGGACAGCCCACCCGGTCCCTGGGTGGACGTTGCGGCGGCTTGGCGAGCCATCGTTTGGGCCATGATCTGCTGCTGGTGGCGTTGTTCTTCGATCTGTTGGCGTTGTTGGGTCGCTTGCTGCTCCGCCTCTTGTTGTTGTTGCAACTGCTGCTGCTGTAATTGCTGCGCCTGGAGTTCCTGTTGGCGACGCTGCTCTTCAGCAGGACCACGCGCGCGCGGGTCGGGGAGCGCCTCTTCCCAACTCATCCCATCATCCGAGTCACCACCCCCGCGGCGTTCTTGCTCTGCCAACGCAACGTCCTCCGCAAGGGACGGGTCCTCATCCGAGTAGCCGCCAACATCCCATTCGTCGTCATCATCTACTTCCTCATCGTCTCCCCACACCGCGGGAGGATAACGGTGAACCTGGAGAGCAGGGGTGAAGATAACAGAACGTCGCGCATGCTGCCGTGAGCGGGCAATGACACGTGGGTCACCGAAAGACGTAGGGGATGGTGACTGCTGATTGGGTCCGGCGCGAGGAGTCATGTTGTTGCGAAAGTGATCGCGAGACTCTTGAAGGCCGTCCTGCATTTCTGCTTGGGTAGGCGAAGCCAGCTGTCACACAAGTTATTTGAGAGTATATGGAAGTAGGCAAAGCGGACGTACATCAACGTTCCGGTGCTTATTGAGCCTTGCGAGACGTTCGAATGGAGTCTCTATGTTTTCTGCTGGTATATAACCGATCTCTTGTGTTTTGAGGACGCGAACGAGCCACCAGTAGCTATTGCTATCGTCCATCAGGACGAGACTGTCGCCTTTTACGACGCTGGCCTGACCCTCGACGGTTGCGGCGAAACTGTGTAGGGAGTAGACCAGGTCAAAGTCGATTGATTCATTGGGTATTGACAGGGAGGAAGAGCGGTCGTCATCGTCGGCATAGTCGCCATCACGCTCATCTGGGTCAGAGTCGTCTTCAATCATTGAGTGTTCCTCGTCGGAGGGATATGCTTCGCCCTGCATATGCGTGAGATAAGATTGTTCGTCTGAGACTATTGTTTCACGTAAGTCGAAGGTGTCTTGACGCTGTGGTCTACGCGGGGAGGCGGATTCCATGCAGTGGGTGGGACAAGGCGAGGCGCTAAGGGATGGTGTGCTAGGACAATGGAAGAGGAGAGGGCGCTAAAGAGATGAAGAAAAAGGGAAGATATGCTAAGGATAAGGAGAGACGGGGGCAAGGAAAGCCCTGTGGGTCATCAACAACAGGTGCCGTTGATGTTTGAAAGAGGGAAATGGCGGTTTCGAGTTGGCTGATGCGAACGGTAACCGACTCTGTGACGACCCTGAAAGCCTTTTTGCCGTCATCCGCGGGTCAAAGGTCCCTTTCCTCCTCTTATTCACTTAATCATGCTAAGCGCCGTCGCTGCCCGCAAGGCCCGTCTACTGCAAGGAACCCAATCGACTCCAGAACAAACAAAGAAGAGGCGTAAATCGTCACACACTCCTGCGAGGCATCGGCACAGCCAGCCATCAGCTGCAGCCGTCAATTCATCCGCGAAAAAGGCAAGAAAAAATGTCCCAAAACATGACATCACGACGACCGTGACCGAATTCACTGCCATGGAGGAGGTCGTTATTCCTCTCGATCACAGCGACGATGACTCGAATATGTCAATAACTTTAGACGACCAAGACATCACTTTGGTCCCGAATCGTCATCCCTCGGAGCCTACTCAGCGAGAGCGTACAAAAGCATGGTCACCTAGTCGCCCAATCCTCGACTCTTCCGACGAGGCATCGGACGTGAGCGAGCAACCTCTCTCGGATCTCCCAAAAAAAAATCCTCATAACCGATCTCTTACGACTGAAGAGTTCGAAGTGTTGTCCACATACCGTCCAGTCCACGAACAAAACATGTTTCGACTCTCAATAGAGGAAGGGCTAGCTCTTGGCCTGAGCGGTCCCGCCGTTGTCCTGGTACTCTCCCCGTCCGCAACGGTGTCGTTCGTGGGGGCATATCGGCTTCGCGTCCTCCGTGGCTCTGTTTCCCTGCTGGGAACGATCATCCGACCTTCTCATGTCCTCTATCATGTCTTCGCGCCGCGATCCTCACCCATTCCCGTGATCGAGGCCCACGAGGCACGTGGAGAGTCGTCAAAATTGCTATCCAGTCTACCTGCAAAAATAATGAACACCATTGACGATCGCGGTGTGCTCATCGTTTTGCAGGAGCTGCGAACAGCCATCGAGAGCCTTGGATACGTCATGCGCACCTTTGAAGGCGTTTTTGATCAGGCAAGTCCTGAGAGAACTCTTCATTTTCCTCTGGAGGGCGTCCACTTGGTATGTCGTTCGTTCTCCGACGATACTTCTTTCGCTTATGGGACCTAAGGTAACCAATACCATCCGGGGCATGCGTGCCTTCCAAGTACCGGCGTCCTGGGGGGCCGCTTTTTCCGCATCACTGCTATCCTCCGCACATGAAGCAGCTGGCCTTTCCAAACCTCCTGTCCTTTTGGTCAAGGGACAGAAGAATTCAGGGAAGAGTACATTCGCCCGTTCGCTTGCCAACAGGTTGTGCTCCCGGTACGCAGCTAAGCATGGTTGTGGTCTTCGTACTCGCTTACTCGATTCCAGATACCGTCGGGTGGCCTTCCTCGAATGCGATCTCGGTCAGTCGGAATTTACTCCCGGTGGAATGGTAGCTCTGAATGTCATCGAGCAACATGTCTTCGGTCCACCTTTCACGCATCCCACCCTCCCGTACCAAGCTCACTATCTCGGCGCACATAACCCACGCTCCTCACCGTCGCGGTACTTGCACGCAATCCAAGCATTGGTCGAAGTGTATCGCCTAGATCTTCAATTCGCGACCCCATTCGTAGACATCGAGGAGGAGGACAACCGCATCGCGGACGTCATCCCTCTAGTTGTCAATACCATGGGCTGGACGAAGGGCCTCGGCATTGACCTTGCACGACGAATCGAAGACTCCGTTCAACCCTCTGACATCTTCTCATTCGACATCTCTCCGTCCGATAGCGGGTCCGAGCCAGGCGGGCCACGGCTTCACACACTAGAACCTTTTTCGCCTGCTCAGCAATTCACTCCAACCGATCACAGAGCACTCTCCATCCTCTCTTATTTCCATGCCATCTTCCCTGAACCCGTCCATTCCGCCCCGCTCCACCAGATAATCGCCTCTCGTTGGAGCACGGACCTCCCCCTCTGTGCGCGGCCTCCTTATGAGCTCACATCACATCTCGCCCTCGATCGCATCGTGCTTACTGGCGCTGGCGCCGAAGATGTCATCCGCTCAGAACTGAAGCGCGTGCTAGTAGGTGCGCTCGTCGCGCTCGTTTCCGGCCCTCCGCCACCAGAGGGGAGCGAAGAACTTTACACGCCCGGGTCCCCACCGCCCGATCCCGCATCATCGAATTGCCTCGGTCTCGCGCTCGTACGAGGCGTGTCGAGCGACGGATCCAAGCTGCAGCTCCTCACGCCTGTGCCATCAGAGATGTTGGCGAACGCCCGGGTTTTGGTCATGGGCGAGCTCCAGCTCCCCGTGTGGGGGTGGTTGGACTTTCGTGATGTTGAAGGCGGGGCGGGCATGGGCGTCGACGTGCCGTTCTTGCGCTGGGGTCGCGGTGCTGGGGCAGGCAGCGAGCGGCGGAGAGTAAGGCGGAACATCATGCGGCGCGGACAGATGTAAAGGAGTCTAGTAGATTCATTACGATTTTAAACTGTACACACGTACACTCAAATAAGGATAATGCACAAATAAGTAACAGCGTGATGGGGGTTGATAAGATGGCAGTGGTATAGTCACTCGAAAACGATCGTCAAATCTGGACCTTTGTGTTGGAGCCAGTTATCCCAAAGGTCCCAGTATACGGGTGAGGGTGAGAATCCCTTTTGCGCTGCTGCCTCATCGGAGACAAGACGTGCGATTCGTGCGATCTCCCGGCGATCGCGTGTGCTGATGTATTTGATGATCTTCTCCGCCTCGCGTAGTGAGGGAGGACACTACAACGAAATTACTAAAGCTCTTCACCTCGAGCGCCCTTGGAATAGTAGAGGCATACCTTGTTGGGGAACACAAGTCTGTACCACTTGCGATACGTGGACGGCGTCAGCTGGAAGTCGTTCGCCGCATCGTCCGGGCGGGGATGATCGCGATATGGCGGTAGTAGCCGCGGAACGTACGACATGATCAGCGGGATAGGGCTGAGGCACTCTGGGGCGGAGCCCTTGACTTTGCCGAGACGAGCGTCCGAAGGAGCGAAAAAGGCACGAATTCGCGCGGACTCATCCCACCACCTCTGCTCTTCAGCGAGACACCGGTAATGTCTGTATCGGCTACGACCAGGGAGGATATCCCACAGGTATAACCTGAGGGGATTCGGAAGGCGGAGACACGACCAGAAATGTGCGAGTCGGGTCGCGATCTCTTTGAACGGCCGGATAAACATGTGCCATTCGAGAGAGCGAGGGAGGGAAATGGGGGTTGACGACGGTCTCATGGGATGCGCGAGGTGAAATGCCTTGGGCGGAGATAAGCCCGAGAGTTGATGGAAAAGGGTAAAGGGGGAACACGCGAGAACTCACCGTGAATGGCCTCATGTTGTTGTAGGTGGGAACGCGGCGATGTGTGAGGGTGCGTGTAGGGTATTAGATGAAGCTATAAATGAGGGTGGGTGCCACATTAGGGTTAGAGAGGGAATAGCAAGGACAACAATGGTAAGGGGGCTCGAGTCCTTGTCATAGCATGAGACATGGGCCTGGGCGTCGACCTTGTATGGCTGAAAGGTATCATGACAACGTGTCATTGCTGCAAGGCCATCGCACCATGGCGAGGCACTCTATCAATGAAAACCTTCCCAAAGACGAGGACGACAAAAACGTGGCGGTTGACATTCATATTAACAAGGATTCTACTTACAGAGAATGTGTGAACAGCATAGTCAAGCACCCCCCACGCTCGCGGCCCCAAAGGAGACAACAAGTCGAGGGGCGCTCCGGCTTAATTGCGAACAAACTTCCATCTCCCCTCGTCTATTGGTACCCTGAGCCGCGCATGAAAGAGGGCAAAGAGTTGCTCTGCGACGGTGCATGAGCTGTGGCGAGGTGCAAAAAAACTTGGCGGAGTTGACGGCAAATTCGGTGTTAATCAACGTTGATCGAACGTTGATCCCGCAATTGGACAAACTGTCCCACGGCTCAACAGCGCTCACATCCTACCTAACTCTGTCAACTGTATGAAAAGATCCCAACGACGAAACATCTTGCATACGCGGTGATCGAATGATTGTGGCAAAATATGAAACAGGAATGATCAGGGCCCCTCGGAAGGCGTCTCCATATGGAGCGCGAGTAATAGTCGACGGTCCCCCATCGATGCGACGATATCGGCCCTTCTTCTTTGCCCCAGCCTGAGGAAATGCACTCAGCACCCCCAAACGACTTGCTTTAACCCGCGCGTTACGTCCTCCGCGGAATGCTAGCTAGAGATCTAGAGGCCATGGCCTCCGGGCTCACAACGGTTCTGATAACCTGGTCCTTGAGAGGATTGCCCAGATGATGCCTTGCGGCATCACGTCGGCTGTCCGAGTCAGTGACGTAGGGTTACCTGGCCAGTCTTGTAGCTAGGCGCTTACCCTGCCAAGGAGCGATATCGGAACTCTGGTCAAATGTCATCGTACGTTCCACTCGAGAAGACCTTAAGAAGTCGGGGCGATGGCAGAGACTTTCCCTCGGTCATTCAAGTTGAGCGAACTATTGATACATGGAGGCCAAAATCCGACAGAAAGTCGGCTCTCTGACTGCGTGCGTCTGATTTTTCATTTGGGTCGAGCGCCGCTTGACCACTCAATATTCATCCTCCTAATGCAGGACGCAAGAAAGCGCAGCGCATGCGTTGATTTCGAGGGCTGCAAAGTGCTGTCACGGCGGATCTCATCCTAACTTCAGTGAATCTGATATCTCGGGATGAACACCATGGCACCGGAACCTGACCAGGAAGACAAGTCTGATTCAAGGGAATCGACATTGGGATTTGAAGATTTGCCATTTGTCATGTAGCAAGTGCTGGGGTCCATGTATGGGCTTACCTTTCCCCATGTTCGTCACAGCTTGTCTGATCATCTCACTTTACTTTGAAGTCCTCGACAACCCGGCGCAGCAGCCTCCATCAACTGTCGAAAGAAAGAATCCCCGTGCAAGCACAGTACCATATTGGCGCCACTCTGGGGTGTTCCTGTATCAACCTCGTTATTGGTCGTCTCTGATCTGCTGTGCAATCATACTCTGAATTTGTGATGGGCATTAAGAGTTCGAGGAAGATATATAGGCCCCAGCTCATGGGCTCTAGTATAAACCAACCACAGACAAGATGAGTTGCTTCCATCGGATTATCGATCGCTCCAACCACCTGGCGCGTTACCCCTACCTCAGGCTGAACGGAAGTCAACCGTGGTATATTGCCCTATGCTATCGGGTGGGAAACATAAATACGCTCTTCCAAGGGTCCCAACTAGCCGCAGCTCATAGGCCCCATACAGTTATCTATAGGCAGAACTTCATGCTGTAAGGCGTGCTCGCGCGGTGGCCTTGGAATCGGCCGCTTTCCCTGTCGCCCGACATATCTGACTGCATCGCCCGACATATTCCGAGTCGACGCCACAGGACAGCGAGCGCACGTCCGTGCCGCATGAGGACGCTGCCGCTCTCACCCTCGTTGTCATGCATCCTCGTTCCTAGTACAAAGACAAATAGTTTAAATTGTAAATAGCTAGAATAACGAACTATATAAATCCGCACGCAGCACCGTGAGCCTCAGACAAGGTCGCGCGTGTCTCCCGGGCAGGGCCACGAGTGCCACCGCCACCGGTTCTGTGTTTACGTTGTGTTTTCCCCATTTCTCATCTCGTCTCCTTTCGCTCAGTATCAGTCAAGCGGCTCACGCGGGGCCACCCATCTCTCCCTCTCCTCTCTCTCACATCTTGGGACAACCTTTCAACTCGCACACAGACCAACTCCCTACTTTGCAATGCTCTCACTCTCTGTCTCCCCCTTCTCTCTGTTTGGGGTTTTCCGCTCTCCACTACTCCAGCTTTGGCTCAAGGCGCGAGACCATGCTACTTTGTCAGTCGGTCTCGCTCTTGGCCTCATCATACTCTATGTAGTTCACTACCTCGCAAGTCCACATCGCAAGCTACCCCCAGGGCCTCGAGGTTACCCAATCATAGGGAATGCTCTCGAGTTCGGTGAAGGACCATGGCTCTATTTCACAGAATTGCAGAAGAAGTATGGTCAGTGGATTATTTCTATCTTTCTGTCTCTCCCAATTTTAAGGTGTGTCCGATCATTGGCAGGTGACCTCGTCTACCTAAATGCAGTTGGCCAACCGATCATCATCATTAACTCCCAAAAAGTCGCTACAGATCTCCTCGATCGACGTGCAAGGATCTACTCAGATCGGCCACCTTGGGTTGTTGCATGCGACATCATGACTAACGGTCTCCACCTTGGATTTGCCCGGTATGGTGACGTGTGAGCCATCTCCCTTTCCGTATTCGAGTCAAGACAGCTACTGTATGGATGAACAAAAATAACCCAGGTGGCGTCGGATGCGCAAAATAGTTGACGAGTACTTTACAAAAGCTTCCGTTAGGCGATTCCATGAGAAACAAATGACGGAAGCCGTTCTCCTGGCTCATGACTGGCTTATTGCACCGGCGAAATGGGACCAGCATCTTCGTCGCGCTTCGGCGTCAATGATTTTGTCTGTCGTCTACGACAGCCCTCCACTTACATCGGAACAAATTCAGACCGCCGACGATATCGATAATTTCACCCACCGTGTCACAACCGCTGCAGCTCCAGGTACTCACTTGGTTGAGTTTTTCCCTTGGTTGAGACATGTCCCAAGCAGGTGAGCGCTTGTCGAGTGTCGACGTGTCACGACAAACTCACCGAGAAAACATGTAAACCAGCCTGACGAAGTGGAGGCGAGATGCTGAGGCTTGGTACAGGAAAGACTCGATGATGTTCGAAGGTCTGTTCCGTAAGGTTGAGATAAACGTTTGTACGAATGCGCCTCCTTCCCTATGGGTTCCAACGTTACACTAATGGTTTGTCTCGCGTAGGCAAACGGAGATGATCACCAAAGTCTAAGTGCAACGTTGATTCGTGAGGTGGAGAGGAACAAGTTATCCTTTAGAGAGCGTTCCTGGCTTGCAGGAACGATGTAGTGAGTGCTGCTGAATGTTCATCAGAGCTAGTCGATTATTCTCACTCTGACCCACTCTGCAGTGTCAGCGGTGCGCGGACCATTACGGACACGATGGCCTGGTGGACACTCGCCATGCTTGCATACCCAGAGACGCAATCTCGCGCACAGGCAGAGCTCGACGCAGTCGTCGGCCGCGCACGTCCTCCATCCTTCGCCAACTATCCACATTTGCCCTATGTTCGTGCCATGGTGAAGGAAGTCCTACGTTGGAGACCGGGGACACCGATTGGTGCGCCACATAGATGCACCGAAGATGACTGGTATGAAGGGGTGTTTATCCCGAAGGGCACGATCTGCCTCCCAAATGTGTGGTACATGAACCGCGACCCCGAGATCTTTGGTGAGAATGCGGCACGGTTTGATCCAGCGCGGCATCTCGATGAGAATGGGGACATTGCACCTGGCCCTTCAGACACCAAGGAGGGGCATGTTTCGTATGGTTTCGGCCGTAGGAAATGTGTCGGTCTACATGTAGCGAACAACTCGCTTTTCATCGACATCGCTGTCCTTCTATGGGCCACCAAGATTGAGCGCAAGAGAGACGCGTCGGGTCAATTGATTCCCTTGGATCTGGATGGGTTTGAGGACCACGGTCTCACTGTGTAAGAAGATTGGGTTTTCACCTCTGATTCGGTTCTAATTTGGTATTTGGACAGACGTCCGGTCTCCTTCGAGTGTGAGATTTCTCCGCGCTTTCCTGAGGCGCATGCCTTGCTCGCACAGGAATGTGAGCTGCGAGTGTCGTGAGTATGAGGTTGCCTGAAAATGTATGCATATCAAATGGAGTTCAGAGTTCTTGTCCCTGTACCCCGTAGTCCGTTGTAGTGTTGTGAGGCTTTTGACTGTCCAATTGGATGTGTATTGCGCCGGACAATGCGATTCCGATGCGATCCCGCGGCGCGTGCGTCGTTTGCATTTGTAAATCACGTGGACATTAGTCATTCCTGCGTATCCTTTTCTGGAAGGGTCCTGACGATGAGCGGTCAGGCCAGTCAGGGCCTAGTAATTCGACAACTCCCAAAGCACTTCGCGAGACAAGTGGGCTATCATCTTTTTGAGCAGTACTTTGTGATTCTGTCCTGCGAACCTCGGGGTACAATATAAGAAGCTCAGAAAGGGGGTGTGAGCAGAAAGCCATCATCACGCATTGGAAAAGCTGATGAGTACATGCACACCGACTTTTCCAGTGCATGATGGTGACACACCGCCACATCGGGAGGCACTCCCATCTGACTTCGGAAGAACCGCGCACCCACATTTGCGCCGTAGGCAAACATGTAACGAGTGAGAACGCACGGGACCTCTCAATCGATGTGTTGTCCATTGTGCTGGTGCTGATGAACTTTTGAGTGTCGGTAGAGGTGATCGAGGAGCTGATAAGGGTATTCGTTACCTTTCGTTGTCAAGCATGTCAACTGATGGTTTCTCTGGCTACAGTGCTTGATTTCTCTGTGCCTCACTCACTCAACCAGAGGGTGCCTAACTCGGTCCAAGGAGTACGCCGCAGCTCCCAATTTCTGCTGCCCGGTTTCGAGAATTCCAAAAGAGTAGTCGGATGTCGCGGGGCTGGGGAAAGGAAGAGAAGGGTTGGAAACCCAAAGGACCCCCTGGTAACTTGAACAGCGGGAGTGGCGTGACGGCATGAGAAGGCCTTGTAAAGCAGAGGGCGTGAGCGCAAATGAGAGATACTCATGATGGGATGTAAGGCTTCCGTCACACATCGGAAAAGATGATGGCATATCATGTTGCACATCGTCTGTCCGAGCGTGTGATGGCGACGCATGACGCGACGGCACATGCCGCACGGGTGAGTGATAAGAGTTATCGTGCTCGTTATTGAAAAAGCCACGAAAATAATAATAATGATTATTACAAGTCCAGCTCCAGCACGATCGAACGAATGACGTGAGTACATGATGTCGCGGAGATCAAGACCACACAGCGCACGCTGCCGGTGCGCAGCATGCTAGCATACTTTACTCATAGACAGCCTGCTTGGTCCAGGCCCAGATACAGTACATAGCTTAATTAGCATCTGTTTCTGTAGTTCTTTAAATACTTTAGTACTTGTGTGACAGGATCCTCAGTGTGCTTTCTAGAGCCCAGACTGAGTGTCTGTCATACAGGTGAATACAATCCTTACAGTGTGCTTTCTAGAGCCCAGACTGAGTGTCTGTCATACAGTTACACTCCTTTGTGTTTTGATTGCTTTTGCCCCACCCTCTTTAGCTGCAACAGGTTATGGGCCCTGCCCAAGCTAGTACTACTACCCCACTCACTCGTTCCAAAGGCAAAGCATCATCTTCATCAGCATCATCTGCATTGTCCTCTGCCCCATCCGCTTCACCATCAGCACCCGCGTCTCCACCATCACCAACTGTCATGTCCACACCATTGCCTGCACCCCTGTCTGCACCCACTCCCACTCCAGTGACCTTGCTTGTCGATGTCCCGCACCTTGACTCTGAGATTTCAAATTGGGCAACATTTTCCCACCACTTCCGCCGTGCCATGTAGTGTTTACAGGTCCAGTCCATGGACTGGAAATTTAACCTGGACTGGACTGGACTGGACTGCAAAAGACTGGTCTTCAGGTCCAGTCCAGTCCAGTCTTTGACCAGTCCAGGTTAAGGTCCAAGGGTTATGAGAATTTTATAAAGACTGCAAAAGACCGGTCTAGACCA
>Ga0307509_10002027_pt1 | contig 33431 bp, 29 predicted proteins | sample 10_EM_MG_FD_202245 | JGI IMG/M metagenome (GOLD analysis project Ga0307509, IMG submission 202245) | Populus trichocarpa ectomycorrhiza microbial communities from riparian zone in the Pacific Northwest, United States - 10_EM | ecosystem: Host-associated > Plants > Roots > Unclassified | place...
AGCTTAGTATAGCCAAGTAGATTTGCCGATGGACTGCGTAGCTTGTATAGACGAAACCACCGCTGGGCCAGTGAGTCCCAATGGATATTATCTCTACGGTGGGCATGTCGGTCGGCCACTGATATGCCACCGATAGGAAAGAGTTTTCGCTCATGCAGATGTAGTTGGAGAGACATCACCGGAAGCACTTCCTATTTGTGGAGATAGTTAATATCCGAGCGGTCCGACTGCCTCCCAGTTTTAGCTCACTCTAGGCAGGTGAGTTGGACAGCCCTGAGCTGAGCAGGGTGCTCGCGAAGGGTCAGAATGGTTGACGGGTGTCCTCTGGCTTTACATTATTCTACTTAACTAAAAGGGAGAGACACTCTATTCTGATAACCAACGATCCTCGAGAGAACTTATTGAGTGAAGCTTTCAGGCTTAACCATATTAAGTTTTACCGCTTGATTCTACTTTGAATTATCTTTATCTTTATTTTGATCCTTACTTCTACCTTCCGTCTTCGGTGCTGTCGCAATCTTAGGATCCGTCTTCCTACAGAGTGCCCCCGTTACAGTGTGCCTGGTACTGCCTGAGTATTAGGGGTTACGTCCGGTGCGTCCTGAGTATTAGATGCCGCGTCCGGTGCGTCCTGAGTATGAGATGCTGCGTCTGGTCACATCTGCGTAGTTGTGTAGTAGCATTGTTCCCTCCTGATTCGGGATTGGCGTTCTGGCATCCTATACATCCAATGCACAGGACGCTCAGAATCCATACTATTATTTTTCCTGATGATGCTAATGTCAGAACTACAAATTCTTGACAAGAATCAAGAGGCGTTCAAAGCTTCAAATGACCGAGAGCTTTTATATAATCAGCATTAATCCTAATAGAATGACTTCATACCCGGAATCAACTCACATTTACAACTTCCATGCAATCCACACAATTCATTCCTAGAGCTAACTCATATTCACAAGGTTCACTTGATCCACCCAATTCACACCCCTGGCTATTGTCGCCACAGTGACACCCTATACCCCCAAAGGTCTAGCAAGAAGGGATATCATAAGATAGAGTACGTCTATATGGAAATGCGGGAACCCTGCAGGCTCTGCCGGGCCAAACCAATCATCTCCCGCCGGTATCTCTGAGAGAATATATAAGTTCAGGACGGACCAATTATCGCAATATCAGTGATTACAAGGTATTAATGGGCATACTCAATGACAAACCACTTGTATGGCGAATGGCAGGAGGCGGTGAAGGATCAGATACTTGCAATGGGCTTTCGGAAAATGTGTACATTCCCTAACCACCATTTCCAGTAAATTGTTGCTTGTATGAGGGCACTACGCCCTGCCTGCAACCCCCTTGTCACAGCTGGAGTTGCGAATAACAGGACAGGTATGTGCTTGATCGATGAGGCTGTAGTTCAACTTGTTAAGAACACTGGAGTGAAGTCAAGAACCATCTTGAAGAATCATTCTACAGGCCTAGTGCCACTGAGCCAGCAGGTTGGCTCCTATGATCAGATTATGCTAAGTGATGAGTTACCACCCACCAACACGACATACCAGTGGGGTCCCGAAAGGCCAGTGGCAAACCCAGGACCTGTTTCCGAAAATGTTCGACTGGCTTATGCCCCGCAGGCACAAAAGCTACCTGCTCATCTTAGGAATTAGCTTCCGGTGGCCCAAGGTGTACTGGCAGAAGGCATACGAGCACAAAACGTACTTGATTATCATCGGAATTTCCCCCCTCAGGCGCAAAATGTACCTGCTCATCATGGGAATTACCTCCCTCCGGCGCAAGGGGTACCTTCTCAAAAGGTACCTGATCATCACGGGAATTACCCCTCTCCCAGGCAAAACCTGCCAGCCCATCCAGTGATTTACCCTCCTGCTGGGCAAATCATACCAAGCCTTCATGCGAATTACGCTCTTCCAGGTCAAAACACATCTGCCCTTTCCGCAAATAGAACTTTTCCTAATCCCTTAGCACATTCTCCTCTTCTAAACCATTACCCTCGGAACGCCGCAAATGCCCCCGATGCGCCTGTGATTTATCAGATGCCGATGCCAGACACATTGGCAGATCTATTGGCTCCGTCTCTAGTGAGCAGTAATTCCCCCACTCTCAGGGTGCTTCCTGGGGGTGGGAATTACGCAGCTTCCAAACCTATGCTAACATGTTAGTTTCTTTCATAACTATTAAGCCCTTTTGATGTTTTACTTGCTGACTAATGATTATTAGATTGAAGTGCTCTACTTGAGAGGCCCCGTAGTGTGTGTATTATTTGGACCTGACATTCAGGAGGTGGCCAGAGTCAGAGACGAGAATGGAGAGTGATATTGAATTTTCGTCCTGACTAAAATAAGCTGCATTGGTGTCCCCCCCATATAAATGAAGTCCAGTTCGCCCAAGTAGATTCCTATTACTTTCTGGGGCCGTGAGCCATGATTTTGAGAAAGGAACCAAGCGACAGAATTCGCTATATACCGGGCACCACTGGAGAAGGCCGCCGAATGCTCCACCGGGTTCTTTAAAAATGGTTATCTTTCATGGATTATGTTTTCATAGATAGCGATGAAAAGATATCAGTCTGGCTCATGTCAAATTCAGCTCTCAATGACCTACTAGATCTCTTGATCAATTCTTACCACAGCAAGGGCGACACATGACTGGCAATGCTATGGTTAAGGGCACACCAAGATCTCAGTTAGCATGCTATCGCTCCTTGGACTGATTCTGCAGCAGGATATATGGCCAACATGCCTTACCAGGCTCCATATGTAGTACCCCAATTTGATTAGAAATTCCAATCAATCGGGGTATTACGAAGATGGAGACCCCTAACGTATTTCACTTGCGGAATCATCCGGCTTATCATCTGATGTTACAGACTCCAGGTGTCAAGGTCAGGACTGCCGAGCGATGCTACCACCCCCTCTCGGCGACACTGTAGAATTGGCTACAACTCATGCCCCACTCACTGTCAAATCTTTGAGCCAACTGAATGTCCCATTGTCTCCATCCCTCTTTGGACGCCTAACACGTGGCAGCGAGACTCTCCAGCATGGTGCTCCGGAGGATGCATATTTGGACATTCCTAAATTTAAGCAAACAGCCTTAGGTGCATCAAAGCTTTACTTTATAAAAGGCGTAGAGGTATACATTAGCAGGAATTCAAAGGGCAACAATTGTGAGAAACTGATATTCAAGAGACGTCACAGGGGCTCAATAGCCAGAAGGGGCTCAGAAAATATGACTGATGAGATGGTACGGCGACTACTTGTAGTATCTAAATAGATTCATTGTTTTATTAGTTGTGTTTAGTCTTTCATGTATTCAGAATTGGAATTGTAAGCTTATACATTAGGTAGATCAGCTGTGCATGGAAATATGGTATTGGTGTCAGGCTACCTCAAAGTCGAAGTGTCGCTGAGTGTCACTGAGTGTCGCTCAGTATCGCTGAGTGTCCATGAGAGTTGATCTTAGCCTCACGCAAAAATAACTAAGTGAGCACTTGCACTTTACAATTGATCCCATCATATATTTCAAGCGGCATGATACTGGGGTGGTCTTCCGTCAAGATATTCACAACAATGTGTTGTAGTCAGGGGAACAATCTCCCCAAGCATCTACAGAAACAACCCCTGGTGTCTGGACCCAGAAGCCGCTTAAAGGGTTATTTAATATAACAATAAAGACACCCAATAAGTATCGATTTGAATTATGACTAGTGCCAAATTTAGAGCTCACAAACTTCGGTCTTCATTTGAATGCTGAGTGCCAGATTGTCAGAATGGTGCGAACCCTACGAAGTCATCACATAATATGGTTCACTGTTTCAAAGTTGGTTTACAACTCAGAAGTCTAGGATGTTTTTTTTGTGACACACAAAGAGCGTTCCTGACGTCTATAAAGGTCGTCTGCTGCCCTTCTTCACTTTCTTCACACCTCCTTTACATTGTTCACTCCCACCCCCCTTCGTCACTTTTGATAGTTGAAATATCCCTCGAGAGGACCCGAAGAGCCCTGGGCAAAAGTGGAGTATAAGTACTCTTTGTCCTACCCTTTAATCGTGGGCAATACTAATATTGCATTACTTCAGGCCGCCTAGTGTACCAGCCACAAAGAATTAACAATGAAGCTCCGTGAGCCTAGGAAAGTTTGTTCACTCAGTGACACCACGGACCGCCGCTCAACATTATTATTACAATTGGTTGTGGAAGTTGGGCAGTCCTGCACGACGAAACTGAAGTCAAGAGCGGTAAACACCAGACTCAAACATGTACTGCTGCCTACAGACAGAGTGTGGAGAGAAGGTAACCAATGATCTATTGACACTAGCATTCTTCAAACCTCCCATGATATGTGGCTGACAGTTGTCAATTATGTCATAGTGAGCCATCGGGATCACGTGAGAATCCCTATTTCATTCCGGCCCTTGAGGCTTCTAGGTATATTAACAACATCCTACCCATATATCCAAGAACTCTTTAAACTAACACATGAATCAGCGGGCGCTATGGCAACACAGCATATGCAAAGAGCTGGTGTGGATTGAAGGATGCTCAAACCAAGACTAGGGCCTGCGACGTATGGTCTCATGATAATAAGAGCTATATCAAGTTCCACTCGGTCAATCCAGGATGGCAAACCAACTATCAATTAACGGTGATCATCAACTTTGCCCCCTCTCTTCCACCTGTCAAATTGCAGATTGAATTTGTAAAAAAAAGATACCGGGCTGACGACATCATGCAGGTCAGTCATCAACTCAGGATTTTGGTTAAGAACAGGGATAAGAAACTGCGGACAGCAATGGAGGCTGACTACGCAGAGCACGCGGAGGATGCGGTTGCTCGACATACGGGTAAGTGATCGATTGAGGCTAAGTTCGGCGACTCTTTCTTGTAATACATATCATGAGTGGTATCGCCGAATTCGACTTCGGCATATTCCCCACGGGCAATCAGGATCTATATTGTTCACCGAAGAGGTGCCCATTGAGGTATACATGTGTTTATTGACTACCACTGGTGGCAGAATTGCTCCGATCAGGGAATAGGCTGGCTCGGCAGTCGTCGAGTCGCCAAGCATTAAAAACCTGTTTGGCGAGATAAATGCCCAATGCACTTAGGTAGTGATTCGGTGCTCTCGATATCTCATAGGCCCAACTCGTGAGGTTAACAATGCACTAAGTCTAGATCCTATAGCCCCACTCCCCCTCTGAGATCTCTTCAGTCTCCACAAAGAGGATGACCTTCACACATGGCTCATTGCCAAGGATGGCAAACATCCTCTGAATCTCATAGTTCTGGAATCACGGCTTTAGGAAGTAGGAGATGACAGATCAATGCCAGAGCCGGTACCAGGTGGACACCCATTTTCAACCACAATGTTTCCAATCACTCCAGGCAAGCAGAAGATATTGTGGGAGGCACTCAATGGGACAACAAGGACAACAAGAACAACAAGGAAAACAAGGACAACAAGGACAATGAGGACAACAAGGACAATAAGGACCACAAGAGCAACAAGGATGACCACATCGTGGTGAGAAATAGGCGTATAAGGTAGCGATCCAGGGAGCAATGGGATAAAGTGCAAGAAAGAAACGATTGCAAGGAGGACCACGGTGACGAGGACCACCACAAGAAAGATGTGGTGCAAAGCGAATGGGAATCTCAGATTCCCCAGGAGGGGCAGACAATTGTTATCCACATAAGTTCATTGTTTTTCAGCTAAGTAGAAGAATGCCAGACTCAATAACTGAACGGTCTGAATAGGCCGACAATTTGGGCGACCCAGGCCTATTTAAGCAATTCGGGGCCAGGAGGTTTCTCCCATTGGTCGTGGAGGAGAAGCCATGGGGCTCTAATCCCATCATGCCACTGTCCCGCTCCGAGGCATCAGCTGCTTCAGATTCAAAGCAGCTGAGAACCATTCTACCGCTTATCAACCGGATGCCTTGGATGGCTGGTTCGCGGAAAAATCACACCTGGAGAAGAAGTGATAGTGATAGATAAGATGGCGCTGAGGAGTGTCCTCCTGCTCGACTCTCTGGTACACTTGATCAGTGTCTAGTTAGCGCTCCCACCCCTGTCAGCCCTACAGTTGTGCCAGATTCCACGATCCCCAATGCTGAGCCAATTGAGCCTTGTCCCACTACACTAAATGATGACCTTATGCCATTCACGCCCAGTACACGAAATACAAACACGGTTTAGAAGGCTACACAAACCACGGCCTCTTGGCTGGATCATCATATCATGACCTCCCCTAGGCTCACTCATTCCTGGGCCCCTGACACTCATGATGCCCGTACAGCCGCAGGACAAAACACCAAAACACTGGCAAATGCTGGTCGACGAACCACCAGGATTGCTGGCAACTAATTCTTTATTCTATGGAATTTCTTTTACTTTTTCATTACCTGTCTGATTGTGCAAGTTGCGTAGTTTAGATAATAATCTTTTATCCGGAGATTTTCTTAGCCAGTATTGGATATTAGTTATATCATTAAGCACCCTTGCATTCGAATCTTGAATGACAGGCTATTGAAATCTCTTGTCCCTGATCACCTTTGTTCCCTTGCATGTCAGACTCCCCGCTTTGCCTTGGCTGAAGCTTAATGTTTACTAGATTTGGCACATATCGCTTTATCAAACCAGAACTCTCCAGGCCCTGGGGGCCGTTATCGAGCGACTATGGTACCTTCTACATTAATGTATGTTGATTGGTCAGCTGGAGATAAGATTCCATAATTTTCTTCCACTTTAGGTGTGGCCAGTGTCTCCCTAGAATTATTCTCACCAACAAATCCATTTTTCACTAGTACCACACCTTAGGAACACCCTCATTTGGTACAAATCTTTAAGCTTGAAGTCTTGAAATCCTGGAGTGCTGAGAGTGGCAGGATCAATAACACAATTTTGACTATTCAGGAAACGATTTTGCGTAGGACTCCATCTGCATTTAATAACAAATAATATTATATAATGCTGTAACGACACTACAGATAGGTAGCTACAATGGACGAGACTCAAGCCCATATGGGATACCAAGATGTAACCAGATTGAGGCTAGCCCGGTATACTTAGTATACGACCGGTAGGCATGAGTTGGTACAAGTATCTACAAAGTGACTTGGTGACATAGGGTTAAACAGGGTAACCCAGGTAGGCCAACGTTAACTTGATGGGCAGGGTAACCTTCAGAGGGTATGTTCACGTAAAGTTAAGGACAGTTAGAAAATGTTGCCTGGGTCTCTGGGGAAACCTTAAATGTGATTGCGTAGACCCGTGAGTGCAATAAAGACATGAAGGGGCAAAGTTACCCTACCTTGAAAACATGATTACCCTACCATGGGAACTTAGTTACCCTAATGATGTACCCTGGTTAAGCTACATGCACTGACAAAGTCGGCTGCAGACTTAGGGGAAAGTTATCCCTAAGTAGTAGGGCTCATGGATGTTGATAGGGCCGCTTGGTCTATCACAAAATGGGCTACTGACTGAGCAGCAGTGGTCCGAAACTCCTGTCACTTTCAGGGGATATGCCTAACACCCCCATGCAGTCCCAGGATTGGTACAGTGCGACAGCACGGTATGGCTGTGTAGTTGTGTGCTTCCTAGTAAAGTGAGATCCATACAAACACTCCCACAACACTGTATGAGTTGTGGCCGTCCAACCGATCAGAAGCTGTTGGCAGGATATATAAGGGGTATGAGGGTGACCAGCTCCTGGGGCGCCACCTGGATAACACCTGGGAACCACCAACAGGCATACTTTGACCTCCGGGTAGTAGTATGGTTAACAGTAGAGGGCTCGGGGCTGACCGGAGAAGCTACCAGGGTTCCGGGGCAACCAGCCCAATGCCAGTTCTCGGCTACCCCGCGAACTGTAGTATTACCATGGGTTATTAGTAGACTCTAGAGGTTTGAGTCTTGTCATGATTTAAGAGAATCCCGCACAGTTGGCTGTAGGTAGCACCCATGCACTCAAGTAGTAGGATATTTCTTATGGTGGGAGTACGTAGTCAGGTTTAGAAGCTTAGTATACTCAAGCAGATTTGCAGATAGACTGCGTAGCTTGTATAGAGCAAACCATCACTGGCCCCAATGGATATTATCTCTACATTGGGCATGTCTGTCGGCCACTAACATGCTACCGATAGGAAAGGGCTTTTGCTCATACAAAGGTAGTTAGAGAGACATCACCGGAAGCACTTCTTCGTTGTGGAGATAGTTAATATCCAAGCGGTCCAACTGCCTCCGAGACTTCGTTCGCTTTAGGAAGGTGAGTTGGGCAGCCCTGAGCTGAGCAGAGTGCACGCAAAAGGTTAGAATGGTTAATGGGTGTCCTCTGGCTTTACATTATTCTACTTACCTAACGCAAGAGACCTTCTATTCTGATAACCAACGATCCTCAAGAGAACTTATTGAGTGAAGCTTTCAGGCTTAACGATATTAAGTTTTACCACTTGATTCTACTTCGAAAATATCTTTACCTTTAATTTGATCCTTACTTCTACTTTGAGTCTTCGGTGCAGTCGCAATCTTAGGATCCGTCTTCTTACCCAGTGCCCCGGTTACAGTACATCGTTAAGCGTACTCACTTAACTCTCTTCTGAGAATTGTTGATTGCAGACGCCTACTGTTAAAATTGTTTGAATACGAGTCACCTGTCTGGTACAAGATGTATCAGGTGGAAAGAATGATGTCTAACTCAGTAGCTATGCACTGTTCGCATTCCAATCAAAGCTCAAACCAGGGTTTCCAAGACCTCTTCATGTTCAATGCCCATACGGACTTGATGGGATTGGGATACACCCAGGTGGTAGATTTATTGGAGTACAAACCCACTCCTAATGTAGAGGAGTTAGTCGAGGTAGTTATTGAGGAGCCATGTGGCCTCTTGGCTACCCTGACCCAAGATAACACTGTGAGGCAAAGAGTGCCGGAACAGCACTGGAGCATTATCACATTTGAAACCTTCGTTCGAGACATATTTGATCCCTATCTTCTGCAGGAAGTAGGCAAACATGTTCAAGAGGCCCAAGGTCATTTGGACAACTTTGTCGAAGAGAAACAGTTGATGTTTCAAGAAGAAATAGTCAATAGTGGGAATTCATAAATGCGGAAACAGCAGAATGCGCACCGTGGGCAAGCCATGTCGGTGCTGATATTTAAGGGAACAGTAGCAGCCCTCGATTATGCCAGAAGTGAAAACTATGACATTGACCTCGAAAACAATGCTGTGATGAGAGCAGCTCCCCTGTTGTATTTTGTTCAAGTGCCCCCTGTTCACTATGCTGCGGAATTGGTAATGTATATCGTTGACGAAAGATACAAGTCCTTTCTGACCGATCTTGCATCGCAGAACGGGCGACATCAAATACAGCTGGATGCCTAACAGCAGCACTTTAGGGGGGAGTAGCAGCAGCTTGCTCAATCCACATGATGGCTATCCCCGTACTAATCTGGTATCGCCCAAACCCTTGGTTTGAGAGGCCAAACCCCTGTCACCCTCACTGGTCTAGGTAAGGCACGGGAGCGACGGAAGGCCAGCAAAGAATGGAGCACTGGCCTTGGTTCTAGTTCCGTTTCACCTCAACCAGCAACCCCTACTACCAATTCTCTGGCGGCTGCCCTCCCGGTAGTTGAGCCAAGAACAACTGTCATTCCTTATGCTATCGCTGCGTCAACTCCTTTGGCAGTGACACGTCACAACCCAACGGTCTTTGCTCCAGCAACAGTCCCTCCGACTCCTGCCAAACCTTCAGATAATCCAGAATGGGGCGGATTTCCGCGGCCAGTGGCGCAGTCGGCTATGGCTTATTGTTCCGCTGGTTGTACGATTGAGGGAGATGGAAGTCAACTCACTTGGACTCATCGGGTAACTTGTCTACGAAGTGAGGGTAAACCTATTGTACTACCCCCAACTCCTGAGCCACAACACTCGAAGTTGAAAAAGATCCTTTGCCCTTATTGTAATGCATCAACTCATACAGCATGGACGATTGTCGGGATTTCATCAAGACACCCCCACCCCGACAGAATACCACCAACCAATCTCCTATATCTTCGACGATGTTGATACCCCGTTCACATAGAATGGATCAACCTAGTGAGGAATGTTCAAGGTTTAGTGGATATGATAGGCCCAGGTCTACCCGAGGTAGGGATACTGGAGGTACTAATGGAGAAGACAGAGGTAGAATTCCGCCTACTGTTGGAAATGTTGCCGGTGGGGGAGACCCAGGTGATTCCGCCCTTCTTCCGATAGTGACAACTGCGACCCCTTTGCCTTTGATCCACGCAATATCCTGGGTACTCGTTGAGAACCGTAGGATGATGCAAGGAAGGCAAAGTATGATAAATAGTTAAGAAAACTTCTTAAGCTTCAGAAGAGGCAACGGAAGAGGAAGAGATCAGCTCACAAGCCAAAAAGGCCGAAGCTACTTGAGGTACACCCTTTTGGTGGTGATCCTGAGAATACCCAACGTTTCATACAAGATGTCGAGAATAGGCTGAGTAATTTTAGAGAATCCCTTGTGGATGATATGGATAAAATCAGCCTTGTCATTCCCCTGCTCTGTGCCGAAGCCAAAAAATGGTACCATAGCTTTCCTGTCTATATCAATGAGGATGCAGCCATCTATGACCAGAGGCCGTTTGAGCACAATAATGTTCTTCAAACATGGGAAGGCTGTCGCAAGCGTTTGGTACTCGGTTTGGGTGGGCACTCAGATCAAGATCGCACTTTGTGACAATGGAATTGTTTATCCATGCAGCCAGGAAAGATTGATCTGTTCCTAGATGAAGTGATCCGGCTGGCAAATCAGTTAAATTATGGTGGGGACTATGTGAAGGATAACTCTCGCGTTGGGATAACTACTGATTTCCGTAATGCGTGGGCTATGAAGACTCCACACCCCAAAGACTAGTTTGACTCTTCAAACCTCCTGCAAAATACAGGTCACCAGCTAGCAGATGTCGATTCTTTCAACTGTACAGTTGTCAGGACAAAAGACTCCTCTAATAGTGACAAGAGTGACGATAGGCATACCTCCATTAAGAAGCAGCAGATGGAGAGAAAGGTTCGGGCCCCCGAAATCCCAAACCTACCAACCCAGCACCATGGTCTTTCCGACTGCCAGAATCAGAGCATGCAAAAGCGCATAAAGACATGGCGCAAACTCTGATCGATCATCGCAAACGGTTAAACCAATGCTTACACTGTGGGGATCCCAATCACTTCTGGCGCAAATGTCCTGCTGCCACTCCAGTGGTCGCCTCGGCCAAGCTTAATAGTAAGCAGACCGTTAATGAGATAGGCCACCAGGTACGTGCTCCGATCCCGAAAGCAAGGCGCATTGAGCCTCCTAAGCCTGTTAAAAGAGTTGAAGAGGAAATCCGCCAATAGGCTCCGCAAATACTAGAAGTGGATACCAATGCATCAGACTAGGTAAGTCCCCGCATCTATTCTCTAGTCTTAGAAAGCACAGACTCCGGGTCCAAGCTCAGATGGCATGAAGAACAGAGATGCAAGATGGGAACCTTATATTCCTCCCTCAAAGAACCTAGAAGCGGAAACCAACATAGACTATAGGAATGACTGCGTGGATTGGTTTTTCTGCAGAGGTTTTGGGAGATGGTTAAGGCTCTTTCTCTAGTGTTCATATTGATTTGATTTGTTATCTGATTTGGCGAAATTTTATTTCATTCATAAGGAAGGAAATCGTGTTGGGGTTTTTCAGTTTCGTGTTATAAGGGTTATCGTTTGATTTCATCAGGCTGGACTTGGCTTAGCAATTGAAGTTATTCTGCAGGTTTCCCTAAGGAGGGTTGAGGACCCGAAATCATGCTGGCATGATAGTCAACCCCCAAGCTATTTGAAACCCCATAATTGTACCTATGTGATACCTACTCACAACCTGCTGTGGTCGCTCTTGTATCGGAAGGCAAGACATATTGAGCAGTAATCCCAGGAAAACACCACCACACACCTGATACTAACTAACAATGTTTAGTGACGAGAGACCCGCTATGCAGGGGAGGCCTGCAGGCCCTCCACCACATAATAGGTCTATACAGGTAAATGTGAGGCTTGAGTGGAGCCATAATGGAAAGCAACAGAGCGAATAGGCTCTTTTATTGTTGGATAGTGGCACTACAGGCACAGTATTAAGTAGTGCTTGGGGTTAAAATGCCCAGCTAGCATGTATACAGCGGGAGACCCCGACACCTATTTCAGATGCAAGCGGAAATCACATTCCTGACTCTGGCCTCCACCATACAAAGACTGTCGATACGTCTATTGGAGATCATACCAATAAAATGAGATTTGAGCTTGCCGATATGCCTCTAGGACATCTGTATGCTTATCTACCAATGGGATGGTTGAAGGACCACAACACAGATATTAACTAGGACAAAGGGAGTCGCAAGTGGCGCTCCTTATACAATTGCAAGACCCATTGTCTCTGTAGCAAGAGCCGCATCCAGTTTATCACAAGCGAAGAACTCTTAGCCGAGGATCCAAATACCATGTTTGTATGTGGGATGCGTCTTGGGACTGGTGAATACGGAGAAGACATTATTAGTCTTAAGCTGCTGCCGGAATACCAGAATTACACTGACATATTCTGCGAAGAAAAGATCAATATCTTGCCAAAGCATACTAATATGACCACTGCATTGACTTGGTCCTGGGCTCTAACTTGCCCAAAAATAACATATACCCACTCACTATGAGAGACCTATAGGTATTAAAGAAGTATATCAATGAGATGGAACAGTCCGGCAAGATCCGGAGGTCCTCCTCTCCAATCGGTGCTCCTATTCTGTTCGTGCTGAACCCTCATGGCACACTTCAGTTATGTGTTTATTACCAAGGGTTAAACAAGATTACTATTAGGAATAAGTATCCATTACCCTTGATGCAAGAGCTACGTAGTAGACTCAGGAAAGCCACAGTGTTAACAAAACTGGACCTGAAGAATGGCTACTACCTTATCCGCAAGGTGGAAGCAGGAGAATGGAAAACGGCTTTTGAAAGTCGGTATGGCTTATATGAATATATGGTAATACCTTTTGGACTTTGTAATGCACCATCAACTTTCCAAGGAATAACAAATGATGTATTCTGTGACATGTTGAATGTAGGGGTTATGACCTATATGGATGACATCCTGATCTATTCTGAGACTATAGAAGAACATGTTCCCATGGTAAGGAAAGTGATGGATAGGCTTCGGAAGGCAGGCCTATGTGTTAGCATAAAAAAGTCAACCTTCCATGTGAGAGAAGTAGAATTCCTTGGATACAAGATCTCTGACAATGGAATATCAATGACAACCAAGAAGGTTGAAGATATCACTGCAGGGTTATCACCACAAAAGGTCGTTGATGTGTAAAGGTTTATCGGCTTTGCCAATTTTTACTGCCGGTTCATTAAGGGGTTTAGTAAAATAGCCAAAGCTTTAGATGACCTAACAAAGAAAGGGATCAAGTGGAATTGGAGCAATGCCCGCGATGAGGCATTTGATAAGCTCAAAAGAGCATTGACAATGGGTCCTATATTAACCCATATTGATGACACTGGTCCCACAAAGTTGGGGACCGATGCCAGTGACTTTGCTCTGGAAGTAGTAGGATTTCAATTATGAGAAGATGAGCAATGGAACCCAGTGGCCTTTCATAGCTGCAAGTTCCCGCCTCCGGAAGTCAACTATGGTGTTCACGATAAGGAAATGACAGCTAGAGTTGCTGTAGTTCGAGAATAGGAATATATGTGGAGGTCCGTGGAAGATCAGATAACAATCTATACCGATTATAAGAATTTGGAGTACTTCAATACTACCAAGATACTCAACAGAAGGCTGCATAGCTAGGCTGAATTCCTGCAATTGTTCAATTGCAAGGTTGTTTACGGTGAGCGAAGGCTAAAGGAAAAGGCCAATGCATTGTCTAGGCGTAGAGAATACAGCCCTGAAGGAGGGAGTATGTTAGGTGCACGGACTCCCATAAGGATTTAGAGGGCAAAGTTACCCTACCTTACCACGCACCAACTGCGAAGGAAAAAAGATAACAGCCCCTCCAGCCCCGGCGTTAGGACAGCGCGTCATCACTAGCCGCCTAAGTAGTTATGTCCCAACACCAAAGACGCCTAACGATGGAACACATGTTATAACACCCTATACGTCACGGCTGCCGGTCCGACCTGATCCTTTCGCAGGTTATATGAGGGGGGGGAGACCTTCGAGCACCTTATGCAGGTGGAAGCAGATCAATTGAGTAACGGCGCATAATGCTACAAACACTTGAAGACAGAGAGTCGAAAGAGTGGGTCGAAGGTACGGGGACGTTTCGCACGAAGGTTAGTCCACTCGTACCTACAAAGACATGTAGAGTATGCAGGAGGTAACTGTAACAGGGGCACTCTGTAGGAAGATGGATCCTAAGATTGCGACCGTACCGAAGACTCAAAGTAGAAGTACGGATCAAAATAAAGATAAAGATAATTCAAAGTAGAATCAAGCGGTAAAACTTAATATCGTTAAGCCTGAAAACCTCACTCAATAAGTTCTCTCGAGGATCGTTAGTTATCAGAATAGGGTGTCTCTCGCTTTAGTTAAGTAGAATAATGTAAAGCCAGAGGACACCCGTCAACCATTATGACCTTTCGCGAGCACCCTGCTCAGCTCAGGGCTGTCCAACTCACGGGCCTAGAGTGAGCTAATACTCGGAGGCAATCAGACCGCTCAGCTATTAACTGTCTCCACAAATACGAAGTCCTTCCGGTGATGACTCTCCAACTGCATCTGCATGAGCGAAAACTGTTTCCTATCGGTAGCATGTCAGTGGCCGACCGACATGCCCATGGTAGAGATAATATCCATTGAGAGTCACTGGCCAAGCAGTGGTTTCGGCTATACAAGCTACGCAGTCCATCGGCAAATGTACTTGGCTATGCTAAGCTTCTAAACCTGACTGCATGCTCCCACGATAAGAAATCTCCTGCTGCCTGACTGCATGGGCGCTACCCACAGTCAACCATGCGGGACCTTCTTAAATCGTGACAAGACTCACACTTCTAGACTCCACTAATAACCCATGGTAATGCTACAGTTCACGGGGTAGCCCGGGACTGGCTTTGGGGTGGTTATCCTAGAAGCCTTGCAGCTTCCCCAGTCAGCCCCAAGCCCTCTACTGTTAACCATACAACTACCCGGAGGTCAAAGTATGCCCTTAGGTGGTTCCCAGGTGTTATCCAGGTGGCGCCGCAGGAGGCGGTCACCCTCACACCCCTTATATATGCTGCGAACAGCTTCTGGTCGGTTGGACGGCCACAACTCATACGGTGTTGTGGGAGCGTTCCTATGCCTCTCACTTTACTAGGAAGCACACAACTACACAGCCGTAGCGTGCTGTCGCGCCGTGCCAACGCAGGGGCCGCAGGGGGGTGTTAGGAATATCCCCTGAAAGTTACAGGAGGTTCAGACCACTACTGCTCGGTCAGTAGCCCGTTTCGTGCCCGATGAAGCGGCCCTTTGAACATCTAGAAGCCCCACTATAGTGGGATAACTTCCCCCTAAGTCCACCGATGACTTTGTCGGTGAAGGTAGGGGAACTTGGGTACCTCAGTAGGGTAACTGGATCCCTAAGGTAGGGTAATCATGTTTCCAGGATAGGGTAACTTCACCCTGTTATATCTTTATTCCCTTTGGAAGTCCGCGCAACCACATATAATGTTACCCCGGAGACCCGTGCAACCTTTACTATGTTTCCTTAACTTTACGCGAACATGTCGTCCAAAGGTTACCCTGTCGAACCCGATGTCACCAAGTCACTTTGTAGATACTTGTACCAACTCATCTCTACCGTTAGTCTACTAAGTATACTGGTCTATCCTCAATCTGGTTACCTCTTGGTATACCATATGGGCTTGAGTTTAGTCCACTTTAACTACCTATCTATAGGGTCGTTACAGTAACTATGCCCAGTAGGTGGATCCGGTGCATCCTCAAATGACAGGTTGACACAAGATGGAGTCCGAGGGACACAACCCACATCAGCAAAAAAACTCGATTTTGCATCCACACGCATCTGAACGCACCCTGTAGTGGAGTTTGCATCTGGTCAGCATCCTGTGCATCCCATGAATCTAGTTTTAAACTTCAGAAGCCAAAATGGACATGTAAATGTCGTCCGTTAGGGCTGAAAATTCATGTTTGTCTACGCAATTGTTAGATTAATCTTAAAATGAAACGGGTTTTTTGATTACATAACTTCAAAGAAATTGTCCCACACAACGCAGCCAGAAGATGCAGGGTGCGCTGAAATGCAAATAACGCAAACTGATTTTTTTTGCTGATGCATAGGTACGATCCCGAGGACAAGTAGTGTAATGCCAGAAGAGCAGAATACGATATGCAGTTGCATGTCGAATTCTCGACGGAACCAACCAAAGAAGATTGGCCATCTTCTGTCCAGCGAGTTAGACTACTCCAGGAGAACACGGGGGCAAGATAATTCGTAACCATTGTCGTCAACGGATAAATGGATGAGCTGACACCTAACGTGGTTTTCACAGCATCAGGAATAACAGAACCACCGACCAATATGTTGGCCATGGGAGCAAAAGATGTGGTAGAGAGTTTTCAGGGTCTACGAGTGTTCGCACTCAGGGGAAGTTCGCAGAAATGTCAGCAAGATACTTAGTTAGGATAGAGTTCGTATGTATACCGCGATTGCTCAGACACGGAATATAAATATCGTAGCATCTTCGCTGCTGTTAAACACAACAATTACGAAGAAGAGATCTTTTCAATATAATAGGTTTCTACTTTATCGTTACCAATACTTCCACGATCTATCCCAAAGTACACCATTATATCTAGCCTACATTACTCTTGTCTTCTTAACGTGTTCTCCCATTTAAAACGATTCAGGTCCTAGCTGTCGGAATACCTCACGCCGAAGATACCACCTAACAGAGTAATTCTGATCCTGACCCATTTTTCCATCTGTATTAGTATGTTGGCCAGGAGCGGGACATCCAGCGACCACAGGTGTTGCTGTCCTGCCAAGGACATTGGCTATAGTCCGCATTTAGGGCGGCTCTGCTTAAGGCAGTTGACCAGGACCAAAGCTACTTGGATACGTTCAAGTTGGTACTAAACGGCAAGAAGAATGTTGATACAAGCCTAAGTATCATCAAAGATTTACTCTGTTATAAAAACAGGTGGTATATCCCAAAGGACAAGGCCTTGAAGCCAACAATCCTGGAGGCTGAACATGATTCACGCATGGCTGGACACTCCGGAACCTACAAGACTATTGGTAAGGTTAGGGCAAACTTGTATTCGCCAAAAATGGATGAACAGATTACAGAGTATGTTCGCTGATGCGATGTAATAAGGTCATCCAGCATAAGAGGAATAGGCTGTTGGAGCCTATAGATGTTCCTATTAGACTGTGAACCTGCAACTCCATGGACTTCATTGTGGGGCTACTCAAATCAAAGAGGGTATACACAAATATGGGTCATGGTGGACAGGTTGTCAATGATGGCACATTTCATCCCCCTCAAGATAGAGAAGGAGCGCTAATCTTTCAGAAGGAAATCTGACATCTTCATGGGCTCCCAGAAACAATTTTCTGGGACTCAGATACTCGGTTCACATCCAAGTTTTGGATAAGCCTAAAACCGCAACAATTGCGAGTCAAATTGAATGTCTCCACTGCGTTCAATCCTGAAACCGATGGGCAAACCAAAATTCTCAATCAGACACTGAATCAGTACTTGCGCAGTTACTGTTCGTATTACCAGGATGATTGGGTAGAAGTGCTTCCCTTTGCTGAGCACGCCTATAACATTGCTCTGTCAGAAACTGCCAAGGCAAGTATTTTTGAAATCAATTACGGATTCACTGCACGGATACAATAGTCGGGGATGGTGTCAGATAATCAAGACATACACCCAGATAGTGCGGTTGTAGTAAAAGATTGGGAAGGGACATGGCAAGAGATCCGAGAGATATTACGACGGGCACAAGAAAGACAACAAAAATGGGCTGATCAAAAACGACATCCTTCTTCTGAATATGTCACACTAGAGGATATCAGCCAAGGCAGGGTAAGGAAAGCAGACCGTGTAATGTTAAATCGAAAAAACAGTAGAACTAAAAGGCGTATGAAAGAGCCGGACAATAAAATGTTGGGACCATGTGTGGTCAAGTGGAAAATTGGATCTAGAGCCTATGATTTGAGGTTGCCTGCAGGGTGGACAATCCATCCAGTATTCAATGTTGGGTTGTTGGAACCCCACCGCAAGGATCGTATAGGGAAACCTGAGTTGGCGATGTTAGGTGGTAGCTTTAGCGTGAGGTATTCCAACACCGAGGACCTGAATCGCATTATATCGGTGAACTCGCTAAGAAGACGCAAGTAATGTAGGCTAGATATAATAATATACTTCGGGCTAGATAGGCGAAGTATTGGTAACGAGAAGGAAAAAACTTATTATATTGATAAGATCTCCTCTCCGTGCTTGTTGTGTCTAATAGCAGCAAAGATACTACGATATTTATATTCCGCCTCTAAGCACTCGCAGTATACATGCTAACTCTATACTAACTAAGTATCTTGCTCACAATTCTGCGAACTTCACCTGAGTGCGAACACTCGTAGACCCTGAAAACTCTCTACCAGACCTTTTACTTCCATGGCCACCTTATCCGTCTGCGCTTCAGTTATTCGTGATGGCGTGGAGACCACGTCAGGTGTCAGCTCATCCGTTTATCCGTTGACAACAATTGTTACAAATTATCTTGCCCCTATGCTCACCGAGGGTAGTCTAACTTGCGAGACAGAAGATGGCCAATCTTCGTTGGTTGGTTCTGTCGAGAATTCAACAGGCAACTGCATATTGTATTCTGGTCTTCCGGCATTACACGACTTCTCCTCGGGATCGTACCTATGGGTTTTTTCCCTCATACTCCCTCTTTTACCAACCTGTCCTTTGTGGATGCACCGGATCCACCTACTGGGCATAGTTACCTCCTTCATACACTACACGTCTTTGTAGGTAAGAGGGGACTAACTTTCGTGCAAAATGTCCCGTTACCTTCGCCCCCATGCCCACTGTTTATCTTCGAGTCTTCGTAACCTTTTGAGCCGTCCTCCGATTCACCTGCATCCACTTGCACAAGATGCCACAAGGTCTGCCCTCATATACCCTGCCAACGAGATCTGGTGGGGCGGACGGCCGCGACGTATACGGTGTTATAGGATGTGTTGCAATGAGAGTGGTCTTTGGTGTTGGGACGCAACTACCTACGCGGCCAGTGATGACCCGCCGTCCCAACGCCAGGGCTGGAGGGAGGTGTTATCTTTTTCCTTTGAAGTTCGTGTGTGTCAAGGTAGGGTAACTCTGTCCTGTGAATCCTTACAGGCAGTCCGTGTGCCTAACAGGCGAGGTCAGCCCTGAACATTGTGAATAGTAAGCCCAGTTAGGTTGTCTGAGAGGTAGTTGACAGCTGGTGGTATAGAAATCCTAAATCAAAGTTTCCTCACCGCTGTGTGCAATACTTAGTTGCTTAGGAAGGGTACCGACCAGAAGAGAATTCCTGGGAACCATTCGAGAAGTTAGAAGATACTGCTATGCAGACCTTGGTGAATTTTCACGACCGGTATTGATCTAAACCTAGAGACCATAGGGTTGTGAAGATACCTATGGGTGGAATGAAAAGACGACACTAAGATCTGAGGACAGATGTAGAGAAGAGGGGAGTGGTGTAACAACCCTACAGATCGGGAGCTACAGTGGACTAGACTCAAGCCCATATGGCACCTTCTGAGGTAACCAGGTTGAGGCTAGACCAGTATACTTAGGATACGACCGGTAGGCATAAGTTGGGACAAGTGTCTACAAAGTGACTTGGTGACATAGGGTTAGACAGGGTAACCCGGGTAGGCCAAAGTTACCCTGCTAGGCAGGGTAACCTTCTCAGGGTATGTTCCCGTAAAGTTAAGCACATCTAGTAAAGGTTGAATGGGTCTCTGGAGCAACATTATATGTCATCGCGCACACCCCAGAGTGCAATAAAGGCATGAAAGGGCAAGGTTACCCTACCTTGAAAACATGATTACCCTACCATGGGGACTCAGTAACCCTCGTGTGGTCCCCCAGCTACCCTACCTTCACCAACAAAGTCGTCGGCAGACTTAGGTGAAAGTTATCCGACTATAGTGGGGCTTAGAGATGTGTTGATCCAGCTGATTCGTATATCACAAAATGGGCTACTGACGGCGTAGGAGTGGTGCAAACCTCCCATAACGTTCAGGGGATATTCCTAACATCTCCCTGTGGCCCCAGCGTTTGTATGGGGCGACAGCACGGTATGGCTGTGTGGCTGTGTGCTTCCTAGTAAGGTGAGATCCATAGAAACGCTCCCACATCTCTGTATGAGTGGTGGCTGTCCAACCGACCAGAAGCTGTTGGCGGTATATATAAGGGGTGTGAGGGTGACAACCTCCTCATCTTTCTCGTCCACTCTACCTCCAGCGATTGAAATCTCAACACCATGGGAAATCATCGTGAGAGTGTCCACTGACTCTGATCTTCCCCGCCCGTGGCAACTGCTCGCAGTTTTATCACGCTTTCTTCTCTTTCCCCTCTCTGCCGCCTTTGGCCTCCCCTCCGTGGAGTTATGGGTTTCTTCCTGGTCCCGTTCTGTCTTCATTAGAGCACACTTGCGTTGACGTTGGTACCTCTCTCTCTGCATCTTGCGATGCGTCTCGCTTAGCGTTTTGCACAGTCAGCAACCCTTTTTTCCTCATCAACACGTGGTCACTAGCTTCGGGCTATCGGTGAGGTAGTTGCCCTGGCGGCCCTGCTCACTGGTATTGCACTCTCTCCTGGGTTGCTCTGTCGGTATGGTCGGCATTCCAACAATCGTGACCCTGGCTCCGTCTTCTGTGTTCGTACTTCTTGGTCTTTAGCGAGCCTTCTCTCTCCCGCTTCCCACGGGTCAGATCCGCTTGCACCGTACTGCTACTCCCTCCTTGCTGGCATCTTACTGCCGCTAGCTGGCACCTTACTGCCTCATCCCCATCGCTGGCACCATTACTGCTGAGTGGCCCTCCTCGCTGGGTGACTCCCCTTGCCTTCTTCACCCCCTACCCGATTTACTCTACCGTCGCTGCCTGTTTCGGTTACCCCGGGGTCATGGTATAGCACTGCCTGCTTGACTTGGACTCCATTCCGCGGCGCGCCGATACAACGGGCACTCTGCCCCTGTCCCACCTTGCCCCTAAGCCATTAGGTTTGAGGAATTCCCTTAGGTACTCCGGCGATAGTAGTTTTATCCTTCCGCTCCGTCAGCCCTGGGCCGTAAGATTCTTTTCTTTTGTCGCGGGAGGCCCGCCGAAGCGTTTGTGTCTTGCTCTAGTTTCGTTTCTATTCATGTCTTTGCCTACGTGTCTGGAGGAAGGTATTGCTTCGCCTTGCTTTCGTCTTAGGTGCTGTGAGGGGGAGGGGTGTGCTCTGGGTTCGAGGGGTTTGATTTTTTCCATGAGGGGGTGAAGCGGATCGTTGGATTGTTTATGGTTTTGTTCACGCCATAGCTAGCGCTCCATGCGGTTTCTTGTACTTTAACAACAAATACATGATATAAATAAAAAAAATAAAAAACGGTGACAACCTCCTTGGGTCGCTCCTACCACCAGCTGAGACAGCGTTGTCGTGACCTGCTCATGAAAGAATGGAAAGACCGGGCCCAGGACCTGTCGATATACCCATACCCCCTCTCCCTCAAGCCCCATCCCTTCATGAACCTAAACCTGTTCGACGCAGGCAAGCTACACCAGTTGAGATAATGAAAAAGCTACCTCTGTGCTCACCTGTCATGGCACAACGATAATAGTACCACCTGCCCTAGCTGTAACAAGGCTCCCGAGACCTTAAAGGACCCCATACTGTCCTGCCCCACGAGGGAGCCATCCAGGTTCCGCCACCTTCCAGCGGTCACTGATCTTGGCCCCGACGCCCCTGTCTGGTCCTCTGCCACCCTCCTGGGTGGCCTCTCTCGCTTGATCAGGTCGACAAAGACCACCTTCCCCCCAGGCATGCTTTCTCGGCCCTCTTCGGCTGCTGGTTCGGTGTCTTCCCGGTCCTCTAATGTAGTTGCATTTGGTTATTTCATGTCGTCACAGGAAAGCTAGATTTACTATATTTGTTTCTTCAAGTTTGTCAAGGTGGTTGCAGTTTCTGCTGGTTTTTAGAAGGGTTTTCTTGATTTACGAATTTAATTTTTCTGCCCATATGTGGGCCAGGGACCGGTACGGACCCCTATGAAGATGACCAGAGATGGACGTTTGCTTTGTTTGTTTGTTTTGAATTTTGGGTTTTGTTGTCGCCATGGCTAGCACTCCAAGCGATTTCTTGTACCTTAACAACGAATATATCATATAAAAAAATAAAAAATAAAAGAGAACAAAAAAAAGGGTGACGACCCCCTGGGGCGCCCCCTAGATAATACCTGGGAACCACCTATTGTCACAAATCGTGACTAAGCAAGGCAGATTTCACATGACTAATACTTATTAGTCATAAGGTATGTTGAGGTTTTCACTATGACGTCATTTGACTCATAGATTTCACATGAATGCGCACTTGCGAGTCATTGGTTGATTATGATTGGTTAATAGTTTCATGACGTCACAATTGTGATGTCATATGATGTAATGATTTCACACATGATTCGGATTACGAGTCATGGGTTTCACGCATGCGACTCATTTGAGCGCATGATCGAGTTTATGGGTTTTGATCGAAGAAAAGATATGGGCGCAGTTGATTCGTATGAATCAGCTGATGGATTTCGCACCATGACCAATCATGAGTCATGGGGTTAGGCTATGTAATGATGACGAGTCATCAAGGGTAAGGTTGCGAGAAGATGCCTATAAAAGGAGCTTGGTTCCGACCAAGAAATAGGATCTTCACGCAACTATCTAAGTACTTTTCTATACTCAAGATATTGCAATTCGATTATTCATTACTCTCTTTACATACAAGCATCCTCTACGAGAGCCTAGGCTCTAAGAACCCGGAGACTATTGTGATAGTCTCAACGGGTTGCTCGAACATAGGACTATTGGGATAGTTCTATCAAACACGGCAATCCACCCCTCTTACTATCTAGCTAGATAGTATCCTTCGACGGATCGCTAAAGACAAGCAAGACAGTTCCGTCCTATCTGAAGAGATAGTCTTCCCGTAAGTCCTATTATAAAGTTAGGACTACTTACTTCAGCATACGACTATCGTTGCCTGTTGCACTACGACCTAACAATAGGATTGTTACACCTATGGGCATACCTTGACCTCCGGAAGGTAGTATGGTTAACAGTAGAGTACTTAGGGCTGACTGGGGAAGCAACGAGGCATCAAGGGCAACCTGCCCAATGCCAGTCCCAGGCTACCCCGGGAACTGTAGCATTACCATGAGTTATTAGTAGACTCTAGAGGTTTGAGTCTTGTCATGATTTAAGAGGGGCCCGCATGGTTGGCTGTGGGTAGCACCCATGCAGCCAAGCAGTAGGAGATTTCTTATCGTGGGAGCATGCAGTCAGGTTTAGACGCTTAGTATACGCAAGTAGATTTGCCGATGGACTGGGTAGCTTGTATAGATGAAACCACTGCTGGGCCAGTAAGTCCCAATTAATATTATCTCTACAGTGGGCATGTCAGTCGGCCACTCACATGCTACCGATAGGAAAGAGTTTTCCCTCATGCAGATGTAGTTGGAGAGACATTACCGGGAGCGCTTCCTCCTTGTGGAGATAGTTAATATCCCAGCGGTCCAACTGCCTCCAAGGATTCGTTCGCTTTAGGATGGTGAGTTGGGCAGCCCTGAGCTGAGCAGGGTGCTCACAAAAGGTCAGAATGGTTGACGGATGTCCTCTGGCTTTACATTATTCTACTTAACTAAACCGAGAGACACCCTATTCTGATAACCAATGATCCTCAAGAGAACTTATGATGTGAAGCTTTCAGTCTTAACGATATTAAGTTTTCCTGCTTGATTCTACTTTGAAAATAGGTTCATCTTTAATTTGATTCTTTCTCGTACCCTGAGGCTTCAGTACAGTCGCAATCTTAGGATCTGTCTTCCTACAGTACCCCTGTTACAAATCCACCTCACCTAAGTCCTATTGTATAAGACCCACTGCGTCTCATCGAACACAAGAAAACCACACAACCACTTCCTTCTCACAGCACTCAATATAGGTTGAAATATGTTCTTCCCTGCCAAAGATCAGGGTTATATTTTGGCTAACATCTGGTGATCCAGTATTCTACAATATATCAGCAACGATTGCCAAATTCACGCAGTCAGCCGACAAGCGGAGTAGCCAATGGCAACAGGGGTAGACATGATGTCATACTAGTATCTACCATGAGATCCAGTCAGCCAACACCTTGTGTTGGTAGTCTCAATAGGTATAGATGTAATATCATACCATATCCATGGCATCTGGTCCGCTAGCACCTCAAGTTGGCTACTTGGAGATGAACTGGTGTAGGCACAACATTGTACCTAATCCTATTGGATCCAGATCGGAAATGCAGCTAGACAAATCTTCAAGCTCCCAGATGCACTTAACTTAACCCACGAGCCCTCCCATCGGAGCCCGATAGGCAATGGCATTTGGAAACAGTTGCTTTAACCGACGATAGCAGTGATAAATACAAAAATCCATAATATGCATATGAAACTCGATCGGAGACTGAGATCAATGTTGATGCTTCCGGCATTGCCAAGAAAACAACATCCGAAGCCTGACATATGTTGCAGGTGTCATGCAGACAGTGAAACAGTCCACCATCTGGAGTGCGAATCGCAACCATATCTTGATTACATGTGGAACCTCTTGTTCAACAGAGATCAGCAAATCGTGCACACCTAATCCGTGGTAGTGCCTACTATGCGCCGACCTTTCTGTCATTGCGGGTAGGATATTCTGCTCTACTAGCCCCCTATACTGGTACTACATCTGGTGACAGATCCTCGACTCCGATACGTGATCTGGGTATTCCGAAACCAGGGCAGCCCAGGCCCGCAACAGATTCACACCAAAATACCGTTACAGGGGCTGAGGGAACCATATTAGAGCAGGCGATGGCGCTAATGCCCCAGTACCCCCTTTTTGATAACCCACTACAGAACCCTGTTCCTTTGATATCTCAGAAATACATAGTATGGGGAAAGGCGTTAGAGACAATATCGGATGCAGGGAATATTGTGCCATTGCAGGAGAGTGTAAAGAGGGTAAGTTGACCCAGCCAGAGGTGATACGATGTCGAGATGGTTATTGACTGTGACAGCTCTGTCAAAACCATACTGCCGTGAAAGTGAAATTCTTGTATCATGTGAAGCATAATATCAGACAGCTATACAATCTGCGGCCAGATAATCCTACCGCCATGGCAAGCCGGGTTAATTATCCGCTAGAAAGGGACAGGTTCATGTGTCCACCTCATGGATATGCGGTTGGTCCCAGCAATTGGACATGAGCGGACATGACTAATCACGGAACTAACGCAGGACTTAACCTTCCGGTTCCTTACCATCCACATTGCGGAAGGAATATCGAGTGAGTATTTCAACTGAATCAAAATGTAAGACATAGTGGACACTAAGTTTCTGAAGGGCCTAACAGGTACAATGGTCTGTCTGACATGTGCAATACTGTGCCATTCACTACAAGTATTGCAAACAGGAGTATATAAGAAACTAGCCAACTTCAATCGTGAAACATCTTTCTCGTCCGCTCCACCTCCAGCAATTAAAATCTCAACACCATGAGAAATCATCGTGAGAGTGTTCTCTGCCTCTGATCTCCCCCGCCCGTGGCAACTGCACAGGGGGTTATCACGCCCACATCTCGCCCCTCTCTCTGGGGCCTTTGGCCTCCCCTCACAGGGGTTATGGATTCCTTCCTGGTTCCGTTCTGTCCTCATTTGAGGGCACTCGCGTTGCCATTCCTACCCCTTACCCCGCACTTCGCGACACGCCTCCCTTAGTGATTTGCACAGTAGGCAACCCTCCTTCCTCCGTCAATACAGGCTCGCTAGTTTCGGGCTATTGCTGAAAGAGTTGCCCTGTTGGCCCTGCTCTCTGGTATTGAACTCTCTCCTGAGTTGCTCAGTCAGTATGGTCTGCATTCGAAAAATCATGACACTGTCCCTGTCCCCCATGTTGTACTTCTCGGTAGTTCGGTGGGCCTTCCACCCTGCCGCTTCCCACGGTTAGATCCGCTTGCACTGTACTGCTACGTACTCTCCCTGGCTGGCACCCTACGGACACCTAGCTCGTACCTTACTGCCCCTCATGATAGCTGACACCTCCACTGCCGAGTGGCTCTCCTCGCCGGTGCCTCACCTGGCCCTCCTCATCCGCCCCTGCGATTTACTCTACAGTTGCAAACCTCGCATTAGGTTACGCTATGGCATGGTATATCACTACCTCCTTGGCTCTTGCTAAAGTCCGAAGCGTCGCCATCCCTGGATCCATACCTGGCAACAGGGAGTCCTAAGATACCTGAACGGTAATAGTAGTTTTACTCTCCCCACTCTGCCGGTACCTAGTGCCAGTTAAATCTTTTCGCTTGTTCACGGGAGCCTGCTGAAGTGTTTCTTTGCTTCAATACATTCTTTTGTTAGTTGTCTTCGTGGCTTTGCTTTCCTCTCCTTTCCTCCCAATTAGTTTAGGCTGGGGGCTAGCGTATGGTTAGGCCCATACGAGAGGATCCTGGGGGTACGGCAAGTTGGTAATGTTTGATTGCTTTCATTTGGGTGAGGGGTTTTAGTATGTCCCATAACGAGGTGAAGTGGGCCGTTGGATTGTTTTATGGTTTTGTTTTCGCCATAGCTAGCCCTCCATGCAGTTTTCTTGTACCTTAACAACGAATACATGATATAAAAAAAGTAAAAAGTCTTCAATCGTGAAAGAGTTCGAGGTGGAAGAGCCCAAATCATTGGCTGTTTTTTAATAAATGAGTCCACTGATCGTGAAAAATGCAGATCTTTTTATCCGGGAGAAGAACTCCACGTAGGGGTTGGCCAGGTGACGTAAGATATGTTTATATTAAACACTTATCAGAAGATCACACAAAGGCCCAAGAAACAGCAAAGCATCCAGCAGGGGCAGAAAGCGGGCTTCACAAACAATAATGACGCCGTTTATGCAGAACTGAAGCATCAGCTCGGCAACCGGACTTTATAAGATCCTGCCCTACCGAGACTGACACCGATTGACATCTATATCGGCAACCAGCAGGGACTCAAGGATACTCAAAGTGGGTCGCAGGAGAAGGAAACATCACTGGATCTCAGTCAAAGGTCCATTGACAGGAAGCTATCCTTTGTGAATTTGGATCCTGTGTCGAATCATTAGACTCTTCAGAGCGTAGGGGTGGCCGTCGATTCTCACATGAACAATCCCTTATCGCTCAGAATGGAGGATTCTCGCAGTGAAGAAGTGGGGCCATGGGTACTGGGGGCACCGCAGGAAACCAGTAGCTGGCAAGATAGTGTGAATACCACAGAGGGTTCTTGACAGGCGGTGGTACATATTGGTAGATTTAAATTTTTTGCTAGTAATGGGATGCGCAGAAGCATGGGTATTAAAGGTCATATGCAATATTCACATAGTTGTAGATACAGTAGTATAGGGTATTGGGATGATGGCAATAAATTATGAGCAATATCACAATAATTTCAGGAAAGAGGACTTGAATATATGGGAAAGTATGAGCAAGCGGTTTAGAATAGTGGCTATGAGATCAATGGGTCCAGATGGAGGGAGGGAGTATCGGGAGTCTGGAAGGCATGACAAGAAGTAACTGGCGTCTGCATGGATCAGGTAAATCGTCCGGGGGTTAGGACAAAGAGAGGAAGTGTGTACATATCGAAACAGGGAAGGTGCATACAACAGACACAAGGATGGCATCAAGACACAATAGCCTAGTATCAGTGTTGTTTTTTCCTTATAATATGTTTCATATGTATATTTCTATTGATAATATCGTATATTTCTCTACTTGGTATGAGTTCCCAGTTTCACCTGTACAGGGCGGACATTACTACAGCTAAGACATAATTGCGTATATTTCATTAAGATTTCATGATAACAATTAGAGGTTTTCCTATGTGTTTCCTTATCTGGTATTCGGGATATCACGGTTGTTTATGCATTACTTTATGCATCTTTCTTGGTCATATCATGCATGATTATTCCTAATTATTCCCTCACACCCCTATGGATTTACGCATACTTTATTTGGATTTTCTTGGCAGGTTTACAGGGTCAAACATGGTTCGCACTTATGTTTCTTACTATGTTTTCCCTTATGTTTCTTTGTTATATGGAGAGCGCACTTCCTGTATAAATACTGAGATTACCGCTCATCTCGCTTAGAAGAATAAGAACCAGAATACCTACCAATCTGCTCTCCTACCACACAACTCCTCCTCACTTAGCGTGCAACACAACCCCCTCGCACTTGCGTAGTATTCTCCACATAGCAGTATAGATTGTGCACCATAGCCATATTTTGAACAGTCAGAAGGCGTTAGGACATAATACCCCAGGGTCAAAAAACCTCAGGACATTATACCCGAGCCTCAGTAGACGTCAGGAGATGATGCCCGTGCATCAGAAGTCATCGGAACATGACACCCAAGTGTTGAAAGACGTCAGGAAATCATATCCGAGTATCGGAAGATGTTAGGATATCATAGGATAGGGCCGGAAGGCGCCAGGAGGCACACACATAGGGTGTCTTTCAGGAAGTTGTCAGGACGCAAAAGAACGTTTTGTGATTCTTCCGAACACGGCATCGGATTGATGTTCCATCCACCATAGGACTTTATGTCCTGTGCATCCTGTGCGTCCTGTCCATCTGACGCACAGAAAGAGGAATAAACCGTTTGCTGATGTGGTACTTGACAACTCCTCCACACTAGCCAGCGATTTCCTGAGCTTTGATGCAAGAGAGACGTATGTTACACCGGTGTGTAGCTGGCATCGAGCCCAACAACCTCCCGCACAGAGCATCCTAGTCTGTCGAGCGGTTGTGGAGTAATCTACTATTCAGTAAATATCCGCCAGCCTGGTACCTCACAACCCCTCTACAGTAGCCAGCAACTTCCTAGGCCTTGATGCGACAGAGATGTACCCTATACCTGCGTGTAGCTGGCGTCGAGCCCAACAACCTCCAGCAAAGAGAATCCGAATCCGTCTCGCGGTTGTGGAGTAATCTGCCATTGAGCAAGATTCTGCCATGCCTCTCAGTTAGTCTGTTCACTTCATGAATATTGACCGCGTAGGAATGAACCTTATTCTAGCGCGTAGCTGGCGGCAAGCCCAACAACATCCAAGAAACGGAATTGGAATCCGTGAACCGGTTGTGGAGGGATCTGCCTTCAAAACCTGAAAGCGCCTGCCTTATAACTCCCTGAATAATAGTCACGTAGGGATGAATCCTATATGCATGTGTGTGCAACCGTGAAGGCATAACCTGGCGCACCTGTCTATGAAGGTGCAACCCCAATCCTTTTGTTATATACAAAATTGGGATTAGAGAGACAAGAAACAAAATCAGGGGGGGAATGAGCGGAGACCACAAAATGCCATGCATAACTTATACGATATCAGACCCCATTCTCTGGAAACCGAAGCCCATTATCGCCCTAGCGGGTTTGCCTCTGGTTAGAAGTAGAAGGCTCGTGGTTTGGGAAAACCTCCAATTCTGTTCCTCCCGGTACGACCCTAACTCTAGCTACCTCATTATTCCTTATCTCTCCACGAATCAATCTCTCCGCCAACGGACCCAATAATTTCTTGCCAACAAGGCGATTCAACGGTCTTGCACCGTATCGAGTATCGTAGCCCTTCTCACTGAGCCAATCCCTTGCTTTGGCATCTGTGTCAAGCTTGATTCGGCGATCGTCAAGCTTTGCCTGCAATTCCTTCAATCGAATATCAACAATATCCCGAATAGCATCCTTCGAAAGTCGCTGGAAAATTATGAATTCGTCGATTCTGTTTAGGAATTCTGGTGGGTAGGAATGTTGTACAATTTCCATGACCTGTTGCTTGGAAGCTGGTGATATTGTGACACCTGAGGACGGATCATTGATGAGGATGTCTTGACCGAGATTGGACGTGAGGACTATAATTGTGGAACGGAAATCGACCTTCCGACCTTGAGCATCTGTCAAGAATCCTTCATCAAGGACCTGAAGGAGCAGCGAGGATATATCCTTATGGGCCTAACAGGATAGTCAGTACCCGGCCTCACGCCATGGGCCATATCACACAAACCTTTTCAAATTCATCGAACAAGAGGACTGAATATGGTTTCCTTCTGACCGCCTCTGTCAACTGTCCAGCGTCTTCGTAACCAACATAACCGGCTGGGCTTCCAATCAGCCGACTGACAGTGTGTTTTTCCTGAAACTCGCTCATATCGAATCGAATAACCGCAGTTTCACTTGAGAATAAGGTTGTAGCCAGAGCTTTGCATAACTCCGTCTTTCCAACACCCGTGGGACCTAGAAACATGAAACTGGCAGTGGGGCGGTGATCGCTAGCCAATCCGGCGCGCTGGAGCCTGACGGCATCAGCAACTGCCTTGAGAGCATCATCCTGCCCACGAACGGACTGACGAAGGGCGTCCTCAAGATGCACCAGTTTCTCGACCTCTCCAGCCACAAGTTTAGTGGTAGGAATGCCCGTGGCTCTGGAAACAACATGAGCTATATCGTCTGGACCCACCGAATCATGAAGAAGCGAGCCTTTACTCGCTTCCCCATCCTTGGGAAGTTTGGCCTCAAGTTCTGGAATCTTCGCGTATTGCAACATAGAGGCTTTCTCAAAATTTCCTTCTCTTCGACATATCTCAAGCTCAATCCTAGCGTGCTCTAACTCCTGCTTCGCAGTTTTTATGGCCTGGAGTTCGTTTTTCTCTTTTTCCCAAACCTGTTTAAGTTTCTCGACCTTGGTTTGTTTTTCTTGCAGAATGGCTTCAAGTTTCTCCTTTCGCTCCTTAGAGGCAAGATCCTCCTCTTTCCGAAGTGACTCGAGCTCAATTCTAAGCGTCAAAATTGCACGATCCAGCTCCTGGATTTCGTCAGGACGTGACTCCTGCTGAAGTCTCAATGCTGAGGCAGCTTCATCGACTAGATCGATGGCTTTGTCGGGCAGAAAACGATCGGTAATGTAGCGGTTCGATAGTATAGCCGCGGATACAAGAGCATTATCGGTGATCCGAACGCCGTGATGTACTTCGTACCGATCTTTTATCCTATGGGAGGGGGTAAGCGACGAAATTACAAAAAGAAAAACGAGACCCCATTACTCACCCTCGAAGTATGCTGATCGTATCCTGAACACTGGGTTCGTTAACTAGGATTGGTTGAAATCTCCGAGCTAAAGCCACATCCTTCTCGATTTGGCGGTACTCGTTCAAGGTTGTAGCCCCACAGCACTGAAGTTCTCCACGGCTTAATTGAGGCTTGAGAAGGTTGGACGCATCGACCGAACCCTCTGCCTTTCCTAGGCCAAGCAGTGTATGAAGTTCGTCAATGAAAAGGATAACCTTCCCATGGGCTTCAGAAACCTCTTTTAAGACGCCCTATAATAAATCGATGACTTAGTAATTTTGGTAGCGTTTATTGAATATAAGAGATTAACCTTCAGCCTTTCTTCGAAATCACCTCTAAACTTAGCCCCGGCAATCAGCTGCCCTAAATCCAAGCTTACAACCCTCTTATCCTTCATACTTTCTGGCACTTCGCAACTAACAATCCGCTGCGCAAGGCCTTCTAGAATTGCTGTCTTCCCAGTCCCTGCCGAGCCAATGAGGACGGGGTTGTTTTTGGTCCGCCTTGACAACACTTGGATGGTCCTCCGAATTTCTTCGTCACGGCCAATGACAGGGTCAAGCTTCCCATCTCTAGCACGAGCGGTCAAATCTGTGCCAAATTGTTCCAATGGCGACTGCTGTTCCCCTATGACACAAGTTAGGCGAAAGGGAAAAGAACTCAATGAAAGTTTGCTTACCTCCTCCCCCGAGATCCATACGATGTGTCCCTCCTGGAGGAAATGGACCCCGAGGCCCGCCACCGCCACCGGTAGCATATCCTCTCGTTACAAAAATTGGCAAACATCTGGGGGAACTATTTAGTCTAATTAGCAGAGGTAAAAATTTTCCATTCCCCGAACATGTTCGCAGGTTTAGAGTATTGATAACAGGCGGAAATGTCCGAATAATTACTCGTAACCTCGAGAGCATTTTGGGCATGTGTGTGTGTTGTTGCAGAGTAATAAGCTTTATTCAAGGCCAGGAGGGGTGAGCGGGAAGAAATTCTGTAGGGGTTTATATTATCATGGCTCCGATATTGTACCAGTCCTGCAGATTTTTCTGGAGTCTTCTTGAGGCTCTGTGAAGCTTCCTCAGATTGACGTACTCGAGTACTCGAGTACCCTTGCACCCGGTCGAAACCGTTGGTGGTAGCACCGAGAGGCTACCCGGTTAGTGGATCTCTAAGCGAGGCTCGAGTGTGGCTTTCCCGCTCAGGGTACTATGATACCGGTAGTCCTGATTACCCGGTCTCAGAACCTCTGCGGTACCTAACCAATGTCGAGTGTAAGAACTCAATCCTAATGAACCTGCCTGACTTATGTACAATCGAGTATGGTTCGTGCAGTTCAAAACGTGCACTAGATTTTAGATAGTTTTCAATCGATTATATCATATTCTCAATACTACCTATTGACCTGAAAAAACCACTAGGTAATAGATCTCCTTAAAGAGAACAATGTAGTGGTTTTTTTATAATTATTGGAATTTTTGTTGAAATGATATAATCGTTGAAAGTCTTGTATTTTTGGTAGAGAATGCAAAATTGTGTTACGCACAGCCACCTAATTGCTGCCAAGACCATCCCATTTTCATATTAGTAATCATAAATTTCTGCCAAGAATTCTTTGTAATCAAGTAAATATAATAGTAGTATAAAATGTCAACTCTTCTTAACATCTATATTATTCTGATATCAGAACCTCTTTGCCTCAATACATCAGCAAAAAAAAAAGGTTACACCCAGACGCACCCCGTGCTCCCTGTGCGTCCGGCGGTCCAGGCGCATAGAACGTAAACTCGCGTTCTGGGTGTGCGGTCTTTTATTGGGTGCTTGTGGACAGGGGTCCATGCCGCCCGGACGTACCAGACACAACCAAGGACTCAGAAGGCACCGGACGCAGAAAGGTTCTCCAGACGCAAAAAGGTTCTCCGGACGCAACCCGATAGGATAGTACCATAGTGGAAGTACTCAGGTGTTACTGGCTATCATCAGAT